>Ga0209382_10003668_pt1 | contig 21113 bp, 19 predicted proteins | sample SoiMetdeltSBSDD5_FD_187599 | JGI IMG/M metagenome (GOLD analysis project Ga0209382, IMG submission 187599) | Bulk soil microbial communities from a Populus tree surrounding site in Tennessee, USA - Soil MetaG P. deltoides SBSDD5 (SPAdes) (version 2) | ecosystem: Environmental > Terrestrial >... | reverse complement strand
GTTCGGCGAGGGTCATCACCTCAAGCACTGGGCGCATGGGGGCCCCACAACGCTCTCGAATCTCGCCCTCCTATGCCGGCGACACCATCGCGCGGTGCACGAGGAAGGCTACCAAGTAGAACGACAGGCGGAGGGTGAGCTGTGCTTCCGGCGGCCGGACGGGCGAGTGCTGCCCGACGTACCGCCGCCCACTACAGTCCGAGCGAATGCCGGCGACGCCGTGCGCGCGCAGAATGATGCGCACGGCGTTCGGATCAACGCGCGAACCGCGATGTCCAGCTGGCAGGGAGAGCGCTTGGATGTCGGCTGGGCGATCAGTGTTTTGCATCCGCGCGCAATCACGAATCCGTGAGCGAGGGTTACCCGCGCGCAATCGCCAATCATGAGCGGGCGGCCATCAGGGGTCGCATGATCAGCGAGGGCCACGCGCTCGCCGCGGCGGAGGCGCTGTTCGCGTAGAAGCGTCAGCCGCTACGTCTCGTAGATGCGCTTGAGCTCGCTCTCGGCCCAGCGGACGGCGTCCTCCGGGGCCATGCCCTGCACGGCCTTGGCGTACATGTCCGTGATGACGTATTTCGAATAGACTTCGCCGGCCCTGGCGCCCGCCGGCCCCGCGAAACCCATCATGCGCGAGCCGCGCCCGGTGTAGCGATACGGCTTCATCGCGTCGTCGATCGCGTTCCACAGCGCGTGGTTTTCCCAGAACGGCGTCGCGCCGACGTCGAAGCCGTAGCTGATCTCGAACCATTTGGCGAATTGCTCTTTGCTGTGGATGTACTTCAGGAACTCCTTCGCCGCCTGGATGTTCTTGGAATACTTCATCACCGCGTGCGAGGTGACGAGGTGATAGGTCGGCGTCTTGCCGACCGGCCCGTCGGGATAGTTGAAGTGTCCGATGTCCCGCCACATCGGCTCGCCGTTGGTGTCTTTGATCTTGTCCGGATTGCGCTTGGCGAAGATGTAGATCGACGCGCCGTTGAGCGTGATGCCGATCTCGCCGGCGTGGAAGGCGCGGTTGTTGTTCGTGTCGTCCCACGCGAGCCCCGCCTCGTCGCACGCCTCTTTCCAAAACGCCGTCATCCACTTGACCGAGTCCACGGTGTTCTTGCTGTTGATCACGACTTTCTTGCCGCTCGGATCCGTCTCGGCGCCGCCGAACGTCCACAGCAGCGGATAGCTCCACGTCGGCGCGTCGCCGTAGGTATGGCCGAGCGTCTGGCCGACCGGATGCCCCTTCTTCTTCAGCGCGGCGCCCACCCGCCGATAGTCGTCGAGCGTCTTTGGCGGCTGAGCGCCGATCTCCGCGAGCCACGACTTGCGGTAGGCGATCTGGTTTCCGACGATCCCGTATGGCAGCGCGAGCCACCGCCGGCCGTCCTTGGCCGCGGATTCCGATTGGAAGTAATAGCCGCCTTGCTCTTTCGCCTTCCACTCGCAGAGGTCGGCGACGTCGGCGAGGGCGTTGGCGTAGAGATGCGGCCAGTTGTGCAGCATGAAGAAGATGTCGGGACCCGTGCCCGACTGCACGGCCGCCGTGATTCGCGCCTGGATGTCGTTGCCGTTGATGTTCTCCATGAACACGTCGGTCTTCATCTGCCGGTTGTACTCGGTGATCTGCCGGCGCAGCTCGACGTCGGCGTCCGGGATGAAATTGGGCCAGTGCAGCAGATGGATGCGCGTCGCCTGCGCGAAGGCGGGCGCGCGACGGGACGCGAGGATGCCCGCGAGCCCGCCGCCGATGATCGTCACGAACGCTCGTCGCCGCATGCATCCCCCCTTGGTTGGAGGCCGCATTGTACTGTACGTTCCGCTGGTGATCGGCTACCTGTCGCGACGGCTTGCCTGGGCGATCGTGCTGCTGTTCGCCATCACCCTCGTCGTCTTTCTCGTCGTGCACCTGTCCGGCGACCCGACGGCGCTCTACGTCGGCCCCGAGGGCACCCAGAAGGACTACGAGATCGTGCGCGCCGCGCTCGGCTTCGACCGGCCGCTCGCCGAGCAGTACGGCCTGTTCTTGTGGCGCGCCGTGCACGGTGACTTCGGACGCTCGCTGCGGCACCAACAACCGACGCTGCCGCTCGTGCTCGCGCGGTTTCCGGCCACGGTGAAGCTCGCGGTGGCGGCGATGATCCTGGCGGTGGCGCTGGCCCTGCCGCTCGGCATCGTCTCCGCGCTGCGCCGCAACTCTGTGCTCGACAGCCTCGCGATGACGTTCGCGCTGTCGGGGCAGTGCATGCCGACCTTCTGGCTCGGCATCTTGTTGATCCTCGTGTTCGCCGTGCAGCTGCGCTGGGTGCCCGTGTACGGCGGCGATGGGCTCGCGGCGCTCGCGCTGCCGGCGGTGACGCTCGGCGTCTGGGCCATGGCGCGCACTGCGCGCATCACGCGCTCCAGCATGCTCGAGGTTCTCCATCAGGATTTCCTTCGCACGGCGCGAGCCAAGGGCATCAGCGAGTGGGGCGTCGTCCTGCGCCACGCGCTGCGCAACGGGGCGATCCCGATCGTGACGGCCATCGGCCTCGAGCTGGGCAATCTGCTGGGCGGCGCGGTCATCACGGAAGCCGTGTTCGCATATCCCGGCGTCGGGCGTCTGGCCGTCGAGGCGGTGGTGAACAAGGACGTGCCGCTGCTGCAGGCCGTGGTCTTCACCGTGGCGGCAAGCCTCATTCTCCTGAATGCGGCGATCGACGTCCTTTATATGACTCTCGACCCGCGGGTGCGTCTTGCCTAGCGGCCGCCGCACGCGCGCGCTGCTCGGCTCACCGGGCGCGGGCCTGGGGTTGGCCACGGTCACGGTCATTGCGCTCTCCGCGCTGCTCCCCGGTGTGCTCGCGCCCGCCGATCCCAACGAGCAACGGCTGCTCGCGCGCTTCACGCCGCCGACGGCGCGGACGCCCGACGGTGAGCTCGCGGTGCTCGGCACCGATCAGCTCGGCCGCGACATCCTCAGCCGGGTCATCCACGGCGCGCGGACGTCGGTCCTGATCGGGCTCTCGGCGGTGCTGCTCGCCGGCAGCGTGGGCACGAGCCTTGGGCTGATCGCGGGCATCCGTGGCGGCGCGACCGATCAGCTCGTCATGCGGCTGGCCGACATGCAGTTCGCGTTTCCGTTCATCCTGCTCGCGATCACCGTCATCGGTGTGCTGGGACCGAGCATTCGCAACATCATCGTGGTGGTTGGCCTGAGCAGCTGGGCGACGTACGCGCGCGTGGTGCGCGCGGAGACGCTGGCCGTGCGCGAGCGGGCGTACGTCGACGCCGCGCGCTCGCTCGGCATGTCGGTGCCGCGCATCGTGCTCCGCCATATCCTGCCTAACGTGAGCGCGTCGCTGATCGTCGTGGCGACGTTCGGCGTCGCCGCCGCGATCCTCACCGAGGCCGGCCTGAGCTTCCTGGGTCTCGGCGTGCCGCTGTCGATCCCGTCGTGGGGCGGCATGCTCGCCGAGGGACGACAGTTCGTGGACACGCGCTACTGGCTGGCCCTTTCGCCCGGCATCGCGCTGTTCGCGACGGTCATGGCGATCAACCTGATCGGCGACGCGTTGCGGGACGCGCTCGACCCGTATCTGCAGACGCGGGCGACCGTCGACCGCCTTTAAAGAGGAGATGACCATGAGACGGATCGTGCTCGGAGCGGTGGCGGTGCTCGCGCTGCTCGCCGCCGGCGCTCAGGCGCAGCCCAAGCCCGTCGTCGTCGTGCAGTCGGGCGAGGCCGCCACGCTCGACTGGCACATGCACTGCGACAAGAACGCGCACGAGCCGGACCGGCAGCTGTTCGACACGCTGCTGCGGCGCGACGTGAAGACGCTGAAGCTCGAAGGCAACCTGGCGGACTCCTGGCGGCTCGTGAACGACACGACGTGGCAGTTCAAGCTCCGGCGCGGACTCAAGTTCCACAACGGCGAGCCGCTCGACGCGGCCGCCGTCAAGTTCAGCATCGAGCGGATGCTGAATCCCAAGCAGGGCGCGCCCGGCCGCACGAGCATCGCGACCATCGACCACGTCGACGTCGTGGACCCGCTCACGGTGAACGTCGTGACCAGCAAGCCGTTTCCGCTGCTGCCCGTGCGGATGAGTCCCGGACACTGCGGCACCGTCGGCATCGTGCCGCCGAAGTACATCGAGCAGGTGGGTGATGCCGGCTTCGCGGTCAAGCCGGTCGGCAGCGGCCCGTACAAGTTCGTGGAGTGGGTGAAGGACGAGCGCCTCGTGCTCGAGGCCAATCGCGACTATCACCGCGGCGCACCGGCGATCGAGCGGCTCGTCTTCCGCCCCATTCCCGAGCTGACGACACGGGTGGCCGCGCTGCTCTCGGGTCAAGCCGACCTCGTCAGCGATGTGCCGCCCGACCAGGTGGCCAAGATCAAGGCCAGCGGCGTCGCCCGCACGGAAGTCAGCACGCTCGGCGGCTTCGTGATCATGGTGAAGATGACGAACTATCTGATGCCCGGGCCCTGGCAGGATGCGCGAGTGCGGCGGGCGATCAACTACGCGATCGACATGGACACGATCATCAAGACCGTGCTCGAGGGCTACGGCCAGGTGCTCGGCGTGCCGCTCGAGCGCGAGGCGTTCGGGTTCAATCCCGCCATGAAGTGGTGGGGCTACGATCCCGAGCGCGCCAAGGCGCTGCTGCGCGAGGCCGGCCACGCCAACGGCTTCGAGATGACGCTGCACGCGCCCAATCGACGCTACATGAACGACATCGAGGTGATGCAGGCGATGGCGGCCATGCTCGGCAAGGTCGGGATCAAGGCGACCGTGCAGGTGTGGGAGCAGAGCGTCTACACGACCAAGTGGCGGAAGCGCGAGCTGCTGCCCGCGTACATGACGGCGTGGGGCGGGGCCGGACTTTTCGACGGCGACCTGCTCGTGAACTCGCTGCACAGCAAGTCGGCGCTCGCCATCCACAAGAACGAGGCGCTCGACAAGATTCTCGAGGACGCGCAGGGCACGAACGACCCCGACAAGCGCCGCGCGCTCTACTTCAAGGCGCAGGAGATCGTCTTCGAGGACGCACCGATCATCAAGGCTTACCAGCAGGCGCACATCTTCGGCATCAGCAATCGCCTGGACTGGAAGCCGTGGATCGACAACATGCTCTTCCTCTATGACGCGCGGCTGAAGTGATGAGCGCCTTCGCTCGCCTGTTCAGCCCGATTCGCATCGGCCATGCGACGGCCAAGAACCGAATCGTCTCCACGCCCCACGGCGCCGCATTCGGCGAGAAGGGCAACATCACCGACCGCTACATCCGCTACCACGAGGAAAAGGCGAGGGGCGGATGCGGCGTGGTGATGATGTTCGGTTCTTCGAGCATTCATCCGAGCTCCATCAACGACTGGGGCGAGGTCAACAACTGGGACGACAGCGTCATCCCGCAGTTCCGGCAGATGAGCGAGGCGATCCATCGTCACGGCGCGCTCTGCCTGTCGCAGATCTCTCACCGCGGTCGCCGCGGTCACTCGTGGTATTCGGGCACGGCGCTGTGGGCGCCTTCGGACACGCGCGAGGAGCGGCACCGCGAGTGGCCCCACATCATGACGAAGGGCGAGATCCGCGAGGTGATCGACGCCTGGGCGGCGGCGGCGGTGCGGCTCAAGAAGGGCGGCTACGACGGCGCCGACATTCCGCTCTACGGTGGTCATCTGCTCGAGAACTTCATCTCGCCGCTCGCCAATACCCGCTCCGACGAGTACGGCGGCACGCTCGAGAATCGTCTGCGCCTGCCGACGGAGGTGTTGCGCGCGCTCCGCGAGGCCGTCGGCCGCGACTTCATCATCGGATTGCGGCACAGCGGCGACCACTTCGTCGAGGGCGGTCTCACACGCGAGGAGCTGCTGGAGATCGCACGGCGGCTCGATGCGCTCGGCATCGCCGACTACTGGATGGTCAGCGGCTCCAACACGGAGACGCTGCGTTACGAGGCGGCGGTCACCCCGTCGCACTATCATCCGCGCGGCGTCTTCAACGATCTGGCCGCGCTGACGAAGACCGTCGTGCGCGTGCCGGTGATCGTCGCCGGCCGCGTGGTCACGGCGGAGCAGGCGGAGGCGGCGCTCGCGAGTGGTGTCTGCGATCTCGTCGGCATGACGCGCGCGCTCATCGCCGATCCCGAGATGCCGAAGAAGGTCGCGGAGGGCCGGATCGACGACGTGCGCGTGTGCGTCGGCGCCTCGGAAGGCTGCATCGGTCGCCTGCGCCAGGGGAAGGCCATCACCTGCGTGCAAAATCCCGCGATCGGACGCGAGGCCGAGCTGCTGCAGGTCGATCCGGCGGCGACGCGACGGCGTGTGGTCGTGGTGGGCGGCGGGGTGGCGGGACTCGAGGCGGCGCGCGTCGCCGCGCTGCGCGGCCATCAGACGATCCTGCTCGAGGCGACAGGAGCCGTCGGCGGCCAGGTGCTGGCCGTCGCCCGCGCGCCGAAACGCGAGGACTACGCCAACATCCCGACGTGGCTCGCCAACCAGGCGACGAAAGCCGGCGCAGAGATCCGGCTCAACAGGCGCGTGTCCGGCGCCGACGTCCTTGCGCTCCGCCCCGATGCGGTCATCATCGCCACCGGCGCCACACAGCGGCTGCCCGACATTCCGGGCGTGAAGCTGCCACACGTCACGACGACCGTGGACGTCCTGATGGGCCGAACGGCACCGGGCCGCCGCGTGGTCATCGTCGACGAGGAGGGGTACTTCGCGGCGCCGAGCACGGCGGACTTTCTCGCCGAGCGCGGCGCCCAGGTGACGATCGTGTGCCGCTATTTCATGATCGGCGAAGACATCGACGAGGGCACGCGTTCCGATCTCTACGCGCGGTTGTTCTCGCGCGGGGTGACGCTGCAGCCGATGACGCGCGCCATCGAGATCCTGCCGCAGGGCGTGCGAACGCGCCACACATTTTCGAACGCCGAGGGCACGGTCGAGGCCGACTCCGTGGTGATCGCGTTCGGCGGGAAGGCCAATGATGCGCTCTCGCGCGAGCTGGACGGCAAGGTTGCGGACCTGAAGGTCATCGGCGACGCGTACTCGCCCCGCCGGGTCCACGACGCGATTCTCGACGGCACGCGCGTGGCGCGCACGCTCTGACGACAAAGGAGACGAAGCCATGAGATTCCGGTGCGGCCTGCTGTGCATGGCCCTGCTGCTCTCCGCGACTGCGGCCGTGGCCGCGGATCTTCCCGAGATCACCAAGCGCGGCCACATGGTGGCCGCGACCAGCGGCAACCTGCCGCCGGTGACATTTCTCAACGACAAGAACGAGCTCGTCGGCTACGACATCGAGGTCGGCAAGTTCATCGCCAAGCACATCGGTGTCAAGCTCGATCTCGTGCGCCTCGACTGGAAAGGCATCCTGCCCGGGCTGCAGACGGGGCGGTTCGACGCCGTGTTCTCCAATGTCAACGTGACGCCGGAGCGCAAGGAGATGTTCGACTACTCCATCCCGTACTCGCGCTCGGCGGTCGTGGTCGTGGCGAAGGCCGGCGTGCCGGACATCCAGGGACCGAAGGATCTCAAAGGCCGGTTGGTCGGCGCCATCTCCGGTGGGATGGACGGCGAGATTCCGGCCAAAGCGATCGAGAAGGAGCACGGCGCGTTCAAGAGCTTCAAAGGCTACGCGGGCTACGCGGAGATGTTCGCCGACATGGAGATCGGTCGCATCGAGGCGGCGGTCGCGCCGGACACGGCGGCCGCGAATTTCATCAAGGACAAGCCCGGCGTGGCGAAGATCGTCGGTCAGCCGTACGTCGTGCGCTTCGTCGGCGTGCCGATGCAGAAAGGGTCGACACAGCTGAAGGCGAAGATGGACGAGGCGATCCGCGTGATGCGCAAGGACGGCCTGCTCGATCGGTGGGCCAAACAGTACTTCGGCATCGAGAACTTCAGCGCCCAGCTGATCGACCAGGTGCCCTGACATGCACCTGGACTTCGGAGTGGCTTGGAAATACCTGCCGATCCTGCTTCAGGCCTCGCTGATGACGATCGCGCTGTTTGCGCTCAGCCAGGTGCTCGGCACGATCGCCGCGTTCTTTCTGGCCCTCGCGCGCATGTCGCCCCGCGGATGGCTGCGCCGTCCCGCGATGGCCTACATCTGGGTGGTGCGCGGCACGCCGCTGCTGTTGCACCTGTTCTTCGTCTACTACGCCGCGCCCGCGTTCGGTCTCACGCTCGACGCCTTTCCCGCGGCCATCATCGCGATGTCGGCGAGCGCGGCCGCCTACAATGCCGAGATCATCCGGGCCGGGCTGCAGGCGGTACATCGCGGCCAGCTGGAGGCCGCGTACGCGGTAGGCATGCGTTACGACCAGGTCATTCGCCGCATCGTCGTGCCGCAGGCCCTGCGCATCGTCATCCCGCCGTACATGGGCAATGCGATCTCGCACTGCAAGAACTCGTCGCTCGCCTCGGTGATCACGGTGCCGGAGCTGATGCTCACGGCGCAGATGATTTACAGCAGCACGTACCGGGCGATCGAGATCCTCACGGTGACCGGTGGCATCTATCTCGTGCTCACCAGCTGCCTGAGCGCGCTGCAGATGTATCTGGAGCGCGCAACGGCCTATGAGCAGCGCGGCTTGGGCGGCGCGCGGCGCCGCCGGCTGCGGCTGGACACGCCGCTGCCGAGCATGCCCGCGTCGTGAGGCTAGACAGCGCGTGCTGATGGAGCGTGCGTGATCGAGGTCGAAGAGCTGACCAAGCACTTCGGCGCGGTGCGCGCGCTCGATGGCGTGAGCCTGTCGGTGGGCGCCGGAGAAGTCGTCTGTCTCATCGGGCCGAGCGGCTCCGGAAAGAGCACGCTGCTCCGCTGCATCAATTTTCTGGAGGAGCCGACGTCGGGCGTCGTGCGCGTCGGCGGCCGACGCGTAGGCTGGGAGGGCGAGCGCCGCGCCGGCGCGAGAGAGCTGGCCCGAGCGCGCGCCGAGATCGGCATGGTCTTTCAGCACTTCTATCTGTGGCCCCACATGGTCGCCCTCGAAAACGTGATCGAAGGCCTGGTGACGGTGAAGCGCATCCCCGTGAGGGAGGCGGCGGCGAAGGGCCGCGCATTGCTGACGAAGGTCGGTCTCGCCGACAAGATGGAGGTCTATCCCGAACACCTGTCAGGCGGCCAGCGCCAGCGCGTGGCCATCGCTCGCGCGCTCGCCATGGAGCCGCGGGTCATGCTGTTCGACGAGCCGACGTCGTCGCTCGATCCCGAGCTGGTCGGCGAGGTGCTGCGCGTGATGGAGCAGGTCGCGCGTGAGGGAATGACGATGCTCGTCGCGACGCACGAGATGGGCTTCGCGCGGAAAGTCGCCGACCGCGTGATGTTCCTGGATCAGGGCAAGATCGTCGAGACAGGCACACCGGACGAGATCTTCGGCCGCCCGCGCCACGAGCGGCTTCGGCGGTTTCTCGACACGGTGCTGGTGTGAGCGCGCCGGCCAGTCTCACCCTTCGGAGCGTGCGGCGCCCGGCGCGGTGAGGCCGCGCGCGTGGCGACCGTAGACCCAGACGAAGAGCGGCGAGGCCATCAGCGTGGTGACCACCGCCATCAAGACCAGCACGGAGAACAGCGCGGGACGAAGCAGACCGTGCTGCAAACCGATATTGACGACGATCAGCTCCATCAGCCCGCGCGCGTTCATGAGCGTGCCTACCGCCAGCGCCGTGCGCTGGCTCTCGCCCTGCCAGCGCGCAGCGGCCCAGCACGCCACGCCTTTGCCGAGGCATGCCGCGACGAGCACGGCGGCGGCGACGGCCAGCAGCGAGACGTCATTGACGAGATCCAGGCGCGTGTTCAGCCCCGAGAACGTGAAGAACATCGGCAGCAGGAACACCACCGCGAACGGCTCCAGCTGACGTGTCAGCTCGCGTGAGAGCATCCCGCGCGGCATGGCGACGCCGAGCAGGAAACCGCCGAACACGGTGTGCAGGCCGATGGCGTCGGTGACCCAGCCAGCGAGCATGAACAGCATCAGGACGACGGCGAGCGTCGTCGCCGTCAGCCCGCCCGCGCGCTGCGTGCGCGTCTCCAGAACACGCAGGGCGCGGCGCCCGACCGTCAGCACGAGCAGTGCATAGGCGGCGCCGCCGGCGGTGGTCATCGCCGCCAGCCCCGCGCCGCCGCCGAAGCTCGCCAGCACGATCGCGAGCACGCACCACGCCACGGCGTCGTCGATGCAGCCGGCCGCGAGGGCGAGCGTGCCGAGCCCGGTACCCGTCAGCCCGCGCTCGTGGATGATTCGCGCGAGCATCGGGAACGCGGTGATCGACATCGCCGCGCCGAGGAAGAGCACCGCCTCGGCCGTGCTCGCGCGCTCGGAGAAGAGTCCGGGCATTCGTGCGAACGCGACGGCCAGGCCCGCGCCGAGCGCGAACGGTACCAGCATGCCCGAGAGCGACACGGTTAGGGCGCTGCGCAGCCGGCTACGGAACAGCTCGGTCTTGAACTCCACGCCGACCAGGAACATGTAGAGGCCGACGCCGAGCTGCGCGCCGACATAGAGCACCTGGAGCGATTCGCGGGGGAACAGGCGCGCGTGGAGGCCCGGCAGCAGGAGGCCGAACAGAGACGGTCCGAGCAGCACGCCAGCCACCATCTCGCCGACGACTTGAGGCTGGCCAAGACGGCGACCGGCGATGCCGACCAGGCGGCATGTCGCGAGGATGACCGCCATCTGCAGAAAGAACGCGACCGAGAGCTGGGCGGCGGTCATCGACCCATTGCGGTCATCGACCCATTCTAAGATCCGGTGGCACTTTCGGCCGAACAGGTCTACGATCACGCCACCTTCAACGCCAGGAGCGAAGCCATGGCCGTGACGCAGGACCGTCTGATCTCCGGCGACAACCACATCGATCTCACGTACTGCCCGCCCGATCTCTGGTCGTCCCAGGCGCCGGCCAAGTGGAAGCTGATGGCGCCACGCGTGGAAGAGCTGGAGGACGGCCTGCACTGGTTCGTCGACGCGCAGGACCGCGGCATGTGGAACGGCGTCGGGCCCGGCTTCCTCAAGTATACGAAGGGGATGTTCGGCCACATCGACGAGATGAAGGAGCTGGGCTTCGAGTGGGGCAACGAGCCCGGCGTGCGGGCGCGCCCGACGACGCCCGATCTGCGGCTGGCCGACCTCGATCGTGACGGCGTCGAGGCCGAGGTCGTCTACGGCTGCCTGATGATCAACGACCTCATCGACAGCGCCGAGCGCCGCTCGTGGGCCAACAAGGTCTACAACGACTGGGCCGCGGACTTCGCCCGGCGCGCCGACCCGAACCGCGTCTTTCCGCTGGCGATCATCCCCAACACCGATCCGGTCGACGCGGCCGCCGAGGTGCGACGCTGCGCGAAGATGGGCCTGCGCGGCGGGGATCTGGCGTTCAAGCGCATGAGCCCGCCGCTCTACCACAGCGCGTGGTACGCGCTCTGGGAAGCCTCGGCGGAGTGCCGGTTCCCGATCTCCTTCCACTCCACGGGCTTCAAGGGTCTACGCGCGCCGGACACCCCGGAGATGGAAAAGGAATTCAACCTGCAGTGGCGGCTCGTGCGCTCGGCGCTGTTCCAGCTGGACACGATGGAGGTGCTCGTCTCGCTGCTCGCGTCGGGCGCGTGCGAGAAGTATCCGGACTTCAACTTCGTGCTCGGCGAATCGGGCGTGACGTGGCTGCCGTATGTGTTCGACCGGCTCGATACCGAGTATCACGACCGCGCGCGGGGCCTGGGTTTCTCGATGAAGCCGAGCGACTACTTCAAGCGCCAGGGCTTCGTGACGTACCAGCAAGACCAGTATCTGGAGCCGATCATTCCGCTGATCGGTGAGGACAACATCATCTGGGGCGCCGACTATCCGCACCCCGACTGCATCTGGCCCGAGTCACACGCCACGATCGAGAAGAATCTGGCGGGCATCTCGCCGCGCGTGCGGCGGAAGATCGTCTTCGACAACGTGTGCCGGCTGTACGACCTGCCGCAGGGAAAGGCGGCGCGTTAGCCGGCGGCGTCGCGCGACCGTGCGGTCAGCGCGCGCTGCGCAGGTGCGACGTCGAGCGCCAGGCGCGCACGGGTGCGGAGCGGTCCGCGCGCAGGCGGCTCATGTACTCGGTGCCGCGGGCCACGGCGGCGGCGATCGTCGGAAACGACTCGCGCGATTCCTGGATGGTCTCGCCGGCGTAGTTCACGATGCGCCAGCGCCAGTCGGGTTTCTTCGGTGTCGAGAACGCCGTGACTTGCATAGGCACCTCCTCGCCTCGAGGCCGCCGGTGATCGGGGACCAAATCGGGCGGCGCAGAGACTACCACAACGGAGTCCCCAAACGTCAGACCAAATGGCCCTCGCCGCCGCCGGCCAGGGCCTAACTGCTTGAATTATCGGGCGGCGAGCCGCCTGGCGTAGTCCTTGCCGTGGCCGTTGCCAGGGGTGCCGTGCGACGTCGACGAGCCGTGCGCCTTCGACAACATCTGCGCGCACCACAATGCGCTCGTCGACGCGATTCTCGCCAGCCAGCCCGCCGCGCACTGAGCCGATCTCGCCAGGCGCGTTTGACCACGCACCGCTGAAACGCTAGGCTCCCGCACTGCATGCCTGCGCCTGTCGCGCGCTTCACGCTGGTCACAGCCGCGCGCCTGCTCGACGGCAGCGGCGCGGCCCCCGTCGGGCCGGCGGCGATGCTTATCGACGGCGATCGCGTTTTTGCGCTCGGCCGCGCCGCCGACGTGCATGCGCCGGCCGGAGCCGACGTCGATCGACGCGATTACGGCGAGGCCACCATCCTTCCCGGCCTCGTCGACGCCCATACGCATCTCGTCGCGCCCGGCGACGGCACGCTCGGCGACGACATCGCCAAGGAAGACGACGATATCCTGCTGCTGCAGGCGGCGAAGAACGCGCGCACGCTGCTGCACTCGGGCGTGACGACGCTGCGCGAGAACGGCGCGAAAGGCAAGGTGGCGTTCTCGCTGCGCGAGGGCATCCGTCGCCGCCTCGCACCTGGCCCGCGCATGGTGATCTGCGGACGGCCGATCACCATCACCGGCGGCCACATGGGGTACTTCGGCTCCGAGGCCGACGGCGAAGCCGCCGTGCGCGCCGAGGTGCGCAAGCTGCTGAAGGAAGGCGCCGACTACATCAAGATCGTGGCGAGCGGTGGCTCGACGCGCACGTCGGATCCCAACCGCGCTTCGTACACCGTGGCCGAGCTGGCCGCGATGACCGACGAGGCGCACCGCCACGGCAAGCTGACGGCGGCGCATTGCACCTCGGCGCAGTCGGTTCAGAACTGCCTCGACGCCGAGGTCGACATGATCATCCACTGCATCTTCAACGAGCCGGACGGGACGTATCACTACCGCCCCGATCTCGTCGATCGGCTGGCGAAGGCGAAGGCGTGGGTCAATCCGACGCTGTACGTGCAGCGGGCGGGCATCGAGCGGCGTCGCTTGGCGTGCGAGCGCCAGGGCCTGCTGACGCCGGCGCTCGTCGGCGAGCTCGACGCCGCCCGGCGGGCGCTCGACGTGAAGGTGGACGCCGTTCGACGCATGAGCGAGGCCGGCGTACGGATGACGGCCGGCTCGGATTCGCCGTGGGGCTGGTACGCGCCGGGCGAGTTCGTGCACGAGATCCACATGCTCGCCGAGGCCGGGCTCTCGTACGCGGACGCGATCGTCGCGGGCACCGCGGGTTCCGCCGTGTCGATCGGCGTCGGGACGGCGGCCGGGCGCCTGGCGCCCGGGCGCCTCGCCGATGCGCTCCTCGTGCGCGGCGATCCGACGAAGGAGATCACCGCGCTCTGGAACGTGCTCGACGTCTATCAGGCCGGCCGGCGCGTCGAGCGCGGCGTGCTGTAGCTCATTCGGGCAAGGAGGCGGGCCATGGCAGGCTCGGTTTCACTGGTGGGCGCCGCAACGGTCTTCGTCGTCAGTGACGTTCTCCGCAGCGTGGCGCACTACCGCGACGTGCTGGGCTTTCAGGTCGAGTTCACGTACGGCGAGCCGACGTTTTATGCCGGCGTCGAGCGCGGTGGGGTGCTCATTTATCTCCAGGCGGCCGGCGAGACGAAGCGTCAGCCGGGCCAGGGCGCCGTCAACGTCTTCGTGACGGACGTCGACGCCCTGTACGAGGAGCTGAAATCTCGGGGCGCTCGCACGCTCAACGAGCCGAAGGACTACCCATACGGCATGCGTGATTTCGACGTCCACGACCTCGACGGCAACCAGCTCTGCTTCGGCATGGAGTCGCGGGCCGCCGCCTCGTAAACGCTAGCGCCCGTCGTAGAGATGGCAGGCGGCCTCGTGGCCGCCGCCCACCGCGCGCAGCGCGGGCCGTTCGACGCGGCACCGGTCGAACGCGAACGGACAGCGCGGATGGAAACGGCACCCGCCCGGGACGGCGAGCGGACTCGCCACCTCGCCTTTGGGCATGATGCGCTCACGTCGGAGCGTCGGATCCGCCACCGGCACCGCAGAGAGCAGCACCTGCGTGTAGGGATGCTTCGGTGTGCGGTGAAGGGCATCGCGCGGGCCGATCTCCACGATCTCGCCGAGGTACATCACGGCCACCCGATCGGACATGTGCAGCACGACGTGCAGGTCGTGTGAGATGAACAGGTAGGTCAGGCCGAAGCGGCGCCGCAGCTGCATCAACAGATTGAGCACCTGCGCCTGCACGGACACGTCGAGCGCGGATACCGGCTCGTCGGCGACGATGAGGCTCGGGCGCAGCGCGAGGGCGGCGGCGATGCCGATCCGCTGGCGCTGGCCGCCGGAGAGCTCGTGGGGATAGTGCTCGGCGAAGCGCGGGTCGAGGCCGACGACTTCCAGCAGCTCGGCGACCTGCCGGCGCTGCTCGCCGGCGTCGGCGCGGCCGTAGATCGCCAGAGGCTCGGCGATGATGCGGCCCACGCGCATGCGCGGGTTGAGCGACGCGAACGGATCCTGAAACACGATCTGCATGCGCTGGCGCGTCGCCCACAGGCGCGGCGGCGAGAGCGCGAGCAGATCGTGTCCCTCGAAGCGGATGCGCCCGGCCGTGGGCTCGACGAGTCGCAGCAGCAGTCGGCCGGTGGTGGACTTGCCGCAGCCCGACTCGCCGACGAGCCCGAGCACCTCGCCGCGCTCGATGGCGAAGCTGACGCCGTCGACGGCGCGGATGGCCCGGCGGCGGCCGCGCAGCCAGGCGCCGCCCACGGTGAAATGTTTCTCGAGCTGCTCCACCTCGACCAGCGCCGTCATGCCCTCACCACGGACACGCCACGAGATGGCCAGGCTCGCGCTCGATGAGGGCAGGCTCGTCGGCGCGGCAGCTGTCCCTCACGTACGGACAGCGCGGAGCGAAGCGACAGCCGCCGCCGATCCGACGGAGATCGGGCGGCGCGCCGTCGATGGACGACAACGGCTGGCCGAACCGGCTCGGGTGCGGGAGGCTGCGCAGGAGGCCGCGCGTGTATGGATGCATCGGCGCGGAGAAGATGCTCGCGACCGGCGCCATCTCGACGATGCGTCCGGCGTAGATGATCGCCACGCGGTGACACACCTCGGCCACCACGCCGAGGTCGTGAGTGATCAGCAGCACCCCCATGCCCCGCTCGGCCTGCAGCCGCCGCAGCAGGTCGAGGATCTGCGCCTGGATGGTGACGTCGAGCGCCGTCGTCGGCTCGTCGGCGATCAGGAGCTGCGGCCCGGGCGCCAGCGCGAGCGCGATCATCGCGCGCTGGCGCAGGCCTCCCGAGAGCTGATGCGGATACTCGCGCGCGCGCTCGCGGGGCGCCGGCACCTGCACGTGGTCCAGCATCTCGACGGCGCGCTCCCACGCGGCGCGGCGGCCGACGCCGGCATGCGCCTGCACCGCCGCGGCGATCTGGTCGCCGATGGTGAAGACCGGATTCAACGACGTCATCGGCTCCTGGAACACCATGGCCATGCGCGCGCCCCGCACGCGGCGCATCGCCTCGCCGTCCTTGTCCAGCAGGTCCTCGCCCTCGAGCCGCACGCGGCCGGCGGTGATGCGGCCGGGCGGAGGCACGAGCCGCATGATCGACAGCGACGTCACGCTCTTGCCGCAGCCCGACTCGCCGACCAGTCCCAGCACTTCGCCGCGCTCGATGGCGAAGCTCACGCCGTCGACGGCGCGGACGGTGCCCGCGCTGGTGTCGAACTGCGTGCGCAGGCCTTCGACCGACAGCAACGCCACGACTAGACCTTCAGCCGCGGGTCCAGCGTGTCGCGCAGCCAGTCACCGAGCAGGTTGACGGCGAGCACCGTCAGCATGATCGCGAGGCCGGGGAAGGTCGCCAGCCACCAGGCGGTTGCGACATAGTTGCGGCCGTCCGCGAGCATCCAGCCCCACGTCGGCGTGGGCGGCTGGACGCCGAGTCCCAGAAACGAGAGCGCGGACTCGTAGATGATCATGAAGGCCAGCTCGAGCGTGGCCACCACGATGATCGGCGTGAGCGCGTTCGGCAGCACGTGACGGAGCAGCAGCCGCAGCGAGCGGTTGCCCCGTGCGCGGGCGCCGGCGACGAACTCTCGCTCGCGCAAGGACAGGACGTCCGCACGCACGATCCGCGCGAACTGCACCCAGCGCGTGGCGCCCATGACGAGGATGACGTTGAGCAGGCTCGGACCGAGCGCGAAGACGACGCCCATCGCGAGCAGGATGTACGGGATCGCGAGGAACACGTCGACGATGCGCATGATCAGCGCGTCGGCGCGCCCGCCGAAGAAGCCCGCTACCAGGCCCAGGCTCACACCGATCAGCGCGGACAGCGTGACCGCGGTGAGTCCGACGCCGAGCGAAATACGGCCGCCGTAGAGGATCCGGCTCAGGATATCCCGGCCGAGGTGATCGGTGCCCAGCGGGTGCTCACGCAGGCCGCGCTCCTGCCACATCGGAGCCCGCAGGCGCTTGAGCAACATCTGCTTGCCCGGATCCCACGGCGCCAGCTGCGGCGCAAAGACGGCCGAGCCACCGATGAGCAGCAGCGCGCTGAGGCCGAACACGGCGCGGAAGCTGACGCGCCGTCGCCGAGGCGCACTCAGAGGCAGTACGGCCTCGGCCACCACGCTCATCGCGCGCTCCGCACGTACGCGATCCGCGGGTCGAGATACGTGTAGACGAGATCGACGGCGAGGTTGATCACGACGAACACCGTCGCCAGCACGGCGACGATGGCCTGCACGAGGGGATAGTCGCGGCTGAAGATCGCGTCCACGGCCAGCCGCCCGACGCCGGGCCACGCGAAGATCGTCTCGGTGATCACGGCGCCGCCGAGCAGGATGCCGAACTCCAGGCCGACGATCGTGACCAGCGGGATCGCCGCGTTCTTGAGCGCGTACTTGTACGTCACGACGAACGCGCGGATACCCGCCGCACGCGCGGTGCGCACGTAGTCCTGCGCGAGCACCTCGAGCATGCCCGAGCGCGCCATGCGGGCGATACGCGCCATCGAGAAGGCGCCGAGCGCCGTCGCCGGCAGCACGAGCGAGGTGAGCCCGTCGCGACCGGCCGCGGGAAACCAGCCGAGGCCGACCGCGAACACCATGATCAGCAGCAGGCCGAGCCAGTAGACGGGCATCGCCTGGCCGAGCAGCACGCCCACCGAGCAGACGGCGTCCAGGAGTGTGTTGCGTCGAAGCGCGGCCAGGATGCCGGCAGGCACGGCGACGACGAGCGCCAGTGCGAGCCCGGCGGCGGTGAGCTGTAGCGTCGCGGGCAGCGTCTGGAAAATCAGTGTGAGGGCGGGGACCTGATGCTTGAACGACAGCCCGAAGTCGCCGCGGACGGCGCGGCCGAGAAAACGGACGTACTGCAGCCAGAGCGGATCGTCGAGTCCGAGGAGGGCGCGCAGCTGCCGCACGTCCTCCTCGCGCGCCTCGAGCGGCAGGAGCAGGCGCGTGGGATCGCCGGTGAGGTGCAGCAGCCCGAAGACGATGACGGAGACGCCGAGCAGGACGCCGAGGCTCTGCAGCAGTCGCCGCGCGACGTAGCCGAGCATCACCTCATCAGAACGAGATTTCCGTCAGCCGGATCGACTCGTCGCCGCGCGGCGCCCACTTCAGCCGGTTGTTGACGCCGTAGATGTCCATCTGCTGGTAGCCGAAGATGTAGGGCGCCTCGTCGTGGATCAGGCGCAGCAGCTCGCTGTAGAGCTGCTTGCGCTTCTCCACGTTCATCTCGGCGCGAGCCTGATCCATCAACTTGTCGACCTCGGGATTGCCGTACTGCGAAACCGGCTCGCCCGTCTTGAGATTCGGCGTGACCCAGTGATCGGGCTCCAGGCTCGGCAGGCACCAGCCGTTCATCGCGACGTCCTCGGTCTTGTGATCGAGGATCGTGCGCACGTAGGCGCCCCACTCGCCGATGATCTTGATGTTCGTCTTGATGCCGTTCTCGGTGAGCTGTCCCGCCACCGCCTGCGCGACATCCTTGTCCATCGCCCAGCGACCGTTGGGCGCCTGCAGCACCAGCGTCAGGCTCGTCTGACCGGCGGCGGCCAGCAGCTCCTTGGCCTTCTTCGGGTTGTACTCGTAGAGCGGAATCGACGGGTCGTAGCCCCAGACGTTGGTCGGCATGAACGAGTTGATGCGCTTGCCGTTGCCCATCAGGACCGCATCGAGGATGCCCTGCATGTCGACGGCGTAGTTGAGCGCCTGTCGCACGCGCTTGTCCGCGAGCGGCCCGCCCTTGATCTGCGCGATGGCGAAATTGATGATGCGGCAGCTCGGGATCTTTTCGACACGCACCGTCTTGGTCGTCGCGAGCGCCTGCAGCTGATCGGGCGGCACGTTGACGATGAGGTCGGCCTGGCCCGTCTGCAGCGCGGCGATGCGCGCGCCGAGCTCGGGGATCGGCCGCCACGTGGCCTTCCGCACCGCCGGCTTGCCGCTCCAGTGCGCGTCGTTGGCCTCGACCACGATGCGCTCGTTCTTCTGCCACTCCACGAACTTGAACGGTCCGGTGCCGACGGGCTTGAGGTTGGCCTGCTGGTCGCCCACCTGCGCGACGTACTTCGGCGCGAGCTGGTACATGAGCGTCATGCGCGCCGGCATCGCCGGGTCCGGCTGCTTGGTGTGGAAGCGCACCGTGAGCGGATCGACGATCTCGACGCGCTCGATCGTGCTGAACCAGCCCTTCTGCGGCGATTTGAAGTCGGCCCGGTTGATCCGCTCGAACGAGAACTTGACGGCGTTGGCGTCGAACGCCTCGCCGTTGTGGAACTTCACGTTGGGCCGCAGCTTCACCTCCCACACCTTTTCGCTCACGTTCTTGTAGGACGTGGCGAGGTTCGGCACGAGCTGCAGCTGCTTGTCACGGGTCAGCAGCGTGTCGTAGATCGACGTGTTGATGATCAGCGTCACGATGTTGTTGGTCATCTGCACGTCGAGGAACTCGGCGTCGATGCCCTGCGCGATCGTGACCTCACGCTCGCCGGCAGCCCATGCCGGGGACGTCGCGAGCAGGGCGACAAGCAGCGCAAGCGGGCGGAGCATGCCGGCCATGACGGCCTCCTTCACTCGGGGTCTGCGCGGGATTATACTGCGCCGCCATGAGCGGCGCGCGACGGCTCACGATCTACGAGCCCTTCCGGTCCCTCTTCTACGCGCCGCAGTTCGTCGCGCTCTACGGCCGTCACTTCGCCGCCGAGGGGCTCGAGGTCGACGTCGTGACCGCCGCCGCCGGGGCGACGACCACGAGCGCGCTGATCGACGGCCACGCGGAGGTCGCGCTGGGCGGGATCATGCGCAGCCTCGACGTGGCCGACCGCAACGGGCCGTTTCTCGTTCACTTTGCCGAGGTGAACTCGCGCAACGGATTCTTTCTCCTCTCGCGCGAGCGCCGTGCCGACTTCCGCTGGAGCGATCTCGTCGGCAACACCGTGATCGACTTCGCCGAGGCGCCTACACCCTGGCAGTGCCTGCTCACCGTGTTGCGCACGCACGGCGTCGATCCGGGCGCCGTCCGGATCGAGCGCACGCGACCGCTCGCCGAGGCCATCGCCGCGTTCCGTCGGGGCCACGCCGATTTTCTTCAAACCGGCCAGCCGTTCACCGAGCAGCTGATCGGCGATGGCGCGGCGCACCTGGCCGCCTCCATGGGCGACGCGACCGGCCCCGTGCCGTTCTCGTCCTACATGACCACCGGCGCTTTCTTGCGTGATGGACGCGACGTGCTCGCGCGCTTCACGCGCGCGCTCTATTCCGCCCAGCGCTGGATGACGCACGCCGACGCCAAGGACATCGCGGCGACGATCGCTCCGGCATTCCCGGACGTCGCGCCGGACATTCAGCAGCGTGCGGTCGCCCGATATCTGGCGCAGGGCACGTGGGCGCGTGATCCGATCATCCGCCGGCCGGGCTACGAGTATTTGCAGCGGATCCTGCTCGATGGCGGATTCATCAAGCGCCAGCACCGGTACGAGGACCTGATCGACACCGCCATCGCCGAGCAGATCGTCGGTGCCCGGTGAGCGGCCTCCGAAGGAGGGCATGATGGCCAACGTGCTTCTCGCCCGCGTCGCGCTGCCGACGGGCCCGGCGTGGGGCGTGGTCGCCGACGAGCGCATCGAGATCGTGGCGAGCGACGCCGGGACGAACGGCGCCTTCCTCGCATCGCTGCTGCAACTGCCGCGTCCGGCGCGCGTGCTGGCCGAGCGGCGCCGCGGCGCGCCGAGTCTCAAAGTGGCCGAGGTCTTCGCCGCGCCGGCGAGCGCCGCCGCGCCGCACCTGCTGCCACCGCTCGACCTGCAGGAGGTCTGGGCCGCCGGCGTCACCTACGAGCGCAGTCGCGTCGCCCGCATGGAGGAGACGGCGGGCGCCGAGGATTTCTACGACAAGGTGTACACCGCCGAGCGACCCGAGCTGTTCTTCAAGGGCGCGGCCTCGCGCGTGAGCGGCCACAACGGGCCCATCCGCATCCGTCGCGACGCGTCGTGGAACGTCCCCGAGCCGGAGATCGCCGTGCTCGTCTCGGCGCATGGCGAGATCGCCGGCTACACCGTCGGCAATGACGTCTCGTCGCGTGACATCGAGGGCGAGAACCCGTTGTATCTGCCGCAGGCGAAGATCTATCGGGAATCGTGCGCGCTCGGGCCGGTGGTGTGGCTGACGGATGAAGACAAGGCGCCGGTCTTCGACCTCGCCATCACG
>Ga0209382_10003667_pt1 | contig 21115 bp, 20 predicted proteins | sample SoiMetdeltSBSDD5_FD_187599 | JGI IMG/M metagenome (GOLD analysis project Ga0209382, IMG submission 187599) | Bulk soil microbial communities from a Populus tree surrounding site in Tennessee, USA - Soil MetaG P. deltoides SBSDD5 (SPAdes) (version 2) | ecosystem: Environmental > Terrestrial >... | reverse complement strand
CGACTCGCTGCGGCAGCGGGCTTGCCCCAAACAAGTCTGTCGGCGTGGGTCGATGGATGCGGGTGGATCGTCATGTGATATTTCCTGTGGGTCCAGTGGGGATAGGTGGTTGATCAGATGAGTGGTTCGGCGCTTGTTTCACACGCTCGTCGTCGTTGGCTGCGGTGGAGGTCCGGTCCGGGTGGCTGCCAGGAGGCCTGGTAGCAGGCCGGCGATGTCGGAGGGAAACGTCCGGTGTGGAAGCCCAGCGACCAATGCATGAGAGTGGTCGCAACCGAACGGTCGCAGCGTGAAGTTACGCCTGCCGATGCTGGTCGATGGTGGACATCAGGTCCGGACACTGCTTTGCCGCTGTCGATGTGGGCGGGTGGGACACCGCAGGCTCTGACCCGGTGTCCCATCCCTGGTGGGAGCTGGCGTGCACGGGGAGGCACGGCCGGTTCCGGTTTGCGGGGGAAGCGTGTGAACGAGCTGGGCTAGGCGCGGGGGCGCAATGCCATGGGAGACCCTTTTCCGCCCGCCGCGCGGGAACACCGGCGAGGAGTTGTCACGGTGCTCCTTGCGGGAAACGTCCGTGGTAGCGATCAGGGGCCGCAGCCGCACCGCCGGCGCCGTGCTCGGCGGCTTCGGCGGTGAGCGGTGGTGGGTCTGCCGTCAGCGGGAGCAACCCGAGGCGGTGCGCGGCGGCCGTCAGGGCGTGGTGGACCGATGCCGGTTGCTGGGGGTCGCAGTGCAGCAGGAGCGTGCCAGGGGTCAGGGCGGCCGCATCGCGGAAGTCGTCGTCGCGCAAACGTGTGGGCGCGGTGATCACGACGACGTACGGCAGTGCGAGGCGGTCACACGCCTCGAGGGCGGGATAGGCGTCGGCCAGCCGGGCCGGGTCGGTCAGGACCAACGCTGCTTCGGCTCCGGATGCCAGATGCGGCCACAGAAACTGGTACCGCGGGTGGCCGGGGGTGCCGACCAGGTGCAGGTCCAGATCGGAGTCGAGGCGTAGCCAGCCGGTCTCGCCGGCGGCGGTGGTGTGTCGGCCGGGCTGCCCGGTGACGGGGACGTCGGTAGTGTGCGGGAGCCGCTGGGAGATGGTCCGGATGAGGGTGGTCTTTCCGCAGCCGGAGCCGCCGGTGATGAGGATCTTTACGGTCCGTGGCTGTGGTGGCCGCCGGTGGACTCCCAGGCCACGCCACGCCAGCATCGCGGGTGTGGGAGGCGACAGGCGTGCCCCTGAGGCCAGGCCGCCGATGCCGTGCCGGCCCAACAGCGCCGCAGATCTGATCATGATCGTCTCCCTGTGTGACGTTTACTCGTCGCACCCGAGCGCGACCCGTCGGTGGGTTCGCCGACGCCGAGCATGGTGCGCAGCCGATGCTGGTGGTCAGGTGAATCCGTAAGCTGCTGGCTGGTGCAGGTCATGGCGACGCGGCCGGCATGCAGCGCCACGATGCGGTCGGCGACCGCGGTGGCCAGCGGCAGATTCTGTTCGGCGACGAGCACGGCCAGGCCGGTAGCGGTGAGCTCGGCCAGGACGGCTGTGAGCTGCTCGATCACGGCGGGGGCGAGGCCTTCGCTGGGTTCGTCGAGTAGCAGCAGCGATGGGTTGGTCACCAGTGCCCGGGCCAGGGCCAGCATCTGCTGTTCGCCGCCGGAGAGCAGCCGGGCGGGCTGGTGGGCCCGGGTGGCCAGCGCAGGCAGCAGGTCTAGGACCCGTTCTATGGTCCATTGCCGGCTTGTGGTGAGGCCGCGGGAGCCGCGGCGTGCGACGCGGGAGCAGATGAGGTGTTCGGCGACGGTCAGCGTCGGCCACAGGCGCCGGCCTTGGGGGACCAGGGCCATCCCGGCGCGGGCACGCTGGTCGGGTCGCCACCGCGTCACGGGCACCATACCGGCCATGGTGATCTGTCCGCTGTGGACAGGCAGGAGCCCGGCGAGGGTGTTGAGCAGGGTGGTTTTGCCTGCCCCGTTGCGGCCCAAGACCGCGACCGCCTCTCCGAGACCGACCTCGAAGTCGAGGCCGTCGAGCACCGGGTGGCCCTGGTAGCCGGCGCGCAGGTCGCTGACCTGCAGCACCGTCGGCATACCTGCGGGGCGGCGGCGGGCGGCAACGGACAGGCCGGTGCCGCCCGGAGCGAGGTAGGCGGTCTGCACCTGCGGGTTGGCGCGGACCTGGTCGGGGGTGCCGGTGGTCAGGTGCCGGCCGTGGTGCAACACGGTGACGGTGTCGGCCGCCGCCCAGATGAGGTCGAGGTTGTGGTCGACCAGCACGACGGTGACCCCGTCGTCGCGCAGGGCGGTGAGCATTCCGGTCAGGCGGGACAGTTCGTCGGGGTCCAGCCCGGCGGAGGGTTCGTCGAGCAGCAGCAGCCGCGGCCGGCTGGCCAGGGCCATGGCCAGCTCCAGCCGGCGTTGCAGCCCGTAGGGCAGCCGACCTGCCGGGACGGTGGCGTACCCGTCCAGCCCGGCCTGCTCCAAAAGCGCGGCCACCCGGGCCCGTGGGGTGCCGTGGTGGCGCCCCAGTGTTTTGCGGTGGCGTGGGTCGGTGGCGAGGGTGAGGTTGTCGGCCACCGACAGGCGGGCGAACACGGCGGGGTGTTGCCAGGTGCGGCCGATGCCGTGGCGGGCACGGGCGTAGGCGGGCAGAGTGGTGATGGCGTGTCCGCCGAAGGTGATGGTGCCGCTGGTGGGACGCAGCGTGCCGGCGATCAGGTTGAGCAGGGTGGTTTTACCGGCGCCGTTGGGTCCGATGACGGCATGGCGGGCACCGACGGTGACCTCGATGCTCACGTTGTCCAGGGCGGTGATCGGACCGAACCGGCGGCCGAGGCTTTCCACCCGTAGCAGGCTGTTCATCGGCGGCCCCCAAAGTGGCGGCGCAGCCGATGTGTCGCTGGCTGGCGGTAGGCGACCAGCAGGAACACGAGCCCCAGCACGGCCAGGGGGCGTGACCGCCGGTGTCGGCACCGACCAGGTCGCGGGCGGTGACCACGAGCACCGCGCCGGCGACCGCGCCGCGCATGCTGCCCATGCCGATGGCCGCGGCGAGCAGGGCCAGCGCGGACATGTCCAGGCCCAGGTCGGCCGGGGACAGGTAGCGGTGGGCCGCGACCAGCAGCGCACCAGCGGCCCCGGCGAGGGCACCAGCGATCACCCATCCGGCGGCCAGGGCAGCGCCGACATGGTGGCCCAGCGCACCCAGCCGCGGTTCGTGGTCGGCGACACCGCGCAGCACCAGCGCCAGCCGGGTACGCAGCAGCAGCGCCACCGCGCCGGCCAGAACACCGAAGCAGGCCAACGCATACAGGTAGAGGTGTCCGTCGGCGTGCAGCGGGGCGCTGCCCGGCCACAACGTCACCGGCGGAGCATGTATGCCGTCGTCGCCGCCGGTGACCGTCGTCCATTGGGAGGCGGTTGTGCGGGCCAGCTCCCCCACGGCGAAGGTCACCATCAGAAACGACACGCCCCGGGTGCGTAGCACCAGAGGGGCGGTGGCCGCGGCCGCGGCGGCGCCGGCTGCGGCGGCGGCGGCCAGCTGCGCCGCCCCGTTGGTGAGCCCGGCGTTGGCCAGCAGCGCCGCGGTGTAGGCACCCACGCCCAGATAGGCGGCCTGGCCCAGCGACGGCAGCCCGGCCAGCCCGGTGACGATCTGGGTGCTCATCGCCAGGATGGCCAGGATCAGTGCGGTGGTGGCGATCGAAATGGTGTAGGCGTCCACCAATGCGGGCAGCAGGATTGCGCACATCCCGGCGGCGGTGACGGCCACGGTCGAGCGGATCGCCCGCCAACGCGAGGCCTGCGGGGTGCCGGTGACCGGCTGTGAAACCAATGTCGACGGTGTCACGCCGGTACCACCCGCGACGATCGTTGGCGCAGCCCCAGCACCACCAGCAGCACGGCGAACAGGGCGAACGGCGCGAAGGTCGGGGCGGCGAGGACCCCGACGGTTTGGACCTGGCCGACCAGCAGCGCCGCGCCCAGAGTGCCAGGTATGGACCCGGTCCCGCCGATGACCACCACGATCAGCGAAAGCACCAGCACGGTGGTGTCCACGCCGGGTGCCGGTCCCAGCAGCGGCGCCCCGAGGACCCCAGCACCTACGGCCAGGGCGCCGCCGGCGGCCATCGCCACGGTCTGCACCCGGCCGGTGTGGATCCCGGTCGCGGCGGCCATTTGCCGGTCGGCGACGGTGGCGCGCAGCATCACGCCGTCGCGGCTGCGGATGATCGTCAGATGCAGCGCGGCGGCGATCGCGGCCGCCACGGCGATGAACCCCAGCCGATACACCGGGTACCCGAGGCCACCCAGAGTGATGCTGCCCGACAGTACGGCCGGTGGGTCGGCCGGAAGTGGCGCCCCACCGGCCAAAGTGAGGTACAGGTCGGCGGCCACGAACGCGATACCGAGGGTAGCCAAGGCTTGGGTGAGGTGGCCGTGGCCGGTCAAGGGCCGCATCGCGGCGGCCAAGGCCACCCCCGCGACGCCACCGATGGCCACGCCGGCGGCCACCGCCGCGGCCAGGTCCAGCAGCCCACCGGTCGAGAGCAGGTAGGCCAGGTACGTCCCGGCAAGATACAGGCTGCCGTGGGCGAGGTTGAGGATGTCCATCACCCCGAAGATCAGCGTGAGGCTGGCGGCGATGCAAAACAGCAGCAGCCCGAACGCCACGCCGTCCAACGCGGTGACCGCGTACGTTACTGTCACCGCACACCACCCTGCCCCGCCGCGGCGGGTCGCCAGCGACCCGATTCCGTGGAATCCGAACCGGAATCCGGCCACCGGCACCGGCGAGCGTGTGTCTGCTGCGGCCGGTGATGGGTGTCGTTGGGGTGGGGCATAGCCGCCGTCCTCCGTCCTCGCAAGAAATCCGCAAACCGATGGTGGGGTTACTCGGGGCGGCGGCCCACGGTGGTGAACATCAAGTAGCAGTAGGCCAGGGTGTCCGGGTGGTGCATCGCGTCGCGGAGCCGGTCGAGCTGCTGCGCGGTCACGCCACGGCTGAGCAGCTGTTCTCGCAGCTGCTCGGCGTTGGTCGCGTGCAGCAGGCACCCGGATTCCCCGCCGGCCCACAGCCGGTTGTGGGCCACCGTGTCGACGTCGACCAGGCCCGCGCGGCGCATGGCCACCGGGACCCGTCGTGCCCAGCCGACGTCGGCGCCGTTGTCCTCCAGGATGGCGCGTAGCCCGGTTTGGAAGGTGTCGAACGCCTCGGCGTCGGCCTGGTTCGGGGCGTGCAGCAGCCAGTCGCGCCAGGTGGCATCCCAGTCGGAGACCACCAGCAGCCCGCCGGGGTTGAGTGCGGCGACCAGCCGCTCGAGCACCGCTTCGCGTTCGGCCAGGTGCAGCAGCACCAGCCGGGCGTGGATGAGGTCGTAATGCGCGGCGGGCAGCTCGCAGGTGCGCACGTCACCTTGGCGGACGGTGACGTTGCCCGCTGGTGGCGCTATGTGCTGCGGGTCGGTGTCCAGGGCGGTGACGTGACCGGCGGGGCCGACCCGTTGGGCCATCCAGGTGGTGATGGTGCCTGCCCCGGCACCCACATCCAGGCACCTCCAGCCCGCGGCGATGCCGTTGCGGGTCAGGACGTCGGTGGAGTGGTCGTCGAGGATGTCGGCCAGCTGCAGCAACCGGTCCTGGCCCTGCGGGTCGTCGTTGGGCAAGGCGTACTGCGACGCCTCGCCGGCGCCGGTCGTGGTGACGCTCATGTCTTGTCTCCCGAGGATGTGGGCTATTTGCCGAGGGTGGTCAGGGTCTGGACGAGCACGTTGGCCCGGCCGCGCCCGTCGGCGCGGACCTGGCGCAGGTACCAGGGCTGGATCGGTGAATGTTCGGTGCCCAGCCGCCAGTCCCCGCGGGGGCTGGGGATCGCTCCGAGCTTGCCGATCGCCGCATTGATCGACGCCGAGATGGGGTTGGGGCCGGCGGCGGCGATGGCCAGGTCGAGCAGCAGGGCGGCGTCGTAGGCGGTGACCGCGTACAAGGTCGGTATGGCGTCGTATTTGCGCTGGAACTCGGTGGCGAAGGTGCGGTTGGCCGGGTTGTCCAGGTCCGGGGCGTAATTCAGCGACGAGTAGATCCCGTCAGCGGCGGCGCCTTGAGCGGCCAGCACCGCGCCTTCGGTGGTGAATCCGGCCGCGTACAGCGGCGCCTTGGCGGCCAGCCCGGATTGGGCGTACTGCTTGACGAAGTCGATCGCGTTGACACCGCCATAGAAGGCGAACACCGCCTTGGCGTCGGTAGCCGCGACGGCGTTGAGGTAAGGCAGAAAGTTCGTCGTGGCCGGGAAGGGGGTCCAGGTCGGTTTGCCGCCTGGGTTGGCCAGCTTGCCCCCACGTGCGGCGTACGCCTCGACGAATCCATTGACCTGGTCCCAGCCGCCCTGGTAGTCGGGGCCGATCGCATACACTGGGCCGTTGACATTGGTGCGGATGTACTCCGCGATGGCATTGCCGGCGTCGCGGTTCTGCCACGACGTGTGCCAGACATAGCTCAGATCGGACAGTGTGGTGGGCCGCCCGCCGGTGGCCACATAGGGGATCTTCTTCTCGGTGATGACCGGGTAGACTGCCTCAACGGCATCAGAGCTGATCGTGCCGACCACCACATCGACCTTGTCCTGCTCCACCAGCTTCTTGATGCCGGTGCGGGCCGACTGTTTGCCTTCAGCCTCGTCAACGACCGTGGTCTTGATCTCGTGGCCGCCCAGCTTGCCGCCGTGCAGGTCCAGGTAGAGCTGCCATCCGTGGGCGAAGTCATCGCCCACCGTTTTATAGACCGCGGACTGCGGCCACATCAGTCCGATGTGGATCGGCCCGCCTGCGGGCGGCCGGTCGCTGTCGAGGCTGGATCCGGCGCAGCCGCCGGCGGCCAACACCACCACCACGGCGGCCAGCACTGCCGCCAGCGGCCTGGATTTGCGTTGTCGGGTCACAGTTCTCCTCACTCAATGCATCACAGGGGTAATTGCTACCGGCCCGGACCGGCGCACGCGCAGCGCGTACTCGACCAGGACAATCAAGGTGTGGCGGACGTCGCCGCGCGCCCGGGCGTCGCACAGCCCCAGCGGCACCGACCCGGGCACGGCCAGCGCCTGGCGGACCTCGGCCAGGTCGTAGGCGGGGGCACCCTCGAACGGGTTGAGCGCCACCACGTAGGGCATGTGACGGGTGTCGGCGAAGTCGATGGCGGCGAAGCAGTCGTCCAGGCGCCGGGTATCGGCGAGGATGACCGCGCCGATCGCGCCGCGGAACAACTCGTCCCACATGTACCAGAACCGGTCCTGCCCCGGCGTGCCGAACAGATACAGGATCAACGAGTCGTCGATGCTGATGCGGCCGAAGTCCATCGCCACCGTGGTGGTGGTCTTGTCCGGCACCAGTCCGGTGTCGTCGACCGCGGTACTGGGCGCGGTCATGACCTCTTCGGTCCGCAGCGGCGTGATCTCGGAAACCGCGCCGACGAAGGTGGTCTTGCCCACCCCGAACCCACCACAAATGATGATCTTCGCTGAGGTTGGCCTGCCGGCTGTCGGTGTCGTGGCCTCGGGGCCGCCGACCGTCGTCATCGGGGCCGCCCAGGTCTGCGGCGATGGTGTGCTCATGCCCGCTGCGGCTGCCGCAGGTCGGGGGTCAGGGTCGCACCGCTGCGCTCGATAAGGCTGGCCATCTCGTAGATGACCTGGCCGAGGTCACATTGCTTGGCGGCCAGGACGGTCAGGATGGACCCATCGCCGATCGCCATCACGATCAGGTAGCCGCCGGCCATCTCGATGACGCTCTGCTGCACCGGTGCGGCGCTCATCAGATTCGCCGCGCCAGTGGTCAGCGATGACAGGCCGCTGGTGAAGGCGGACAGCTGATCGGCACGCTCGCGGGGCAGGTGCCGGCTGGAGGCGATCATCAGCCCGTCCGCCGAGACCGCTAGCGCGTGACTTATCCCCTGAACGTGATCGCACAGCTGGTCGAGCAGATAGCCCCAGTCGCGTGTGCCTGTCATCATCGGTTGTCCTCCGGTCGGTGTTGCGGGTCTCGTCGGCCGGCCAGGCCGACTCCGTGTTGGAACGCGCTCATCTGCCGCCGCAACTGCTCCGGTTTCCTCTGCACCGGCAGGGGCGGCACAGCTGCCAATTCCGGCATCGGAAAGGCGCGCCGCAGGGGCTCACGCTGCGGCAGACCTGACGGCGTGGTCGTCGTGGCAACGACTGTGGCCGCCGCGTTGGCGGCCAGGGCGGCTGCGGCCCATCCCGCCGCCGGCACATCCACCGCTTCGTGTGTCGTCGCGCCTGATGGCTGCCTGTTGGGTTCGCCCGGCGGGTGAAACCACGATCCGGCGGGTTCACGCTGCAGTTGCTGGAAGATCACAGGCTCTGCGGTGACATCCTGCGCGGCGGCGGCGGGCATTGGCCATGGCGGCGGGGCTGCCATCGTGGCCGTGATCGGGGTCAGCTGTCGCGTCCGCTCGTGCAACACAGCACGGACGAACCACGTGCCGGGCACGGTCAGATCTACTGTTGTACCCTCCTGCCGCGTCGACCGGACCGCTACGTTGATCCGCAGCCGATGTGCGACGGCGCCGACCACGGGCAGGCCCATCTGCCTGGTGGTCCGATGGTCTATCCGCCTGGGGTTGGCCAGCCGTTCCCGCACCGCGTCCAGCTGGTCATCGGTCATGCCTGTGCCCTGGTCGTGGATCTGGATGTGCAGCTGGTCCCCGACGCAGCGCGCCGCCACCGAGACCTGGCTTGCCGGTGGCGAGAACTGGGCGGCGTTGTCGAACAGTTCGGCCAGCAGATGGATCAGCTCGTCGGCGACCTCGCCTGATATGTGGACGCCGTCGTCGACATCGGTGGGTTCGACCCGCTTCCAGTGGTCGATTTCTTGTGCGGCGGCGCGTAGCAGATCGGTCAGGGCCACCTCGCCTTCGCGGGGGCTGCCGCCGCGTCCGCCGGCCAGGATCTGCAGGTTGGCGATCAGCCGCCGGATCAAGGTAGCGATGTGGTCCAGGGTGAACAGTTTCTGCAGCCGGTCTGGATCCTGTTCGTCGCGCTGCAGCGCGTCGAGGCTGACCATCATCGCGTCGGCTCGCCGCTGCAGCCGGCGGGCCAGGGAGACCAGGATCGCGCTCACCCCAGCACGCAACGCCGCCTGTTCACCGGCGATGCGCACCGCGGCCTCGTTGACGGCGTTGAACGCCACGGCAACCTGGCCGATCTCGTCGGTGCCATCCACCCGGATCGCCTCGGCAGCCTCCGCCATCAGCCGCTTGATCGTGGCCGGGTCGGCGTTGTCCGCGTCCAACTTGGCCACCATGCTCGGCAGCCGCCGCTTGGCCACATCCATCGCACTGGCCTGCAACCGCGACAGTGAGCCGGTCAACGACCGCGCCACAATCCATACCAAAACCAGCACGATCAGCAGCAGCGCCGCGACGATGCCGGACCAGATGGCGATGGTGCGCTGCTGCGCGTCGCGTTCCACGGTGACCGCGGCCAGCATCTGCGCGTCCAACTCCGCCTCGACGGCGTGCATCCGGTCGATGCGCGTACCCATCGCCTGCGACCAGCCACGCGGGTCGGTGCCCAGCTCCAGCCGGGATCCTGGCCGAGCGCGTGTGACCACGCCCTGCAACCGTTCGGCCGCAAGGATTTCCGCCCCCGCGCCGATGCGGCTGTTGAGCATGCCCTGCCACGTCGGCGGGCCCAGATCGCCGAACGTTTGCAGCGCCTCGGTGATCCCCGCTGCTGCGGCGACGATCTCCTGCTGGCCCGCCGGGGTCAGCTGCTCACCAGCCATCGCTCGCACCGCCGCCACCTGCAGCTGGCTGTGCGACTCGATCGCCTGCGACAGTGCCGCGACCGACCGCAAACCGTTCGCGGTCGAGGCGGCCACCGCGACCTGACCCAACGTCTGGCGGAAGCCGATCAGATCGGCGATGACCGCGCGGTATCGAAAAACGACCACGCTGAGCACCGCGTCCGGCGCCGCAGCGACCTTCTGCCGCAGCACCGCCAGCCCCGACAGCTCCGCGCGTATGCGATCGAGCAGGGGCCTCACACCACCTGGCGCACGTGACATGTCGGAGTCGAACACCGCGATCTCAGCGTCGGTGGCCGAGGCCTGACGCTGATAGTCGGCTACCGCGGCGGCGCTGCCCGGCTCGGCGAACACCAACGCCGCGGCGGCCCGCTCGTGCTGCAACGCCACCGTCAGCCGCGCACTGGTCCCCCCGAGAGCGACCAGTTCACGAGCCTCACCGGCCTGCGCCGCCCGGCCCGCCGCCGACACCACGTTCAAGCCGGTCAGCACCACGATCGCCAGCACCGGCAACACCAGAATGATCGCGAGCTTGGTGCGGATGCGACGGCGTCGAAGCCAGCGCCGTCTGACGCGTGATCGCTGCTTGTGGTTACTGACGGCGTGCCCCTTCACGATCGCCTCGCCAAGCCAGCGGCCAACGACTCCTCCGGCAGCGTGCCGAGCGCCGTGCCCTGGTCGTCGACCATCCACATCCGCCTATCAGTCGATCTTCACGGGACGAAGGTCACCGGCACGCCCACGACAGCGTGTGTCCAATATGGACGCGATTGTTGCCTTTGGCGTTACCGAATTCGCTCGGCAGAGCATGCGCAACGCAACCGGACAGGAATAGACCAAGATGACCGGCTCATGGTGGTCGTCTCACCATGAGACGCCCCAGCCAGCGCGCCGCAAGCGAGTTCGCGGGTGAGGTAAGACGTTGCCAAAGGAGTGGGCCACGAGATGGCGGGCGGTCAATCCATTCTGGTCGACAGACGGTTCGTGGACCGGCGACGTGGTGTTGCCGTTGTCGAGGTTAGTGGTACCTCGTCCACACAATGCCGTCGTTGTTGGACAGATAGGACCTCAGGCGATGGCCCAGTTGACATGCGACATCAGGCCGGCCGGCGGCGTTGTCGAGCACGCTGGTCACCAGCTGGAGTTCTCGCAGATCGCGTAGCACTGGCCATCCCGACCACGTGAGGATGTCGAATCCGTAGGCGTCAGCGAGCGCATCATGGTGTGGCCGGGGACGCCCGAACCGCACGACGCCGTGGGCGGTCGCCACCAGGTCCCATTCCCGCGGACCCACGCTGACGCTGTCGAGATCGCAAATGATCGCATCGGGTGCAGGACCTGGTCTCTGCGGCGCGGTGGGCAGAATCAGATTGCCAGAGTGGGCGTCCCCATGGATCACTCCACGGGGCAACGCCCATTGCACGAGCGCGAGCCTTTCCTCGATGCGGTCGCCACGTTCGCGCAGGACGGCAAACAGGTCGTCCGCGCTGTGGTGGAGTTGCTCGTGGCTCCAGCCGTCGAACTGGTCGGCAGCAGTTCCGGTGAGCGCAGCCGCTTGGTCGATACGGCGCCGGCACTTCTTGACGATGTCCCACGCGGGCACGTCCACAGATAGGCGATCAAGCGAATGGATCACACGTAGTGGGGCGGCCAGGTCCAACGGCATTCCATCGCCGGCCGAACCGATCCGGTGCCAGATCGTGGCTACCCACTCGCCCGCCACAATCGGCTGCTCGCCAAGCTCCTCGGCCAGTTCCACAATCGGAGCACCGGCCGCGTGCAAAGCACCCACCACACGGGTGAGCCGCTGAGCAGCCCGCACCGCGGCATCGCCGCGGGCCATGCGAACGACGTACCGATCGACGGCGAATACCGCGTTCATCGTGAACTTCAGCAGCTTGGCCGACGCCGGGTCGACCCCGACCTGAGCGCAGACGGCGCTCAGTCCTCGGCCCAGCTCAGCAGCGGCAGCCGGTGTGAGGACGGTCGACATCTACTCGACCCGAAGCGAGGCAAGACGTTGCTGCAACGCCTGTAGCCGCGGATCGTCGGCTCCGTTCGCGTCGGCGATGCGGCACACGTCAGATAGCCGATCGTGGACCCGCGCCGAGCGCACTTCGCCGGCCAGTGCCATCGCCTTCTCCCCCCACGTTGCCGCCTCGCCGTACTCTCCCAAAAGGGTACTTGCGGTGGCGACCGAGATCACGTCGAAGGTGTAAGAGCGGCGCTCCTGCGGCTCGCGCAGTTCCACTGCTTTCAACGCCTCGTCAAGGGCTTGATCGGCGAAACGGCGGTGTTCGTCATGGCAAGCCAGGGCGGTGTAGATCACTCCGGTGATGCCGTGAGGATCGGCGTCAGCGAGGGCGAATCGTGTCCATGTCGGAGGGCTGCCGTTCCGCGCGCGGTCGAGTTCGTCGCGGGCGCGATGCAGGCTCTCCTGTACTTGATCGGGCAGGCCGAGCTGGGCGTACGCCCATGCGATGTTGTTGTGCAGGATGGCCGTGCTGGCAGGACAACGGGCTTGCTGCGCGGCGACCTGGCCGAGGCCAAAAAGGTGCAGGGCTTCTTCGGGTTGATGTTGGTGCAGGCTGACGCGACCCAATCGGTACAGACCATTGGCCAGCAGTGGCAGCGAGTTTGTCTCACGCGCCAAGACAAGGCTTTGGGTGAGATGGCGCCGGGCAATGTCGTGTCGGTCCAGATCGTGGGCCACCCATCCCACCAGACCATGTAGCTCGGCGAGGGCAACCTGCAATTCACGGAAGACTTGTTCACTTGCGCTGGGAACCGACAGAAGGCGTGTGGCCCAGGCGACGTAGCCCCGGGCTGATTGCAGGCATCCTCCGCCGCCGCCGGCCACGTCAAGTTGGCGGTGGAACGTGGTCACGGCGCGGATGGTGGCGACGTCGTCTGCGGTCACGGCGGCGGGCGGCTGGATCGCGACCGGCGGTGGTAGCCAGCGGTCGATCCCAGCCGGAACGGAGCCGACCGCGACGGCGGCCACGACGCCCAAAAGCTCTCGATGGTCGACAGGCTCGACCGACGATGCGGTGGATGCAGCAGTAGCGTCTTCGTATCCCAGGCCCATGAGGGGTCGCGGAATCTTCAGACCGGTGGCGATGCGCTCGAACACCTCGTATTCGGCCACACGGCGGCGGCCGTTGACGATTTCGCGAACACGGCCCGCGCCCAGGCCGGTGGCGGCCGCGATGGCGGCAGAGCTCCACGATCTGCTTTTGAGGTATTGGAAGATGGCCTGGACGTCGCGGCGGGCCAAGTGATTGCGTATCGGCTCGCCGTTCCACGACCCGTCTGTCCACCAGGACGGATTGACAGCACGTGCCATCTCGTGGCCCACTCCCTTATCCGATGTCCTACCAACCGCGCGCTCGCTCGCAGTGATCTTCAACTGGTCCCCTGATGCAGGCGCACCGCCTCGGGGGCAACGTCCTGCAAGCATCAACGGCCACACCCAATCCCGTCGTGCAGGGCTTAGATACGTGTCGGGTACCCGCCGGGCCATGCGGTCGCCGGCGGGCAAGCTCAAGCAGATCCGCCGATCAGCGGAAATAGTCGCGGCCTACTGGGCGGCTCTTGAACGAACTACGACTCATGTGTCACCTCCCTCCAGATCGCGTGGTGGCCAACGGAGCCGCAGGTTTCTCGCGATGGTGTCGCCTGGCTGTCGGTCTCCGGCCGTCGGGTGGGAATGTTTCGGCGCGCATGCAATTCCGTGGAATCGCTCCGGATCGGCCGACGCCTTGGTTCGGAGTTGGTCGTTGACCTGCTGTGCCCAGACGGCTGATGGACAAGGGCTCGGCGCCAACCGGCCTAGCTCGAAGCAGCCCGCGCAGCCGATGCCGTTGCTGTGTGCAGCACGTGCACGAGCAGGATCTGACGCGTCAGGTTGGCCAGCGTCTTGGCATCTGTGCAAGCGTCGCCGAAATCGGCGGGGAGGCCCAGCAGGTCTGTGGACATCTCGTCTCCTCCCGAAGGTTGGTGTTGGGGCAGCACACCGCCCCAACGAAGACTGGGGCGTTGAATGTGCTCTATATCGCCTCGTTGCAGTTCTGTCCGGTGCGAGAGCAGACCTGCCTCGAGCACATGCCCGCAGTGACGATGAAGGGAGTGCGCTGATCGATCTCACCCAAACAACCGCGAGCTCATGTCGGCCAGCGGCTCAACGCCGACCCTGCCCGCGGCTGCCGCCGTCACATGCGAGGCGACCACGATCATCCTCCGCTGCGGACGTCGCGGATGACCGGGCAGTCGTAGTCGGCCTGGATGGCTGGGGGAACTCGTTGCATCAGACGTTGCCTCCTTTGTGGACGGTAAAGGAAAATCCGGCGCGCGCAGCGCACCGTCAGGCCAGCAAATACATGTGAGCGCGCCCCACCAGGGACAACACTCATCGCCGTAAATGCCGGGCCCGCAAAAGGTAGCCCTAGGCAAAGAGGACCAGGGGTAGGGCTCCTACCCCTATCAATAAGTCAATTGGCCAACCTGGTTGGCGCTGGGCGAGGGAGATGTCGGCCGGGGACTGCGAGTGGGGCAGAGCCCAAAGTGACATCCTGGTGAGTGATCCACATGGGAAGCACACCTCCTCCTTTCCAACCCGGTAAACGTTCTTGGTCAGCGCACTCAGCGGAGGTCGCTACTTAATCGTCAGGTCGAGTTCTCGGGTAACGGCATCGATGAACCCGGCGACCTGACTCTCGCTGATGATGCAGCCGCGCAGCGACGTCGTTACGCCGATGGTCTTGGATAGGTCGTTGCCGCGAAGGTCCGCACCTCGCATGTCGCAGGCGGCGAAGGTCGGCGCGTTGAGCTTGCAGCCGTCGAAAGCGACGAGCGTCAGCTTGCAGCGGTTGAGGGCGGTCTCGGTGAATGAGCAGCCGAGGAAGGCAACGGGTGCCGCAGCCCTAACCGTGGTCAGGGTGGCATAGTCCAGGCGGCAGTTTTCGAAGATCACGTTTTTGAGTGTCACATCGGCCAGGTGGGCACCGATCAGCGAGCATCCTCTTAGGAAGCACCTGTCCAAGGTCGTCCCGGTGAGGTCGATCGACGCGAGATCCGCGTTGGTGAACCACGATCTCGCGATGGTGCCCCCCTCAAGCCTGGCGCGGACCCACACATCGCCCTGGATCAGGCGTGCTGAGACGTTTGTCCTGTCGTGGGGTGTGCCGTCCACGGGGTCAAGGTCTTCGGGCTCCTCCCCGGGCAGGAGGATCGTGAGGTCGCGAACCTTGCGTGTGTCCACTGTGGGAGCCTTCCATGATGGCGGAGAGGCGGCATGGTTGACACGCATCCTCCCCGCCCCCGTTGCGTTAGCGGTTGTTCCAGTTATCCCAGGTCGGCCGGTTGTCAAAGCTGGTCGACCTGCTGTCGGTCCGGACGCTACCCGCCATAGCTGAGTGGTCCGTTGCGGTGGCATCGAGCCTGGCGATGCGCTCGGCGGGCTGCGACACCAATCGGTCAAGAGTTGTCATGTGTACACCTCCTCTCGGCTGAGATGGGCCAGTGCGGAGCGTGCCAGGGCTTGCTTGGTGTTGCGGCAGTGGGCCGTCTCGGTCGAGGCGAAGCTGCCGTTTTCGAAGTAGCGGTTTCCTGCGTGGGCTCCGCGGCAGAAGTCCCAGAACTCACAGCTGGCCTCGCATGCGTGAAGGCCGTTGAGGAAGTCCTGGATGTAGGTGGCGCTCATGGCTTGCCGAACGATGATCGGCAATGGTTGGTTGAGCACGTTGCCGACGACGAAGTTGCCGTGTGCCTGGTCCTGGATGCCGAGCAATTCGGGCGAGAGCATGACGACGTCGCCATTGAAGCTGATGGTAGGCAGTGGGCCGACAGGGTCGGCTCCATAGGCGAGGTTTCCTGCGCGACGCGCGGCTAACCAGTCGCGTACCCGGTCGAGGTCGCGGATCGGCAGCTGTACGCCATCCTCATGTAACTGCCACAGGCGCAGCCAGAAGGCTTCAGCGAGATCGTGGCGGATCACCTGGCGGGTGTTGTTGGCTCCTTCCCGCTCTTCGAGGTTGAAGCCCACCGAGGTAGCGCCGAGGTCGATGAAGAACCGCACCAGCTCCTCGGCCCGTCCGATTGTCTCCGGTGTGACCACGCAGATTGCGGTGTACGGGATTCCAGCCTGGCGGAGCTTGCCAATGCCGCGCATGGTGCGGCTGAACGTCTCGCGGCCTGCCCAGTCAACACGGGCGGCATTACGCACGGCCGGGCCGTCGATCGAGATCCCGACCCCGAACTGGTACTGCGCTAGCAGGTCACACCAGGCGTCGTCGATCAACGTCGCGTTGGTCTGGACGCTGTGCTGTACCGGCATCGAGTCGAAAGCCTTCAGGAGGCGTCGCATGTGCACGATTGGAGTGGCCAGCGGCTCGCCGCAGTGCCAGACCACGGCAACCGGGTCACGATCGCCTTGTTCGACGATCGACGCGGCCACCGCTTCGGCAACGGCCGCCGACATGAGGTTCGGCCTCTTGCGGCCGGGCAGGTAGCAGTAGGAACAGTCCATGTTGCACAGCGTTGTTGGCTGCGTGATCACTGTGTGAAACGTCTGCGAGATCATGATCACTGCCTTCCTCTCGTGCGACGACGGGCCGCGCCCTAACGGCAGCGACCCGCCCCGCGCCTGGCGGACCAGGGCGTACCTTCGCCGCGCCGGGGGTGCGAGCATGCTGCTATCTGGGCAACATCCCTGGTCCTGCAGCCCAGGGTCATTGAAAGATCGCGATCTTTGAAGGCATTGGGTGTCTTCAACGTGCTTCAAAGGTTGGCCATGCGGGCCCGTGTGACCGATGCTTGACCTGATGGCAAGCGAGATCGGTCAGGCGCTGAGGGTTGCCCGCGAGGCGGCCCACATCTCGCTGTCCGGAATGGCCAAACGCACTGGTATTAGCCGTAGCCATTTGGGCAATGTCGAGAACGGCGTGCGAAAGGGGACTCCGGCCGTGGTGCTGGCCTATGAACGAGCGTTGGGATGTGCTGTGCAACGTCGAGGTGTACTAAGCGGCTTAGCCGCCACTATGGTTGCCCCCATCGTCGCCGGGGAGTTGATCCGAACGGGGTTCACTGCCGCTCTCGACTCGCACCCATCACCCGATGAGTGGGAACAGCGAGTCATCGCCTATGGATACGACTACATGACCCTCGGCGCGGGCGAAGTGCAAAATAGATTGGCCGGAGACCTCGTCGTCCTGCAACAGAACCTTCAGTCTCCGAGGCTGTGGAGTATGGCTGCGCGGGCGCTGACGATGCTGGGAAAGGTCTCGTCGAAACAGAGCGAGGCTATTGCCTGGTACCGGCTGGCGGGTACCGTCGCCGATCGATCAGGCGACGAAGCCACCCGCATCTGGGTCCGCGGTCGAGGGGCACTGGCTTTGGCATACGAAGGGGCCAATCTCGACGTAGCCGCCGAATTGGCGGGGCATGCCTTGGCACTTAGCGACAAGCCCTCTTTGGGTCGCCTGAACGCGCTGCTCGGGCAAGCGCACGTGCTCGGCGCTCAGGGCCGCAGACGCGCCGCGTACAGAGCCCTGGAAGAGGCGCGCCGGGTATTTGACCAGGTTGGGTCGGACGAACAGATCAGTGACTTCGCCATCCCCGAATGGCGCATGGCGGTGGTCTCCTCGCTTCTCCTCGCCCGGCTCGGCGATGAACGCCACGCGGTCGAGGCGCAAGAAACGGCCCGCCGGAAACTCCCCGATGAGCTTCCCCGCTTCGCCACGCACCTTGAGCTGCATCGCGGTCTTATGCTCGTGCGCTCCGGAGACAGGACAGGCGGCCTCTCATATGCACGAGCCGCGATGGCGAACCTCCCACGTGAGAAACACAGCCAGTCGCTGAGACTGATGCTCGCCGAGATCGAGCGCCCCGCGCAGTTCAGGCATTGATGTGACACGGCACGACGATCTAGGCCTTGCCGCAGCATAGGGGCGAGGTCACCCTCGGATTTCATGAACGAAAACGGAGGCACGGGCAAGACCAGCAACCGGGGGCACTTCACCAAAGACGCGTCACTCTTCGCATCCGCCGGCCGAAACGCATCGTGCCCGGACACTGTGCTCAATTTTGCTGATCTTGGAGGCGTGCCAACCCGCGAGTGCCGCGAGCCCGCGCCCCGTGAGACCCGTATCCTGCGAATCCCACGAGGCGGGCTGCGAGACCCTGGCTCGCTTAATGAGCTTCGACGAGCGTCGCTGGCCAATAAGTTAAGCTTCCTGCTTATGACCCCTCAACACCCCGACCGGCACGTCGCCACGTCCGCAAGAATCTACGACTACTTCCTGGGTGGTACTCACAACTTCCCGCCCGACCGGGAGGCCGCCGCGAAGGCGCTCGCGATGTTTCCTGACATCCCTGCTGCCGCCCGGGCCAACCGGGCGTTCCTGCGCCAGGCTGTCCGGCTCATGGTCGACGGGGGTGTACGCCAGTTCCTTGATCTCGGCTCTGGTATCCCCACCGAAGGCAACGTGCACGAGATCGCCCAGGCGGTTGTTCCTGACGTGCGGGTGGTGTACGTCGACACGGACACGGTCGCTGTTGCTGAGAGCCTCGAGCTTCTGGAAGGCAACAAGCACGCCACCGCGATACGTGCGGACCTGCGTAAGCCGCAAGACATCCTGGCCAACGAGAAACTGCAAGCCCTGCTCGACTTCGACAAGCCGGTCGGGTTGCTGCTGGTGGCCGTGATGCATTTCGTACCCGACGACGACGAGGCCTACGGGGCGGTTGAGCAGCTGACATCGATGTTGGCGCCGGGGAGCTATATGGCCATGTCACACACCGCGGCCGAAGTTTTCGCCGTCGAGGACAAGAAGGTCCAGGACGTGCAGGAGATGTTCCGCCGGAAGACCGCCGGCCAGGTCAAGTCGCGTACCCGCGAGGAGGTTGCCCGGTTCTTCGAACCCCGGTTTGAGCTGATCGACCCAGGGATCGTCTACGTCACCGAGTGGCCCTTGCCGTCCGACGACCCGTCCCGGGTAGTCGGTGAGCCTTTGCGCAGCAACGGGTGGGTTGCGATTGGACGGATCAGCCGGTAGTGCGGAGAGGGCGGGATTCGAACCCGCACAGGTTTTCCCTAACGGTTCTCAGGACCGCGACCGGCCACGACAAGCACCGCCGCCAGGGCCAGCAGCGCAGCAACCTCACCGTCACCACCTCGCCACACACCGCACGAGGAGCAGGATCGATCCGCGCAGGCCGGGCAGATCCTGCGCGGCCTACACCACGCCGCGACCTCCAAAGCCGACCCCGGATTCTGCGCATACCTTGCCCAACGGGGCGAACACTGGCTGACCAGCAGCACCACCACGATCGACCCCGAGCAGCGGCGGGAGATGGCCCGCAAGCTCAACGTCCTCGCCGCCATCAACACGCCGACGCTGACACCCTGCCATCTGGATTTCATGCCACGAAATCTGATCCGCGGTGGCGTCGGCATCGTCCGAGTCATCCACTTCGAGCACGCACGCTACCACCTGCCCGCCCGCGACCTGGTCCGCCTCGCAACCCGCATCCGGACCAGCCGACCCGACCTGCGCGAGGCCTTCTGCGACTCCAATGGGCCGCTGACACCCCTGGATTGGCAGATCATCGACTGGTGCACCGTCATCGACCTTGCCAGCCTCGCCGCCGGGGGTGGCTAACCGTGGCGCTCTAAAACCGAACTTACGTACGTCAGCCCATCAGGAGGTGATTGTTCCCCCCGGTGATAGATCCCGTCACCAGCCACCGGGCCGCCGATCGGCTGATATTTGGATGATTCACGGTGTGCCTCCTTCGTCTGATGGGTCACGGAAGCAGTGGGTGAAGTCGGAGGGTCCAGCAGCGCGAAAAGCCTTGAGCGACACGGCACCGCGTCGGCCGGGATGTCGAGCATGATGACCAGGTCGAATCGGTCCAGGTAATGGTGCTGATTGGCTGCCATGCCGCACAGGAAGACCCGGTGCAGGCCAGTGTCGCGCTCTGTGGCGAGTAGCGCGGTCATAACAGTGCTGTTCCAGCACCATCTGTGGGTGCGCAACTTCAGGTCCGGATGGTCGGGCCGTGTCGCGTGATTGCCTTGCTGGTCTTGCCACCGGCACAGGCCCTCGGCGGCGTCGAGGCTCACCGCGCGTTCCTCGCGCGGTCAAGAGCCGGCTTAAGGCGGACTTGCCACTGCCGGAGAAGCCAGTAATGAGGACGAATTGGGTCATCAGCAGATCCTGAAGGTCCTGCGCGGGTCGTTCGCGAGCCAGGTTGTCTCGATCGGCCCCAAACATGAGACGCGCCTCGCGCGAGGCCAGGCTGCGGCACTCTGCCGACCGCGGGTTGCCGCGGCACCGCCGCCCGGCGCCATCAGCGGCAGACGGCCTGAGCCAAAAGCGGAGTGGCCTCGAGCTGACCCGGCTGTTCGCGCCACGACAGCAAGTAGAACGTGCCATCGATGCCGCCGGTGAGCGCGCGGGCCACGCTGTCTTGCGCCTCCAGGGTCAACACCGCATGACCTTGCGCGGTGACGTGAGCGGCGACCAGCAGCGCCAGACTGCCGTGGGGATCCAGCCCACACCCGGTGACCGGCACCATTCGACCCACATGAGCCGCGAAGGAGTCGGGTGCATAGCTGGTCGTCTCGCTCGCGTCGAGGTGGATGTGCACACGCATGTGACTCAGCCTAGCTACTTGGACATGAAAAAGTAGATCGACGGTCGTCGGCGTGTCATTTGCGATGTTGACTCGCGTTGTCTGTGACAATGGTCGAAACCTCTTGTGTGGTAAGGGATGGGTCATGTTGCGGACGAGGAATGTGCAGCAGTCGTTGTGGGAGTCGGTGCTGCCGGAGGTCTGCCTGCGGCTTCCGGCCCAGCTGGCTCGCATCGACGCCTGGCTCGACGATGAGCGGTTCTTCGCCCCGTTCAAGGCACATTTCGACCCAAGGTTGGGCCGGCCGAGCGTGCCGATGGAAACCTACCTGCGGTTGATGTTCCTCAAGCACCGCTACCGGCTCGGCTACGAAACCTTGTGTGCCGAGGTGACCGATTCGATCTCGTGGCGCCGGTTCGCCCGGATCGACATCGATGGCAAAGTGCCGCACCCGAGCACCCTGATGAAGATCACCACCCGGTGTGGGGACGAGGCGGTCGCCGGGCTCAACGACGCGTTGCTAGCCAAGGCGGTCGAGGCGAAGCTGGTCAAGACGAGAAAAGTCCGCGCCGACACCACCGTGGTGTCGGCTAACGTCGAGTACCCCACCGATGCCGGGCTGTTGGCCAAGGCGGTGGCCAGGATCGGGCGGTTGGTGGCACGGGTCACGGCCGCCG
>Ga0209382_10003666_pt1 | contig 21117 bp, 17 predicted proteins | sample SoiMetdeltSBSDD5_FD_187599 | JGI IMG/M metagenome (GOLD analysis project Ga0209382, IMG submission 187599) | Bulk soil microbial communities from a Populus tree surrounding site in Tennessee, USA - Soil MetaG P. deltoides SBSDD5 (SPAdes) (version 2) | ecosystem: Environmental > Terrestrial >... | reverse complement strand
CTGGGGAAAAGTGGTGTCGCGACGCTTGTAGATGTTCGAGAACCGACAGGTTGGCGAAAGCTCCGTGATGTACTACTCACCGATCAATCCCGGGACATTACCCGTCTTGCACTCGCGCAACTGGCGACTGATTTAGCCGGCGCTCACCCTGATTGCTGGAGGTTCTTCGAAACGCTCTTTCATTTACCAGGGAATGTTGCCACGGTGCGAGCCCTATCGCACCACTTAGGTGTTGTACCAAGCTCACTCATGAGTCGGTTCTTCCGAGCCAAACTGCCCCCCCCGAAGCGATACTTGGCCACTGCGCGCCTCATCCGGGCAGCACAGTTGTTTGAGAATCCTGGTTTATCCGTTGCCAATGTGGCTAACAGGCTCGACTACTCATCCCCGCAGAGTTTCGGCCGCCACATTCGGGGTCTCTTAGGTATGACTGCGGTCGAATTTCGACAGACTTACGACGGCGAGGGAATGCTTCAGCGGTTTCGTGATGAGCTCATACTGCCACACCGGCCGGCGCTGCAAACGGTCATACCACTGTCTTCACCACTAAGTCGGCCGGCTGAGCGTCTCATCTACACATCACGACATGTAAGCCAGAATAGATGACGCACTGGTAAGAGCAATTACTGGGATCCCGTCCTGTTCCAATACAGCACGTCCACCCTCATCCCGATCCACGACCGCGAGTGCGCCGATCACCTGTGCACCCTCCGCTCGGACTGCCTTTGCAGCACGGAGCGCAGATGCTCCTGTGGTAATCACGTCCTCGATGACGACAACACGATCCCCGGGGTGAAATGGACCCTCGATAAGACGCTGTGTTCCATGCGCCTTCGGTTCCTTTCGGACCGTGAAAGCACGGATCGGATGACCAGCCAGCGCACTCGCATACGATATCGCATATGCAACGGGATCCGCACCGAGCGTAAGCCCGCCGACAGACTGAGCTTCCCACCCAGCCTTCACCAACGCAGCCAACCCTAATTGCCCGATGAGAACCAAACCCTCCGGGCTCATCGTTGTCAGTCGGGCGTCGATGTATAAGGTTGATTCACGTCCGGATGACAGCGTGAACGTACCTCGGCGTGCAGATCGTTTGGCGAGCAATCGCTGGAGGTCATCAAGTGGATTCATGGCGCGGGACGATAGAGCGGATCGATCAACGCGTCAATGAACCCGGTAGTACCTGGGGACGTGCTGCCGTTCAGCTTGTCGATGAGCGGAGAGCAATCACCTGATGTCGCGGTTGCCACTTCGTGCGCGTGTTGCGCCGCTTGCCCTTCTCATTGTCTTTGGGTTCGTCGTTATCGGCTTCTTCAAAGCTGATAGTGACATGGTTCGCGCCGAGCATGATCGCGCAACCTCTATAGCATCGCAGAGCGCAGCTCGCCTCGAGGCATTTCTCTTTCGACACGAAGCGTGGCTTCGTAATGCTCAACTAGCGAACCATCGCGCTCTCGGTACTACTAGCACGCCAAGTACACCGTCCATGCTGGTTCCGCCGTCACTTAGTGCGCTAGGTGGAGCAAAGGTTACGTTCGACAAAGTCCTGGTCCTCGATTCCGCCGGTGTAGTTCAAAGCACCATAGCACTTCCCAGTAATGTGCTGAGTCCTTCCGTAGATGCTTCGCTGCTTGAAATGAGTCCTGCAATGCCAACCCAGCAACTTGCTGGAACCCTTGGGCGGAAACTCAGCAGCTCGATCTTGCTAGGGCCACACGTAGGCGGTGCTCGACAACTCTACTTTGCTGTCCCTTCTGTTGTACCGGCGGCGCCTGCACTCGTGGGGATCATGCCAGTTGACTCGCTGGCGGCCAGTCTCCATACAACGCAGACCGCAATGCCACTTGGTTGGATTGTGCAATCCGGAAGCGATACGCTCATCCAAGAATTGAGCGGACACACAGCCGGTCGCATGAAGAGCGTACGCGCTCTCGTCGACACACCATTCGCGCAGGAGTGGACATTGACGATGCTCTACTCCCCCTCAGGCCGTGGAGTACGGATCGCACTCTGGATCGTCGGTGTGGGCGCCGTAGTAGGCTTGGGAATAGGCCTCCTCCTTGAACGGCGCGAAGCTGCACGAATTGCAGACCGCTCAAGTGAGCTCGAACACCTCTCGACTGAACTTCTGCGCGCGAACCGAGCGAAGAGCGAGTTCCTCGCAAATGTCTCTCACGAACTACGCACACCGTTGAACGCGATCGTCGGTTTTGTCGACCTTCTGCGGGATGGTGTCTACGGCGCCTTGAACGCACGCCAGGTAGGACCGGTCGAGCGGATTGAAGCATCCGCAAATCATCTCCGCCATCTGGTGGATCAGGTCCTCGACCTTGCCAAAATGGCTGCGGGCAGGCTCGAGGTACACACTGAGCCAGTGGAGCTCAGACCATTCGTCTTTGACGTTGCCAGTGAGGTCGAACCGCTCATTACTGAAAAAGGGCTCCACTTTTCACTGACTGTCGGAGCTACGCTTCCCCGGGTGCGCACTGACCCAACGCACCTGCGTCAGATTTTGATCAACCTGTTAGGCAACGCAGTCAAATTCACTAACAGCGGCGGCATCTCAATCCGCGGGAAGCTCGTTGGTACTGAAACACGTTCTGGCCTCCCTTCTGTGTTGAATGCCGCGACGTCGCTCCTCATGCGATCCCCGCGACCGGACGGGCTCTGGATTGCTCTTCAGGTAGTGGACAGCGGGATAGGAATTGCCGAGAAGGACCGCGAACGAATTTTCGATGAATTCGAGCAGGTAAATGCTGGCCCGCGCGGCGATTCGATGCGGCGAGGCACAGGCCTTGGCCTCTCGATCTCTCGTCGGCTCGCTCGCCTCATCGGGGGGGATATTACCGTCGAAAGTGAACTCGGTCGCGGATCGGTGTTTACCATCTGGCTGCCCGTTGATCCGGCAGACCTGAGGGGTGACCGCGCGGCCTGATTGTGGTGTGCTATTTCGATTATGGCGGTGCTACTTCTGACGGAAGAGTCCCTTCATCTTCGCCAGGAAGCCGCCGTCCTCAGCGGTAGTGGAGAGCAGCGCCTTCCGCAACTCCGTGGCAAACGTGAGGACATCCGGATAGCGCTCGTTCGGCTGCTTGGCAAGGCCACGCATGATCACCGTCTCGACCTGCGGACCGAACTGAAGATTCGGTTTGGCGCGATTCAGCGGGATCGGCGGCTGAGACAGCAGTTGTGTGAACATCTCGCGCGGCGTCTTCGCGAGATATGGCAGGCACCCAGTGAGGAGAAAATAGGCGATTGTAGCCAAGCTGTACTGATCAGCTGCTGGCGTCACCAGTTCGCCGCTCAATGCCTCTGGTGCCACGTACATGAGCGTCCCGACGAAAAAGCCCGCCCGCGTCAGTCGCTCATCGGGTGCGGTATCCGTTGCAGCAGCGATCCCGAAATCGAGCAACTTGACCTGATGTGATTCGGGATCATACATCACATTGTCGGGTTTCAGGTCGCGGTGGACAATGCCTGCCGAGTGTGCTGCTTGTACCGCATCACCAATTTGCATGATGATGCGGGCGACCTCTTCCCGTGGTAGCGGCGCATTGCGCTTCGCATACCGTTCGAGGATTTCACCCGCAGCCCATTCGATTGCCAAATAATGCAATCCAGGGCCGGTTTCGCCGGTTTCGATGGTGCGTACCACGTTCGGATGCTGAACGCGGGTCCCGAACTTCGCCTCCCGAAGGAACCGGGCAACGGCAGTCCGATCCTGGCGTAGCTTTTCGCGCAGCACTTTCAGCGCGACTACACCATGTTCGGGATGATCAGCACGATAGACGGCCGAGGTTCCTCCTTCCCCGACCATATCCTTGATGCTGTAGCCCGCCAGTGTTGTCCCTACAAGCGTATCGCGCGACACGCGGCGAACCTAATTGCACAAATCGACGTCGGCAAGCGAATCGTCACATACAGGACGACATTCTCGCGAAACCGATCCTTCCGACTGGCAGCAGCCATGCTTCACAGACCGCTCTCAAGCACTCTCGTTCTCCTCGCGGTTCTACAGGTCCTCACAACAGCCTGCGGAGGTAATCGCCCGACACCCCAGACAGCACCTGCTGAAGCACCAGCTACCCGGCGAGGATCACCACCGTCGCAACCCGACGCCGTGCGGTTATACCGCCAAATGGGACTCTTAGCTGAAGGTGGAGAGACACCATTTGTGGGCAGTGTATCGTTCCTCGCGGGCAGAACTGCAGATTCGACTGTTGTCCTTCTCACAGTCTCGGTTCCCACGCGAGCGCTCACCTTCGTACGTGAGAGCGACCGCTATCGTGCGTCGTATTCCGCCACACTGGCTCTGACACGCAGCAACGAACCAACACGTCGCTTCGAGACTCATCAGATCGTTCGCGTTGCCACCTTCAAGGAAACAACCCGGACTGACGAGAGTGTCTTGTATCAACAAGTCGTTCTCGCACGACCAGGACTGTACGATCTGAGCTTCTCACTGCGTGACGATGCGGGTGCAAAGGGAAGCTCGATCGAAGCGACCGTCAACATCCCAAGAGTCACCGCAGGTGCACTGTCGTCACCGATCCCGGTGTACCAAGCCACTCCCCGCAACTCGCTGGACTCGATACCTCAGATCGTTCCAACTCCTCGCGCAACGCTCACGCTTGGCCAAGACTCTGTGCTTCCCGTCTATATCGAGGCATATACCGACGGAGCGACATTTCCAGTTCGAGCATCGGTGTTCGGTGAGAATGCGTCGACAGCAGTGTGGTCGGACACCACCTCGCTGAGACGTCACGGGTCATTGCTCAGCGGCATTGTGCGGATTCCCATTGCACGCCTTGGTGTCGGCGCGCTGACACTGGCGGTTTCCTCGGCGAGCGCACCGGATAGCGCAGGAGCGACCAAGGCGCCGGTGTTCGTCACCTTCGGAGAAGACCTACCCGTCGCGACGTTCAGCGACATGATCAACTACTTGCGATACTTCGGCTCATCGAACCGATTGCAAGTGCTTCGGAACACACCGCCTGACGCGCGAGCTGCAGCCTGGGCGACGTTCCTGAAAGAAACCGATCCAGACCCACAAACCGCGGTCAACGAAGCCCTTCGTGACTACTTTGGGCGCATCGCGCAGGCGAACACACGATTCCGCGAGGAAGGCGAAAGTGGTTGGCTTACCGACCGAGGGAGAGTCTTCGTAGGACTTGGCCCACCGGATCAATTCTACGAGCCGAACACCACGGATTTGAACCAACGTGGTCGTGCACAGATCTGGGACTACCGGCGACATCGCCTGCAGGTGGTGTTCGTCGACCAGACGGGATTCGGTCGATGGCGCATGACAGTATCCAGCGAGTCCGAGTTCGAGGCCGTAATGCGGCGCGAGCTAAACCGATAAAACAGGGCGTAACACTGTGATGTACGTCACATTACACTGTGTCGTTGCTCCATTTGTTTGTGATGTGCTACAGCAGAGGCTGGTAGGGTATCTTGTTGTGGGACATAGCGTTCTCTTGACAAATTTGCACCCTGCTTCTATATAGGGGCCGCAAACCGGGGTCGGTTTGCCCTGTGCACACATGCATAGGCTCGGTTCACCCCGCAGGAGGCAGCTTGCATGGCCAGAGGGAAAGTGAAGTGGTTCAATGACGCGAAGGGGTATGGCTTCATTGAGCAGGAAGGCGGCGAGGATGTGTTCGTCCACTTTTCGGCGATCATGATGGACGGATTCAAGACGCTCGCCGAAGGTCAGGAAGTCGAGTTCGAGATCCAGACGGGTGCGAAGGGCCTCCACGCGACGAACGTTCAGCGCGTCTAGCACACCCCGACACACCTCGGGCTGTCCAAGTCTGCCTCCGCCTGCCGCCATCGGCAGGCGGCGGTCGTTTCAGCCCCATGTAGCTCGCCAATCGTTGGTCGTCCGGTACGTCAGCCCTTGTCGGCTAGCGGCCAGGATGAAGAGCTGATCGAAACCAACCGGGGATCTCAACCTCAGGGTCGTTACTCCTCGGCCACCGTTGTGGGCGGGTAGTTTCCCTTATCGCTCTTCGCTCGTGCTGCACATCGCAATCGCAGCTTCGTGCCCATAGGGACCTTTTGCTCCAACACCTGTGGCTGACGTATCACCTCCGCCATCTCCCCGTCTTTTTCTCATAGATGGATACGCGCTCATCTACCGCGCGTTCTTCGCACTCATCTCGCGGCCACTTACAACAAGTAAGGGTGAAAACACTTCCGCTGCGTGGGGCATCGCGAACTTCCTGCAGCGACTCTCGGCGAACCATCGGCCGGACTACATCGGCTGGGTGAACGACTCCGGACTCTCCTTCCGCCACGAGACTTATCCAGCGTACAAGGCAACGCGAGAAAAGCTGACCGAAGAGCTTCAGGCTGACTTCGATCGTGGAATGGAGCGCATCAGTGAGATCCTAGACGCGCATCGCGTCCCGGTTCTCACGCTCCGAGGGTACGAAGCGGACGACGTCATCGGAACCTTGGCAAACCAAGCGACGAATGCGGGCTTGAACGTTGCGATCGTATCGGGCGACAAGGATTTCCAGCAGCTAGTACGACCCCGCGTGTGGCTCCTCAACCCCGGACGCGGTGGACCCGCGGGTGTGGAGGAGCAGTGGGTTAGTGTCGAGAACGCGTTGGAACGACTGGGTGTCCCACCCGAACGAGTCGTGGACTACCTGGCACTCGTCGGCGACTCATCGGACAACGTTCCAGGCGTCCCCGGCATTGGCGACAAGACAGCCCGAGACCTCGTGACGGAATACGGTCCGCTGGAATCCATTCTCGAAGCAGCCGACCGGATTCCGAAGAAACGTCCGCGCGAAGCGTTGCTGGAACACGCAGCCCGCGCTCGGCTCTCGAGAGAACTCGTCACTATCCGCGACGACCTACCGATTCAGCTCGACATCGAGCGACTGCGTGTGCAACCGCCTGACGCAGCGCGGCTGCGTCAGCTCTATGTCGAGCTGGAGTTCACAACGCTCGTAAAAGATATCGCACCGGCGCCGTCGCCGAGTGAGATCGCGAGTGCGACATATACAACGGTCGATTCGATCCAGGCGCTCGAACGGTTGGTCGCTCGTGCACGGCGCGCACAGTACATCGCGATCGATACGCAAACCATCGTTCAGTCCGGCACCCTAACGAGTGTCGATCCGCTCCGGTCGCGGCTCGTGTCCCTGGCGATCGCCACTGGCGAAGGAGAAGCGTATTACCTCCCACTTGCGCACCGTGAATGGCAACCTGCGCAGGGCGAGCTCCTCATCGATGCATCGGGCGACCGCGCGCCCACCGATGCCCCTGAGGACCGCGGCCTCGTGCGCGGCGGCGACGAAGCCAATTTGTACAGCGAGGCGAGCGACACCCCTAACACGACGGCGTCGGCCACTCGCACACGTGCCAAGGCGAAAAAGTCGGCGAGTGTTCAGCCCATGAGTCTTGCAGCACGACTCCTGGCTGAAGGCCCACAACTGGTGAAGAACCTCCCGCCGCTCGACAGCGAGGCAATGAAGCCACTGCGCGAGCTGCTTGAGGATGAATCCGTGCGAAAGTCGGCGCAGAATGCGAAGTACGATTTCCTGGCACTTCGGCGGGCTGGCGTGACGCTCCGGGGCCTGGATTTCGATACGATGTTGGCAAGTTATGTCTTGGACCCAGGCCGCCGTTCACACGGCCTCGATGTTCTCGCGCTCGAGTTTCTCGACCACACGATGGCGTCCTACGAGGAGCTCTGCGGCAAGGGCAAGAATGAGATTCCGTTCGACGCGTGCCCGATAGACGCTGCTCGCAACTACTCGTGTGAGGAGGCGGACATTGCATTCCGGATGCGCGCAGTCTTCGAGCCCCAACTCGAAGCGCATGGCCTAACCGCGCTGTTCCACGAGATCGAGCTCCCGCTGCTTCGCGTCCTGGCCGAGATGGAGTGGACTGGCGTTTCGATCGACCTAACGTGGTTCGCGTCACTCAAAGAACGGTTCCGCCGGGAGCGCGAGCGAGTCGAGCAGGAGATCTATACAGAAGCAGGCGAAGTCTTCAACATCAACTCCAACAACCAGCTTCGAACGATCCTCTTCGAAAAGCTCCAGCTTCCGGTCCGGAAGCGTACTTCCACCGGGCCATCGACGGATGCCAGTGTGCTGCAGGAACTGGCGGATGCAGGGCACACACTGCCCGAACTGCTGATGGAATATCGCGAGCTCTCCAAGCTGGAGAGTACGTACCTCGATACACTCCCGTCGTTGATCCACCCGGACGACGGTCGGCTCCACACATCGTTCAATCAAACGGTGGCTTCAACTGGCCGGTTGTCGTCGAGTGATCCCAACCTGCAGAACATTCCTATCCGCCGAGAGCTCGGACGTGACATCCGGCGCGGCTTCATTCCGCGGAAGGGGTGGCTCCTCCTAGCCGCGGATTATTCACAGATCGAGCTTCGGCTTCTCGCGCACCTCTCGGGCGATCCCGCGTTCGTGGATGCCTTCAAATCCGGCGGCGACATTCACCGCCAGACGGCCTCGATCATCTTCGGCGTTCCGGTTGGAGACGTAACGGCGGAGATGCGTGCACGCGCCAAGACGATCAACTTCGCGACGATCTACGGACAAGGTGCGCACGCGCTCTCTCGCCAACTGAAAATCTCAAACGCCGAAGCGCGGGCGTTCATCGCGACCTATTTCGAGCGATTCCGTGGGATCCGCCAGTACCTGGACTCCATGATCCAGTTCGCGCGAGATCACGGTTACGTCGAAACGATCTTCCGCCGCCGACGCTACATACCGGAACTTCGCGACCGCAACTTCAACATTCGGGCATTCGGCGAACGAACGGCGGCCAACTCACCTATCCAAGGTTCCGCGGCGGACCTCATCAAGATCGCGATGATCCGCATCGATGCAGCGCTCCGTAAACGTCGCCTTCAGAGTCGGATGATTCTGCAGGTGCACGACGAACTGGTGTTCGAGTTCCCTCCTCAGGAGCAGGCCGACCTGTCTCTGGTGGTCCAACGCGAGATGGAGCACGCGGCAGAGCTCTCAGTCCCGCTCGTGGTCGACGTCGGTGTTGGGGAAAGTTGGCTCGACACGAAGATGCACTGAGTGCCCGGCGTAACGGCTAACTCGATGTCCCAACGCGGGTTAAGCGATGAACATCACAACGCACGGTATTGCAGAGTGCGCCATACCGTGCGTTGTGACAAAGCCTAAGTCCTGCTGGGGACGGCGTCAGACATCGCTAACCCCAATCTGGGCAACTACTTAAGAAACAGACCTCCCAGCGGCCCCGGCATTGCCTTCTCGGTATGCGGTATTTCCGGACTCGCGCGTACTCGACCTCGCAGTTCGGTGCGCTCGGGACACTTTCACGAGAGAAGCATATGCTTTCGCTCCGTCGCCGCGGTTTCACTCTCATCGAGCTTCTGATCGTCGTCGTGATCATCGGCATCCTCGCGGCAATCGCAATACCCAAGTTCCAGAACACAAAGGGGAAGGCGAACGCGGCCTCTCTTCGTGCCGACCTGCGTAATCTGATCACTGCTCAGGAAGCGTATTTCTACGACAACGCGGCCTACACGTCGGACATGACCGAACTCAACCTCCGGGTCACAACCGGAGTGACGATCACGTTCGGAACAGCCACGTCGGGTGGATGGTCCGCACGAGTCACTCACCCGATGGCCTGGCCGATTCAGTGCGCGGTCTTCTTCGGTAGTGCGCCGGCATTCGCTCCAGCCACTTCGGAGGGTCTGATCGCCTGCCAATAAGGGCGACAGGAAGCAGCAGGAAGGTGTAGTAAATTGGAGTGCGTGAGTGAGTCCACAACGCCTCAGTATCGTGAGTTCGCGCGCCGCCGCGACGGGATGATCTTCGCGATGGACGGGGGTCTATGGCTGCACCGTCATCGCTGGAAGGGTCACCCGATGGCACACCTCGTGTCCACCGATCGCGAGCGACTCCTCGCCTACGGTCGTGAGGTCGGTCTGCCGGCCGAGCGGCTTCAGTTCAAGCCGCTCAAAGACCCGCGCACGGGTATCCGGCGACAGACCTGGCACTGGGATCTAGTCGGCCGGTTTCTGCCACCTCAGATCCCGGATTGGCGAATCGGACACCGATCTGGCGTCGGAAGTCTTCAGCCTTAACCTCTCGTCATCGCGAGCGCACTTCATCGCGCGAGTTGTTGCCTGTCATCGAGAGCGTCCGTGTCGCGTTCGAGTTCCTCATTGAGCGACAGGGCTTCGCTTCTCAGCCACGCAACGTCGCGCACGAGGCTCGAATGAAGTACTGGGTCGCGGCGCAGTCGCAGATAGGTACGGAGGCGCGCAGCCGCTCGCCGACGTCGGTCGGCATACCGAAGGTCCCAGCTTGCCGAGACAGGCAAACTCACGGCGTAGAGTAGTCCCACCGCCCACCCTCCCAGGAGCGTAGCCACCGTCGTCTGGACAAGGTAGAACGCAAGCACGAGTACCACGCCGGCAACCATCGTGTGCATCGCCGGTTCGTCAGGCGTTCGGCTCGTCCGAACCCCCATCCACCGCGCGAGTCGCAACGGCACCCAATGGTTCACGCGACCCCAAAGCGCGAGTGGGCCCGCGAGCAGGGCGATGACGAGTTCTCGCACGACGAAGCCAATGCCGGGCACAATCGCGGTCGTCATCTGGACATCATTCGCGGACACCGCGTGCACTCGTGCCGTATCCTCGAAGGCATCCAGCCGTTCGAGGAAACGATCGACGCGAGTCGCGAGCTCGAGATCCAGGCGAGGAAGGCGGGATGCAATCACATCCACCCGCTGAGCGAGGCGGACGCTCTGACGGAACGGGGGGTCTGGTGCGTGCAACGGCCGGAAGTCGTCGAGGATCTCCGCGAGCGTGCGCGAAATGGAAAGCACCCAGCGCGCGTCCTCCTCGGTCCTGAAGTTGAGCGTGACGCCGCGCAGGCCGAGGTCAATGCGCTCCGTGAGTCCCGCCACGTCGGGTACATCGTTAGGCACCTCGGCGGTGATGGGTGCTCCGACGGACATGACGACACGCGTTCGTGGCTCCCACTTGCGCTCGAAGGTCAGCCCGATCGGAACAATGGGGAGCTGATCGATCCCACACTGGTCCCGCGCCATGAGCGCAATCCGGGCCAGTCCGGTTTTCAAGGGCGCGAGGGCCGGTTCGCTATGACTCTTTCCTTCCGGAAAGAGCAGCACCACTCCCCCGTGGCGCAGGACGTCCAGCACTGCGGCAAACGCGTGTTCGTTGCGAGACAGGTCGACGTCAACAGACTGTCCCTGTGCGTTCCGCACACGAGCGCGCTCGTCGCTCGCACGTCGCAGGGGCACTACGCCGACGGCGCGCATCAGCATCCGCGTGACCGGATGGTCCATCAACGTAGCTTTAGCCGTGAGCGTGACGTGACGATCCAGCGTGCAGGCAATCACCAGCGCGTCGACCAACGCGTTCGGGTGATTGCTTGCCACGAGCACAGGCCCCGTTGCCGGAAAATGCGCAGCGCCGATGACTTCAATGTCCCGATAGAACCATCGCAGCGCCAGACGGCCTAACGCGCGCAGCAGACGATACAGGATCATGCGTGACGCCGGCGACGCTCGACCGTGTTTCCGTTGCGATGATTGAGCCGACACCAGCGAGTGGTATCGCGAGTTGTAGCAGCCTGTGTCACGAGATCAGGCCGGCATCCCCAGCGCGTGCGGCACGCTGGCCCTCGGCGACGTTGACTCGACTGAGCACGAGCGCGCCAAGGATGAAGAAGGCGATTACGGACAGGATCGCGTTTCGGCTGTTCCCGGTCGTTGCGATCGTCACCGCGAAGAGCAGCGGGCCGAAAATACTGGCGAACTTCTCGAACACGCTGTAGAACCCGAAGAATTCACCGGATTTGTGAGCTGGGACGAGGCTCGCAAAAAGAGAGCGGCTGAGTGCTTGGGTGCCTCCCTGCACGGTCGCGACTAGGATGGCCAAGAGAAGAAAATGCCAGGCGGTTCGCATGAAGTATCCGAGCACGCTGATTCCGCCGTAGACGAGCAGGCCGATGAAGATCGTGCGCTTCGAGCCGATGCGCTGAGCGATCGTCCCGAAAAGAAATGCGAACGGGAACCCAACGAATTGCACGATGAGAATCGCGGCAATCAGAATCGTGTCAGCGATGCCGAGCTCCTTCCCGTAGCTCGACGCCATCTTCTGAATCGTCTGGATGCCGTCGTTGTAGATCATGAAGGCGAGCAGCATCAGGAACGCCTGCCGGTACCCCCGTAACGCCCGGAACGTCTCCGCGACGCGAACGAACGAGGCCATGACAGGGTTTCGTCCGTTCACCTCATCGGGCTCTCTAGCTCGTTGCGGCTCGGGGACGCGCAGAAACAGCGGGATGGAGAACACAACCCACCACACCGCAACCGAGAGCAAGGCAAGACGAGTAGGTAGCGTTCGTGCGGCATCAGAGAGGTTTGGTCCGGCTGGCAGCCCAAACCACTCCGGCTTCAGGATCCACGCGAGGTTGAGCGCGAGCAGTACACCGCCGCCGACATAGCCGATGGCGTACCCGGCGGTCGACACGCGGTCGATCTCGCCTTCTCTCGCGATATGTGGCAGCAACGCATCGTAAAACACGGTGCTCGCGGTTGCGCCGATCAGGGCAATGACGAACAGCACCAGCGCCAGCCGGTAATCGCCCTGCTGGACGAAGAACATCCCGGCCACGGCGGCGGACCCGACGAGCATTGACGCCGCGAGCATCCGTTTCTTAGCCGCCGCGTAGTCAGATACCGCACCGAGCACTGGTGACAGCACCGCGAGTATGATCGCCACGATGGTATTCGCCGTGGCGATCGCCTGTGTGGCTCCACTCTCCGAAAGACTCCCCTTCGCGATATTCCCGAAGTACACGGGAAACACGGCGACCATGATGGTAGTTTGCACGGCTGATACTGCCCAGTCGTACAATGCCCATGCTCGCACCTCAGGGCGCTCTAGCCCAAGCCGGCTCAGTAGCCCGGAGCGAGCGGACCGGTCCGTCGCGTGAGCCTGACTTGCGGGGAGGGGATTGAACTCGCTTGGTAGTCCACTCATCAGTGAGATGGGCGAATGGTCGGCCGCAACCAGACTACGCACTCGGGACTGGTGGACCCATACGTCGGATGACGTAGGCGCAGCACGGGGGCAACCCGCACTTCGATTGACGCTGCGGGCCGCGGGTGCAGATTTCGCCGCATGCCACGGTTAGGCCTTCTGCCAGCATCTCGCGAGTGTATCGGAGCTGTCAGCATTCTCCTGCTGTCTGTTTCGTCGGCGTGCGAGCGCACCGAGCCTGCTCCCGGGCGAAAGGATACGGCCATCGCGGTAGCCCCGCCACCCGAGAGCGCCGCCGTTCGTCCGCCACCGTCAACGACATGGGATTCGTCCGCAGGTCCCGCGCTGTTTGTTGCCGGGCAAGCTCCTACGGAGGCAACCGTCATTCTCGGTGCGCATGCGGACAGTGCTGCCCTCGACACGGCTCGATTTGACGTTGCGAACCTCCGCGCCATCGCGATCGATCTCTTTACCGCGGGAAAGCGAGTAGGAGGCGCGCGAGTGAACGCGGTCGGGCTCCCGGCGCACTCTGATTCCTGCGCTACCTGGCCTGTGGCAACACTCAACGCGACGAATCCGGACAGCACTGCCCCCCCCCCACCGTGGACCGTCGGATTCCAGACGGGACACGCGGCCGAAGTTGCTCTCGACTCCATCGAAGGACTACCGAGCGCCGACTCCTCTCGGCTCGCGGCTGAAGTCGCTCGAATTGCTTCGGCCTTACCAGGCGACACTGCGGCGTCGTTTCGGGGCCTGCCATTCGTCGTGACGAAGGCGTGGCGAGCGCGAGCCCTAGACCGGCGCGTTCTGGTTGCGATCGTGGTTCGCAACGTCAATCAGGAGGCGAATCCGCGGCAGGAGCGGCTACTCCTTGTGGCGGAGCGGGACACGACGACGTCACCGTCGCCGCGATTCACTGCGATGTACCACGAGCGCGTCAGCGGGCTCGAGGAAACGATCGAAACGACCGACCTGATCGCGATGGTATTGCTTGGGGCAGCGCGCCGGCCGACGATCGTCGTGACGCGGGACGGCGCATCTGGGGCTGCATATACGCTCCTGGAGCGGGTCGATGGTCGCTGGCAGCGACGCTGGACGAGTGCCTACAGCGGATGCTGAGGTCCCGCGCGGAGGCGAAGCACGAGAATCTCCGCCGGACAGTTGAGCCGAATCGGGAGTGGCAACTGAGCGCCGACCCCACGCGAGACATATAGCGCGGCGCGATCGTTGGGTACCCAACCACTGGCTGTGCGACGGCGGCACACGCGCGACATTGTGAGCACCGCGCCGTACCCAGGAATCACAACCTGGCCGCCATGTGTGTGGCCCGCCAGCATGACGTCGATGCGAACATCGGAGGCGAGGTGCAGGATCGCGTCGGGATGGTGCGTGAGCACAATCGTCGGCAGCTCCTCACCGACAGTACACCCCGCTCGCACATCGAGCGCGCCCTCAATCACGTCATCCATGCCGGCGATCCGAAGCCTGCTGCCGCCACGATCGATGAGTCGCGCTTCGTTTACGAGAACGTCAGCGCCAATGCCACGCAACCACCGCTGAACATGTTCGGCGTCCGCGTAATAGTCGTGATTCCCGAGGACGGCGATCACACCATCACGCGTGCGAAACCCTTCGCAAACTGACGCCATCGCATTCAACGCAATGCGGTACCACATCCGTGACATGGATGGTGTCCGCCTGAACGACGTGGCGTAGTCACCCAGCAGCGCAATGACGTCGGGCTTCGCCGCGTTCGCGATGTCCACGACGTCCTGCAGCCATCGGACGTCCTGCGATGGGGGGTGGTGAAGATCCGCGAGGACGACGATCGTATAGCCATCGAACGCTGGCCCGAGGTCGGGAATCGAGAACTCCACCGTCGAGACTTCTGGCCGCGACCGACGAGCGCCTCCGAGAACTCGTGCGGCCACCGCGCCAACCATTGCGGAGAGCCCCTGTGTCATGAGGGCTGGCATTCAGCAATGCCGCGCGGTCGCGCGTGCCGTTCTACGACTACGCGTTCCACGCGACACCGGGGCGCAATCCCGATCAACGTCTCCCGAGCCCCGCCGGCGGTACCATGCGTCCGGTCGCACCGGCCAGGGCCAGAAGCGTGAGCACGTACGGCAACGCAAGGAAGGCATGGTACGGCACCGCCCAGCCTAACGACTGCGCAACGAACTGGAGCGCACTCGCGGCGCCGAACACGATCGCGGCGAGCGCGACACCCACCGGTGACCAACGCCCGAGCGCGACAATCGCAATGGCGATGAACCCGCGCCCGGCCGACATGCCTTCCGCGAACGTCCCGACTTGGGCGATGGCGAGTGATCCACCGCTCAGTCCACCGAGAGCGCCGCCAAAGAGGAGCGCTGCCCACCTCACTCGACTCGGCGAAATGCCAGCCGCCGTCGCCGCGTCAGCGTTCTCACCGACGGCACGCAGCGCCAGGCCGCCGTGCGTGCGGTACATCCACAGCGCGAGCAGTGGAACAAGCGCATAGACAGCGTACGTGGTCACTGGCTGGACGAACAACGGGCGACCGACGAGGGGAATGGAAGAAAGCACGGGAATCGCGACAGGGCCGGCAGTCGGAACAGTGAGGGCCACCCCCGCTGACCCGAACATGCCACGGTACAGAAGTCCGGTCACACCGAGCGAGAGGAGCGTGATGGCCGTTCCAGAGACAATCTGATCGGCCCGCAACGTGACCACGAAGACGGCAAAAGCCGACGCCGTAATGACGCCCGCCAGCAGCGCACCCGCGAATCCGCCCCCGACGCCGAGCATGCCCGCGCCAACGACGCTGGCGAGCGCACCCGCCAGAATGGTCCCCTCGAGGCCGATGTTGATGACACCTGAGCGCTCGACCACGGTCTCGCCCAACGCGGCAAGCGCGAGCGGCGTAGCGGTTCGCACGGTCGCCTCGAGGAATACGACGAGTGCGTCGATCAAGACCTGTCCCCCGCCGGTGCAGGTAGGCTGATCAGCGAAGCAACCGCAACGGGGTTGGGTCGTCGCCATCGAGCCCGGATCGCAACAGTGGCTAGCAGCAGAAGGATGAGCGCTGCCTCGACGACCGTCGCGAGGACGGATGGAACTCCGGCGTCGCGCTGTATCGCCGCTGCGCCAGCCTCGAGAGCGCCGAAGAACACGCCACTCACTGCGGTGAGGAGAGGATGCAAAGCACCGACGAGGGCGACCGCAATCGCCGTGTAGCCATAGCCTGGCGAGAGGTTCTCGTAGAGCGAGTACGTCACGCCCATCACCTCCACGGCGCCAGCCAGGCCAGCCAGGGCGCCGCTCAAGAGAAAGGTGCGGAACATCGTGCGCCCAACGTCAATCATCCCGGCACTTCGCGCAGCGTCCGGATTCGCGCCGATCACCCGCACGCGAAAACCAGCGGCCGTAGCACGGAGCACCCACCATGCGCCGAGGGCACAGGCGAGCGCTAACACGAAGCCAATGTGCAATCGTGTGCCACCCAAGAGTGGGAGGCGCACTGTGTCAGGGAGTGGGCTGCTCTGCGGGTAGATACCCAAGGGCTCTTGCAGTGGCCCGCGCACGAGATACCCGACGAGGTACAGGGCCACGAAATTCATCATGATCGTGCTGATGACCTCGAGCACACCAAACCGCCGGCGAAGCCAGCCCGGTACGCTGGCCCAGACAGCGCCGGCAACGGCGCCGGCAATCAACGCGAGAGGAATGGTGAGCCAACCGCTCATTCCTCGGGTTTCCAACCCGAGCGCCGTCGCGGCCGCCGCGCCGGCGAGCAACTGTCCCTCCGCGCCGACGTTCATCACGCCGGCCGTAAAGGCGAGGGCAACCGCGAGTCCCGTCAGGATGAGCGGCGTTGCGCGCACCAACGTTGCGGAGAAGATGGCGTACGGGGAGCCTAACGATCCGCTCCACAGCGCGCCGAGCACCCGCGCCGGATCGTGACCGGCGAACACACTCAGCGCGCTCACGATCACGACCGCGGCCCCGACGAGTAGCACGCCGACTAGCAGGACACGACCTCCCCATTTGCGGGCGGCCCCTCGCGCAAATGAACCGCTAGGCACGCACGACCCTCGCCCGTGCATCGCGAGACAACCGCCACATCGCCGCGACGCCCAGGAGTGGACCGATGGCGAGAGGCATGTAGGCGCGCTCCCATCCCCACCACTCGACCCACAGAGGCACGAGACGAATCGTCACGATCGTCAGCAGGAAGCCGGCGCAGGTTTGTAGCGTGATCGCGGTTCCGACGTACCGGGATGGCGCCAGCTCCGTGACCGACGCAGAAAATTGAGCGGAGTCCGCGACGATCGATGCCCCCCAGACGAGCGCCACGAGCGCCACGACGACGATGGGCGCGCTGAGAAGAAGCCCAATGGCCAGTGCACAGCTGGCGCTGATCATCATCGCAACGATGGTCACCTGGGGGCGCCCGACACGATCGGCGACGACACCAGCGACCACGCAGCCGACGGTCCCGACCGCGATCGTCAGGAAGGCGAGAAGCGCTGCCCAGCGAGGGCTGATTCCCTTCCCGAGGGCCACGAAGGTCCAGAAGCCGCCGATCGAGCTCCACATCGCGTAGAGCTCCCACATGTGGCCCAAGTACCCGGCTGTGGCCAGCATCACGCCACGATCACGCAACACCATAGCCAGAGCTCTAGCATCAAACGGGGCCGACGCAGCTTGAAAGGGGCCTTCTCTTACCACGAACCCAAATAGCGCCGCGGAGAAGAAAGCCGCCACTCCAGCCGCGACCACGACGCCACGCCAACTGCTTGTCGCAGTCGTCAACCGAAGTAACAGCGGGGCAGCAGATCCCACGGTCAGAGCGCCGACGAGGATGCCAATTGCCGTCCCTCGCCGATCGCGCCACCACCCTGCCGCGATCTTGATTCCGGGCGGATAGACCCCCGCCAACGCGACGCCGGTACCCACTCGGAGCAGCATTGCCTCCGACAGCCCAACCGACGGGGCGGCAAGCAGCATCGTCCCGAGCGCCGCTACAAATGCCGATCCGGCGGCGAGCCTCCGCGCACTCCAGCGATCGCTCAAAAGCAACGCAGCGCTGACGAACGTCCCAAGCACGAATCCCAGCTGAACCGCAATGGTCAGCCAGGCGCTCGTTGCCCTCCCTGCTCCCCATTCCCGGATCATCCCGGGTGCTGCTACGGTCGCGCTGAACCACGGCGTCATTCCCAGGATCATCGCGGCAGACAGCGCCGCGAGTTGACCACGCGCTCCAGGAATCTCCGCGTTTTTCGCCTCACCCGTCATGCAGCACCGAGCATCGCTCGGCCGACCACCTCACGGTCAGCGGGCAACTCACGTACGGTCCCTGCAAAGACCACCAGCATTCGGTCGGCAAATGAAAGGGTCTCATCGATGTCGCCTGAATACGCCACCACCGCGACACCATGAGACTTCGCTGCGCGCAGTTCGCCGTATACGTCACTCGTCGCTCTCACGTCGAGTCCGCGCTCCGGACTTTCTACGACGAGCGCCGGGGGAGGCCCATCGAGCTCTCGTGCCAGGATGAACTTCTGCTGGTTGCCGCCAGACAACGTATCAGCAAACGCGGTAACGCCATCGGCGCGAACGTCGAACCGCGCCATTGCAGTGGCCGTACGCGTTGCCAGCTCGCCCCATGGCATGCGGCCATGCCGCTCAGCTGAGGCTCGCAAGGCAAAATTCTCGACGAGCGACATGTTCAGGACGAGCCCTTCACGGTGCCTGTCGTCAGGGACGAAGCCCACGCCCGCAGGCAGGGTAAGACGTCCGGATCGTACCGGAAGTCTGCGCGCGATGGCCCGCAGCAGTTCCCGATGACCGGACCCCTCGACGCCGGCCACTCCCACGATCTCGCCTCCGCGCACCGAGAATGTCGCTTCTCTGATTCGCAGCACCCCTCGCTCGTCTGCAACCGAGATCCGGTCGGCTTCGATGACGGGCGGACCACCGCTCACCACCGCGCCAAGCGCGGGCTGGCGGTCGAAGCGCTCGGTGCCGAGCATGGCCGCAAGGAGGCGTAATTCATCCGTCTCGCTCGCAGGGCCCGTCAACGTCGTGCGCCCGCGGCGGAGGACCGTGATGGTGTCGGCGACGGCGTAGGCTTCGCGCAGCTTATGCGTGATCAGCACGATCGCCCGCCCCGTGCTTGCGAGCTGCCGAATCGTTCGAAGCAGCTCGTCCGTTTCCGCAGGTGCGAGGACGGCCGTCGGCTCATCGAGGATGAGAATCCGTGGATCACGCGAGAGCGCCTTGAGCAATTCCACACGCTGCTGTGCGTTCACTCCGAGATTGCGTACGCGCGCCAGTGGCTCGAGCGCGAGTCCGGTCATTGCACCAAGGGCGCGCACGTGTTCAACCGCAGCTCGCGGGTCGAAGCGGCCACCGCCTCCGAGCGCGACGTTCTCCGCGACGCTCATGGCGGGAACGAGCGTGAAGTGCTGATGCACCATCCCAATGCCGGCGCCGATCGCGTCGGCAGGTGAACGTAGGCGAGTTGCGCTCCCGGCGACGCGAATGACTCCGGCATCAGGCTGCTCCATGCCGTACGCGATGCGCATCAGCGTCGTCTTGCCGGCACCATTCTCACCCAGCAACGCGTGGACGCTACCGGCCTGCACGCTCAATGATGCGTCCGCAAGTGCGGTCAGCATCCCGAATCGCTTGACGACGCCTTCGAGCGCCAGCGCCGGCGCGCTCACAAGCCCGTCGGCGCCGCGATGAACGTCGACGGAAGCGCGAACGTCGCCGTGAGATGTCGGGCGACCGCCTGCACACCTAACGTCTCCGTCGCATAGTGGCCGGCGTAGACGACAACGATGCCAGCATCATCCGCGGCGACGGCCGTGTGATGCGGACCCTCACCGACGATCACCGTGTCGAGCGAAAGCGCTTCGGCCTCGAGCAGCGTTTCCGAGGACGCCCCGGCCCCGGTACAGATCCCCCACCGTCGGGTGCGATGGCCTTTCGGAATGGGAGTCGACCGTGCGCCTCCACCGTGGAGCCGCGCGAACGCGTCCGCTCGCCGCACGATCTCCGTCGTATCTGTGTCCGCCTGCCCGCGCACGCCGATGTCGACGGTCTTGTATCGGGCAAACCCCGCGTCGGGTTCGAGGCCCAACTCCTGGGCAAGTAGCACGTTGTTCCCGAACGTCGGATGCGCGTCGAGCGGCAGGTGCGAGGCGTAGACGGCGACGTCGTGCTCCATGAGGAGCCGGAGCCGTTCGTACGGGACACCCGTCAGGCGTTGGACGCCACCCCAGAACATGCCGTGGTGGACGACGAGCAGGTTCGCCTGCTCCCGGATCGCCTGCTCGATCACGCGCCGCGATACGTCGACCGACGCCGCAACGCGGATAACGGGCCCCCGGTTCGCGAGCTGGATGCCGTTGAGGGCTCCCGGGTAGTCGGGGAACCCGTCGGTGCCGAGCAGTTTATCGAGATGAGCAGCAATTGTCGGCAGGTCGATCATGGTGCCACGAACGCGCCGGTCGAATCGACGAGGCGCAACGACCCATCAAACAGTCGACGCTGTACCGAATCGATGGCCGCCCGGGTCGCGGCCGGAATACGGGCCTCGAGCACGGGATTGAGCACGAGCCTAACGACATTATCGCGCACGCCGAGCGACACGACGCGTGCCCGGAACTGACCATCCTGGATTTCACGCGCGACGAGGAGAAACGCATGGCGGAGATCAATGACCACGCTGCCGAGCGTTACTTCGGGGGCGACAGCGTTCTGGTCGGCGTTTGCACCGATGACGTACGTCGATCCAGACTCCCTCGCCGCCTGGAACACGCCAAGCCCGGCAGCGTCTGCATTCTGGAAAATGACATCGGTTCGTCGCCCGATCTGAGCGAGGGCCTGTTCCTTACCGGCGCTCACGTCGTCCCAGTTGCCGATGTACGACACGACCACGTTGATACCACGTCTCGCCGAATGCGCACCCGCCGCGTACGCCTCGAAGCTGCGTTTCACCGGCGGGAGCTCGGCCCCGCCGATCGCGCCGATGTTTCCCGATTTCGTCAGTCCGGCCGCGAGGATCCCGGCGA
>Ga0209382_10003665_pt1 | contig 21117 bp, 22 predicted proteins | sample SoiMetdeltSBSDD5_FD_187599 | JGI IMG/M metagenome (GOLD analysis project Ga0209382, IMG submission 187599) | Bulk soil microbial communities from a Populus tree surrounding site in Tennessee, USA - Soil MetaG P. deltoides SBSDD5 (SPAdes) (version 2) | ecosystem: Environmental > Terrestrial >... | reverse complement strand
CCCCGGTAGGCGCGGTCGCGCTCAACGCCGCCGCGATCGGAGACCTGCTCGTCTGGACCACCCTGCCGCTGCTACTCGCCACCACGGCCGGTGCCGGTGCTGGCGCGTGGAGCATCGGCACCGGCCTGGGATCCGTCCTACCGCTGGCCGTGCTAGTCGCCGCCGTACTGGGCATCCGACGCGTGATGGCCAGCCGGGAGTGGCCGGCCGGCCCGCAGGGACGCGACCGGGACCAGCAGCTGCTGGCGATCCTGGTCGTCGGTGCCCTTGGCCTGGGCGCGGCCGCCGAACTGAGCGGTCTGCACCCGGCCATCGGCGCGTTCGTGTTCGGCCTGGCCATCCCCACGCACGCCGCCCGGGTCCGCGGGCTCCTCCGCCGGCTGCAGGCGCTGACCATGGTGGTCCTGCTGCCCCTGTTCTTCGCCGGCGTCGGGTTGCGCGCCTCGTTCGACCTCATCAGCACGCCACAGCACTGGTGGATCGTCGCCACGGTGCTGCTGGCCGCGACCGGCACGAAGATCGTTGGTGCGGGTGCCGGTGCCCGCCTGGCCGGGCTGCCCACCGCAGACGCCTGGCGAATCGGCGTGCTCACCAACTGTCGCGGGGTCACCGAACTGATCGTGGCCACGATCGGTCTGCACTACGAGCTGATCAGTCCACTCGGCTTCAGCATCCTGGTGCTGGTAGCCGCCATCACCACCACCGTCACCGGTCCCCTGCTGCGGGTTCGGTTCACGCCTCCGGTAATGGTCACAGATACCCGATGGAGTGCCAGCATGATGCAGAACAAAGACTTCCCGTCCATCGACTCATCCCCAATTCGGGGACAACAGCCACGCCCGCGGCCGGCGGAAACTCTGACAGATTGTGATGGTTGACCCGCCCGTGGCCGACAGCGCTCACGATTTAGCCGCGATCTGTAGCGCCTTCCGCATCGGCGTCGCGACCGTCGACACCCTGCGCGGCGCACTGGACACCACGACCCTATTCGCAGTGCGACACACCAAGCCGAGGGTCATGGCGTGTGAACTGTCAGGCCAGGGCCGGTGGATGGTCGCGTTCACATCACTGCCCTATCTGGCCCGGTTCGCCACGAGTAGCGCCTCCGGTGACGGCGGGCCGGTCGAGTGGTTGAGCAGCAACGGTGCCGATCTCATCAGCCTGCTGCCCGCCGATGTGGGTCTGCTCATCGACCCCGGCCAGGAGTACGCCGTAGCGCTGCCACCCACCTGGCTGCGACCCGAACCCGAGAACAACTTGTAATCATCGACAATTGAGGGGCGGAGGGGAGCAGTGCCAGATTTCTCCACCACCTGACTCCAGTACCGCACCGCCAGACGACCGGCAATACGGTCCTCGACGACACACCGCACTCTTTGATGCGGATTAACACCACCGCACGTATTCAGTATTCACACGCTGCCGGCGCGCGCTCATTGCCCGCAGCCGCAGCACCAATGCCCGGAACTCCGCCATCCGAACACATCATCTTTACGAGGTGAAACAATGACAACATTAGCGCAACACGGGTACACCGAACCGACGGATCCATGTTCCCAACGCGTCGTGTGCGACGTGTTGACCAGCGTGGTCGACGACCTCGACACAACCCCGCCGGACGGCGCGGAACTGCGAGCCCGGCTCGTTCACCGCCGCCACCTCCTCCAGCGCCAACTAATGGAGGCCGCCCTGCCCACCGTTCAGGGCCGACCGCTCGTACTCGACCCCACACAGCTCGCCGACGTCATGTCACGCCAAGGCCAGCCGCTAACCCCCGTCGTCACCGCCGGCACCGTCCTAGCCAACGCGCTGTCTTCAGCCGAGGTCCGCATGCCGCCACTGCACACGTCCAAAGCGCACGTACACCACGACACAGACATCGTGCTCATCATCACCACCGGCCACGCCACCACCCTCTGGTGGGACCAGGACGGCATCCTGCACCACCTGCCACAACACGCCGGCCAACACCTCTTCCTGCCCCGCCACATCCCACATGCGGCAATCAACCCCGGCCGTGTCCAGACCATCGGCGTCGAGATCCGCAGCAACCCGAACTTCAGCGCCGACAACGAACTACTACCCCACCTCGACCCACAGGTGACCGCCACCATGGCAGCCATCGCGGCCACGGCATAACCCGCGGCAAACCGCATCCGGATCAGGTCGCTCAACCACCACGCCCGTGTGGTGGTTCTGGTGGTCAACACGCCCACCGTGCTGACCACCACAGGAGGGGAAATGAGCCTATGGCTTGGCTGTGGTGACGGGATCGTCGTGGCCGTGCTGTCCCAGGTCGCGTCGCTGCCGGTGCTGCGCCGCCGGCCCCGGCAACACCGACGCGACCAAGCCGACCAGGCCGCGGCCAGGGACGAACTCACCGGCCTGCCTACGGCAGCGAGATGGCGGCAACGCGCCGGCCGCGAACTGGCCACCATCCTCCGGCGTGGCGGCCACGCCGGCCTGCTGATGATCGACCTCGACCACTTCAGCCAGATCAACGAGACCCACGGACGCCGGGCCGGCGACAACGTCTTACGGGCCGCCGCCCATGCAATCCAAGCCGAAACCCACCACCACGACCTGCTCGCACGATTCGACGGAGACACCTTCGTCCTACTGATCCCCGGCGCGAGCCTGGACGGCGCAATGCAGATAGCAGCGCGGATACGTTCGCGCGTACACACATTGTCCGTGACCGTTCGAGCCGACAATGGAAGTAGGGCGGTCGCGGACGGGCTCAGCGTGTCAATCGGCACCGCAATCTCCCCGAACGACGGTCACACCCTCGACGACCTGATACTCACCGCCAAAATCCTGCTGTTCGCCGCCAAAGACAACGGCCGCGACCAGATACGCTCCACCCGACCTGGATTCCGCCAGCCCAGCCGCTGACCTTCACCGCGGCGACTCCCCAGCCGCCATATCCGCATGGTACTTGATGGCCCAGGCAATAGCCGGGCGCAGGGCAAGCAGAAAAGTCTTACCCTGCCGCGTCAACTGATACCACGAGGCACCAGCAAACGTCGCCGGCTCACAATAGTTCTCAATAAGCTGCGCACCCTCCAACACCTTGAGCGTATGCGCAAAGCTCTTATCACTCAACGGCGTGCGATCCAACCGCGACTCAGCATCCCGAATCTCGGCAAGCAAATCCGTGTACCGCAACGGCCCTGCAGCCAACGCAGTCAACACAGCCGGCACCCACCGACCGGCCAACAGACCAGCAACCTCCTCCAACCCCCACCGATAAGAAAGATCAGCCATCATCACCCCGCTACGCTCCGAGCCGACCCACGCCAAGCAGCGCGGACACCGACTCACCCCAACCTCCAGTCTGCCCCATCCAACACCCGACCGGGCCCAGCGCCGGGGCAGCGAGATGCGCAACATCGAGTTCCTGCGGCGCGATTCGCGCGCGGCAGCTCGGGCGCAGGGAGGCACTAAGGCTGCACATGCGTGTGATGGCGGCAGCTCGCGCCACCCCAGGGTTTCGTCAGGAATGACCGATCGTGCCGGTTTCCGTGGGGCTGGGTCGGCCGCGACCATGGGTTGTGCGTCGTGTCGACGCTGCGGGCCGACGCCACGATCCACTCCTCAGTGGTCAACGCTGGCGTGCTCCACCACCCGATCACCAGCGCGCCGGTGATCGGCCTCGTCGCCGTGTGCGGCAGCCGCAAACTCGCCCCCTACGGGCCACCATCCGGGCCAAACCGTCGACAACTAACCCACACCATCAACCTGCGCCTAAGCAACGCACGCCCGGGGCGGCATCGCGGCATGAGCGGAAGTCGCTCTCGGAGCGCGCGGCGCAGGTTCCTGGCCGAAGGTTCTGACCCCAGAGGCACGCATGCTCTCGACCCGGCGAAGCGTGGAGAACTGCGCCGGGAGTAAGCTATACCCTCTGCGAAGGAGGCTCACGGTGTTTGAGGGTCGCATCATCCCGCTGCTAATCGCGTCTCCTGGAGACACGATGGACGCGCGTGATGCTGTCGAAGGTACGATTCTAAGCTGGAATCGCGACCGAACCAAGACAATGAGGGTGACGTTGCTTCCCCAGCGGTGGGAGGTCGACTCAGTTCCCGAGATGGGCGGCGACGGTCAGTCGATTGTTAATCGACAGCTGGTTGATGAGGCCGATATCGTGATCGGGTTATTTCATGCGCGACTTGGCCGACCGACCATTCGCGATAAGTCGGGCACCGTTGAAGAGATCCGGCGAAGTATGGGGCGAGGTGCAATAGTGCATGTCTTCTTTTCCGAGATGCCCCTTTCGTACAATCATGACCCTGGGCAGTTTGCACAGGTCCGCGAATTCCGAACGATGCTCGAAGCTGAAGGCCTGCTAGGCACCTTTGTCTCGCTTGACGATTTGACGAGCAAGGTGCGACGGTGTCTCGACTATGACGTGGGCCGTCTAGTGACAGTAGGTGCCGCCGTCGAGCCACGTGCTATTCTTAGAATGCGGTTCACAATTGTCGGGAGAAGCGAGCGACTCGTTGTCCAGAACATTGGATCTGCGCCGGCGAACGACGTGAGAATTCGACTGGAGGCGGTCGGCGGCGGAGACGTGCCACAGCTCATCGGTCCCGAAGATCCGGTCATCGAAATATTGCCCGCCTTGGCGGATTTCAGCTTCATCACAGCCAGGACCATGGGCACAGCATCGCAAGTAAAGATCACATTCGCGTGGCGGGAGGGTGATGAGACGTACACGGGCACCCAAAGCGTAAGCCTCCTGTGATCCCCCACCGTTCGCCGTCATGATCGACGGACGGATGCCGGTTGACCATGACACGATCCGTGGAAGAAGCGTCCGTCTCGGACCTACCGCCCGCCATGATGGTCAATCAGTGGACTCGTCATATGGTCGTCGATGTTCGAATAGGTATAGATCTTGGGTACCGCCGACCGCCAAAGGTGGTGCCGTCCAATAGCCAGGCACAGTCCGTTCGTGCGGCCATCGAGTCGGGCGAGTGCGTCGCAGCGTTTAGCGGCGACGTCTGGTCGCGGGCGCCGGCCCGGATTTGGGGTTGCGTTCGGCTGGCGAAAACCGGCGATGATCCATGTTATCGTGCGTTACGATGCGCTGCGATGTGTACCGAGCTCAGTATCGATAATCATCTGCATTCGCGTTCGAGGTCAAAGCGGATAGGGTTGTTCCTAAATAGCGCCCCACCTCGCCCAGCGGCCACACTGGGCCGATTCTTCGACGACGTATCGTCACGCAACGATCTTGTTGAGTGCGACGATGGCGGCGAAAGCGACGGTGAAGCCAGCAAGTGTAGAAGCGACGCCGACGATGAGGCCGCAGGTGATGCCGACACTGATGATCACTGCCCAGCGCAGCGGCAGCCGACGCGGTTCCCTGTCGTTCCCGCCTCCACTCTGCACGATCTTGATCTTCACTCGGCCACACTCCCAGGTCGAAGGTATGCGCCTCATTAGTGGCCTCACCACAGCCCCAGGTCCACGGCCTCGCTTCTGGGCCGGCAGTCAGTCGTCCACGCCGCCACGTCCGCGTGGCTGCGTGGATATGCTTTCGTGCGGTTTGGGAGGATCATCGATGCATGGACGAGACGACAGCACTGCCCTTCCCCTTCGACCAGGATCTCTCTGGCGTGCTCAAACGGCTTGATCGTCGAAACCCCGACAGCCGCGCGAAATTGGCTAATGACATGGTCACCAAGGCACTCCTGTGCTCTGCCACTCGGTTGCTCGAACGTCACCTAGGTCCTGGTGCTGAACGGCACTTGACGGATCCCGACGACGAGCGCTCCATCGAAAGACCCGCACTGGCCTTCCTGACCCAGCAAGCGGTAGCTGACGAATTGATCCACAACCCTGATCCACTTCCGAAACGAGGCGACACGCACCTCCTGCGAGACCGGTGGGCGACTAAGTCCGATTTTATCGCCGACGTACTCAGGTTCTGCCTGTGGTCGCGCCATTACGTTGGTGAGTACGAACAGAAGATGACTGAGGAAGCCGAACGTCTTATCGTCGGACCTGACTTTGTCTCGGCAATACACGCAGTCTGCTACATAGACCTGTGCACTCTCATCGACATGCCCATGTATCGGCTTCAGCTGATCGCAACCGCATGGGCCGAAGGAGATCCGGTTATCCGCCAAGCGGCAGCCGACAACTACGCCGAGGTCGACGCCGTCTGGCAACCAATCCACGAACGGGCCCTCCAGGCGCGCGGCTTGACGCTGCGTGAGGGAGTCATCTTCGATGACATCGCGTACATCTTGTCAGCCGTTGTGGAAGGTCTTGCGCTACGCAGCTTGGCCGACCCCGGAGCGAAGATCCTCGACCATGATAAGCGAACGTCTCTGTTTGGAACAGCAGCGCTTGCTTTGGTGGCTGCATGCACGGAACCCGTTAATGATACTACCGGAATCAGCCTGGAGGACGTCGTACGAGCCATGACCAAGGCCCCAGGCGCTGGTTAGCGATTCCCCGTCCTCCGTGGTCGCCAATTCGGTTGGAAAGATTACCCATCGAAGCTCGGCGCAGCGAAAGATGCTGACAAGCGACGTACCAGCAGATTGCGGGTTGGCCGGGTTATGTGAACAGCAGGATCTGTGCTGATCGCGAGTCACACATCAATCTCGTGTATCCGAAGTCATCGGTGTTCCTGGTGGTGTCGCGGCTGGCGCACCGGAGCTGCTCGGGGCCGCTCGCGTTTGGTCTGCGCGGGGTGATGGCCGGCGCCTTGCGCAGGGCGGTTCTGGGTGTTGGGTGTCGGTGCCGGTGGGTGTTCGCGGCCCGTGCTCAGCCGATGGTTACGGCATGCCGTGGATGGTCCTATCGGGTGAAAGTGTGCCCTACTTACCTTGGGGTAAGTCTTTCTTACGTTGCGGTGCGGCGACTGCGTGGGGGTAGGTATTGCTGTGTTGGTCGGCTTATTCCGAGTAAGTGACTGAATGGCCGGTTCTTGGGGGTTCCCGAGGGAGGTGGATCGGGTGTGTCATTCTTCACCGGCTCGGTCTTGTCGGGGTTTGGCGGTCGTTTCGGTTGTTGTAGTGCTGTTTCTGGCGGGGTGCCGTGGTGATGATTCTGGGCGGGTGCCGGTGTCGGCCACCATCACGACCTTGGCCACATCGCCGGGCAGTGGCGTTGCGGGTGTGTCGACGTCGGCGGTGGATGTTGCGGGGGTGGCGCGGGGGCGGTTGCGGTTGTCGTCGCCGGGGTTGGGGGTGTATCCGGTGGGGGATGTGGTGGTGGGTGTGCCGGTGTGGTTGTGGGTGTTGTCGTGGTCGCGGGTTTGGGTTACTGCGTCGGTTGGTGGGGTGTCGGTGACAGTGATTGCGCGGCCGGTGTCGGTGTTGTGGGCGATGGGTGATGGGTCGGTGGTGGAATGTTCGGGTCCGGGTACGCCGTTTCGGGGGATGCGGGATGTGATGGATGGTTCGCCGGATTGTGGTTATGTGTATTCGCGGTCTTCGGTGGGTCAGGTGGGGTCGGTTTTTGTGTTGCGGGCGACGGTGCGCTGGTCGGTCTCGTGGGTTGATGGTGCGGCGTTGCGGTTGTTGCCGGAGTTGACCACGAGTGGGACGCGGCAGGTTCGTGTGCTCGAGTCGCGGGTCCGGGTGCGCCCGGGTCGTCGACCACTTCGGCGTCGATCGCTGGGGAGGGCTGCTAGGTGAGCGGGATCGGCGTTGACGTGACCGGGTTGGCCGTGGCTGTGTCGAGTCGGGATGGCATTGGTGAAGCAGTTGGCCAAGGCGGCGTCTGCGGGTTGGGGCGGCGGCGCGGCGCGGGCGGGAGTGCTGTTCTGGGCGCCTCATCACGGCCGCTGGTGCGGTGCGTGGGCCGTCGTGCTGGTGCTGCTCGGTCGTCGGGCCGTTTGGTCGTGGTCGTGTTGGTCGCGGCTGTTGCCGTCGGTGTGGGTGGCTGCACGAGTTCGGGCTCGGAGTCGGCGGGGCCGCTGGCGACGGTGGGCGGGAGTGCCGCAACCACCACCGACACCAGCACCAGCACCAGCACCAGCACCAGCACCAGCACCAGCACCAGCACCAGCATTACGCCGTCCGGCGGGCGGGTCGGTGCGGAGGCTGCGGTGTTGGCGGCGTACACGGGGATGTGGGGGGCGATGGTGTCGGCGGGTGGGACGTCGGATTGGCGGTCGCCGGAGTTGGCGCGCTATGCCCGGGATGCGGCGTTACAGAAGATCACCCAGAGCTTGTACGGGGACAGTCAGAACGGGGTGGTGACCCAGGGTGCGCCGAGGTTGTCGCCGCAGGTGACGGACCTGGTTCCGGAGGGGGCGCCGAGCGAGGCGCGGGTGCAGGACTGTGGGGATGACTCGGGGTGGGTGAAGTACCGGGCTGACGGCATGCTGGCTGATGACGTGGTGGGTGGGCGGCGGCGGATCACCGCGATCGTGCGGTTGGGTGCTGACGGGTGGAAGGTCGCCGATTTCGCGATCCAGGCGGTGGGCTCGTGTTGACCCGGGGTGGTCGGGCTGTCGGGGCGCTGGGTGTGTCGGGTGTGGGGTTGGTGTTGTTCGCGTCGGTGGCGGTGGCCGACGGTGGGTGGGGCGCGGTGGACTGTACGCAGTTCCCGGTCGCTGGCTGCGATCTGCAGGTCGGCGACGCGGGCGGCGACCCAGGCGGCGGCTCGGGGGGTGGTGGTGGGTCGGTCGCGGAGTGTGAGGTGGGGCCGTCGTGGTGGCCGGCGCAGGCGGTGCAGGAGGGCCGGGCGGGCACGTGGGTGTGGGTGTACTGCCCTGGTGGTGAGACGAGATTCCCGGTCCTGGTGCCGGACGCCGGGGCCGGTGGATCGGCGCCGGTGCTGTCTCCGGTTGAGGTGGCGCGGGTGGCGCGGGCGCGGTTGTTGTTGCCGGTGCCGTTGATCGCGGCGAACCCGGCTGGTGAGCAGTTGGTGAACTTGGCGACCTGGTTGTGGCTGTCCGGCGGGTGGGCGCCGATGTCGGCCACGGTGTCGGTGCCGGGGGTGTCGGTGACCGCGACCGCGCGGCCGAGGTTGGTGGTGTGGTCGATGGGTGACGGTGCCGTGGTCACCTGTGTCGGGCCGGGCACGCCGTTCAACACGGGCAGGGATCCCGCGGCGGCGTCGCCGGATTGCGGTCACACCTATCGCAGGTCCTCGGCCGGTCAGGTGGGTCAGGCGTTTGCGGTTTCGGCGACGGTGCACTGGACGGTCACGTGGTCGGGCGCCGGCCAGAGCGGCACGTTCCCGGACATGACCACCACCGCCATCACGGCGTTGCGGGTCGCCGAGTCCCAGGCCCTGAACAACGGCGGCTGACCTCACCAGCCGCGCCCTGTCACAACAACAAGAACAAGTCGGCGTTCGTCTCGCTCGCTGATCGCCCCTGGCGACGTGGCGCACTGCCCCTTTGCCTGGAGGTAGACGTGACTACTCCCATCACCCAGTTGGGCACCAACCGTTCGGTCGGATCGTCGGCCGACGGCCGGTGGATGGCTGGTGGTAGGAAGGCGGGCGCGGCGTCGCGGTTGCGTGGGGTGGGCCGGCGGCGCAGAGTGCCGCACCTGTTGTTGGGTGTCCTGCTCGTGCTGGTGTGTACGGCGGCGTTCGTGATGGTGTGGCTGAGCGCGGGTGATCGGCGGCCGGTGCTGGCGTTGGTGCGGGCGGTGCCGGTGGGGCAGGTGCTGGCCATGGGCGACCTGCGGGAGGTCCGGGTCGCGGTCGACGCGTCGGTGCGGGTGGTGGCGGCGAGCCAGGCGGCCGCGGTGGTGGGCAGGCCGATGTCGGTGAGTCTGCCGGCGGGGGCGCTGTTGACGCCGGATGCGGTGGGGGTGGCGGCGGTTCCTGGTGCCGGGCAGGCGCTTGCCGCGGTGGCGTTGAAGCCGGGTCAGGTCCCGGCCGAGGTCTCCGCCGGCGCGCGGGTGTCGATCGTGTCCGTACCCGGCCTGCAGGTGGGCGGTGCGGCTGCTGGGCGGTCGGTGTTGGTGGAGCCGTCGGTGGTGTGGCCGGGGGTGGTCACGAGTGTGGCCTCGGCGGTGGGTGAGCAGGTCACGGTGGTGTCGGTGCTGTTGAGCGAGGCGGCTGCCCGGCAGGTCGCGGCGGTGCCGGCCGGGCAGTTGTCGATCGTGATGCTCTCGGCGGGCGGCCGGTGATGTTGATCGCGGTGATCAGTGTGAAGGGCTCGCCGGGGGTGACGACGTTCTCGGTGGCGCTGGCGGCGTGCTGGCCTGGTCCTGCTGCTCGGGTGTTGCTGGTGGAGGCCGACCCGTCCGGTGGTGATGTCGCGACCCGGTTCTCGCTGGCCTCGACACCGGGTGTGGCGAGTCTGGCGGCGGCCGCGCGGCGCAGCACCGACCCCGGGTTGGCCTGGCAGCACGCCCAGGCGTTGCCCGGCGGGCTGGCGGTGGTGACCACCTCGCCGGACGCCGACCAGGCACGGGCGGCGTTGACGGCGTTGGTCCCGGATGCCACCGCCGGGGTCGGTGTGGTGCGCCGTGCGGCGGACGCCGTGCAGGCGGTGGTGATCGCTGATTGTGGGCGGATCGACCCGGAGTCACCGTCGATGCCGATCGTGCGATCGGCCGATGTGCTGATCGTGCTCAGCCGGGCCGGCGCGGACGACCTGGCGCACCTCGCGCGGCGGTTGCCGGCGGTGGGTGGCTGGTCGCCGTGCCCGGTGCTGCTGCTGGTCGGCGCGGGCTACTCGATTGCCGAGGTCGCCCGTGAGCTGGGCGTGCCGCCGGCGGGGCGGATTCCCGAGGACCGCCACGGCGCCGCGGCCCTGTGCGGTCGCCGGTCGGGATCGCGGTGGGGCCGTCGCGGACCGTCGCATTCGGGGTTGGGCCGGGCCGCCCACCACATGGCCACCACACTGCTGTCGCACCTACCGGATGCTGCCGGTCCGAAAAGTGCCGGTCCGGTCGCCCCACCGCTGGCCGGCGGGCCCGTCGAACAACCCCACGAGCGCACCGCAACAGCACCGTGACCGGCCCGAACCGCGGCTACCAGCCGCCCTCCTCGTCGCATCCCGCATGGTCAGCGGCGGTTCCCGCAACGGACCGGCTCACCGCGCCTGCCGAGGCGGGCCACGACACCCAGGTCGCGGTGGGCCGGTTGCGGCAGCACCTGCGCGACACCCTGGCCGGCGAGCTGCCCCGGCGGGTGGATGCCCAGCAGCGCCGGACCGGGACCGCGGTAACCCGGGAGGGTCGCCGCGAGCTGGCGCGCTCGATCCTGGATGACGCGGTCGGGGTGCACAGCGAGAACGAGCTGATGGCCAACCACCCGCTCCTTGGCCGCGAGGCGGAGCAGCGGGTGATCGTCGAGGTGGTCAATGAGCTGTTCGGGATGGCCGGTCTGCAACCGCTGCTGGAGGACCCGCGGGTGGAGACGATCAACGCCAACCGGTTCGACCGGGTGTTCGTGCAGTACGACGATGGCCACCGCGCCCGGGTCGCGCCGATCGCCGGCTCGAATGAGGAGCTGACCGATCTGGTGCGGATGCTGGCCGCCCGCGCGTCCAGCCAGGAACGGCGCTTTGACCACGCCAGCCCGGCGTTGAATCTGCAGTTGCCGGGTGGGCAGCGGTTGTTCGCGGTGCTGGGCCTGACCGCCGGTGGGTGGACCGCTGTGTCGATCCGCCGGCACGGCTACCGCGCTGCCACCCTGCCCGACCTGCGTGCTGGCGGCACCATCGACGCCGGCCTGCAAGAGTTTCTGCGCGCCTTGGTACGGGCGCGGAAGAACATTTTGATCACCGGGGGCACCGGCGCGGGCAAGACCACCCTGCTGCGGGCGTTGGCCGCGGAGATGGACCCGATGGAACGCATCGTCACCATCGAGGACGCCTTCGAACTCGGCCTGGAACACGACCCCGATGTTCATGCCGATGTGACCGCGCTGCAGGCCCGCGAGCCGAACATCGAGGACCGCGGGGCGATCTCGCAGGCCGACCTGGTGCGCTGGGCGCTGCGCATGAGCCCGGACCGGGTGATCGTCGGTGAGATCCGCGGCCCGGAAGTCATCCCGATGTGCAACGCCATGTCCCAGGGCAACGACGGCAGCATGGCAACCCTGCACGCCTCCAGCTCTCAGATCGCCTTCACCCGGCTGGCCTCCTACGCAGCCCAAGGCGCCGAACACCTGCCGCTGGAGGCCACCAACCTGCTAGTCGCCAGCGCCGTGCACTTCGTGGTGCACCTGACCCGCGGCCCCGACCGCACCAGCCGGATGGTGTCCTCGGTCCGCGAGGTCGTCGGCGCCGACGGCCCCCAGGTCATCTCCAACGAGGTGTACCGGCCGGGTCCCGACCGGTGTGCGCGGCCGGTGGCCGGGGCGCTGCGCGCCGACACCCTGGACGACCTCGTCGACGCCGGTCTGGACCCGGACGTGTTGCAGCGCCCCGAGGACGGGTGGGCCCGGTGACCGCCGCTGTGGTCGGGCTGCTCGGCGCCGGGACCGGTGTCGGTCTGCTGCTGGTGGTCATCGGGTGGTGCGGTGTCGATCCGACCCGACCTCGCCGCGGGTGGGCCCGCCGAACCCCGGCAGGGCCGCCCGATCAGCGGCTGGTGCTGCGGCTGGCCGGGGTGCTCGGGGCGGGGGTGCTGGCCGGGGTGATCACCGGTTGGCCGGTCGGCGCCGTGCTGGCCAGTCTGGCTTGCTGGGCGCTGCCAGGCGCTCTGCGGCGTGATCCCGGGCACGCGCGCCGGGTGGGTCGGATCGAGGGCATCGCGAGCTGGACGGAGATGCTGCGGGACACGCTCTCGGCCGCGGCCGGTCTGGAGCAGGCCATCCTGACCACCGCGGCACTGGCCCCGCCGGCGATCGGCGGCGAGATCACCGATCTTGCCGCCCGGTTGCAGAACGGTGACCGGCTCGCGCCGTCGTTGCGCCGGCTGGCTGAGGATCTGGCCGATCCCACCGGCGATCTGGTGATCGCCGCGTTGGTGCTGGCCGCCGAGCGGCACGCCCGAAACCTGGGCGAGTTGCTCAGCTCTCTGGCGCACGCCGCCCGCGAACAGGCCTCGATGCGGATGCGGGTTGAGGCCGGCCGCGCCCGGATCCGCACCTCGGTCCGGGTGATCGTCGCCACCACCCTGGCCTTCGCCGTGGCCGTGGTGCTGTTCGACCGCGCCTACCTGAGCGCCTACGACTCCCCGACCGGCCAACTGGTCCTGCTGGGCGTCGGGGGCCTGTTCTGCCTGGGCTTCGCCTGGTTGACGCGCATCGCACAGGTCCCTGCACCGGCCAGGTTCCTGACCACCGCCAACACCGCGCACGCCATGGAAGGGCAGCTGTGATGATCATTGCAGTGGTGCTGGGCGCCGGGCTCGGTGTCGGTCTGTGGGCGTTGGCCGTGTGGCTGTTCCCACCCCGCCCGGCGTTGGGCACCGTCCTGGCACGCGTCCACCCCGCACCGGCACCGGCGCCGGTCCTGACCGCCCGGGACACGGGCTGGGCAGCGCGGGTCGGCCGAGCGGCCACCGCCCCACTGCAGGCCCTGGGACTGCCCGGACAGCGCCTCGCCCGGGACCTCGCCGCCCTCCAACGGCCGGTGGCCGCGCACCTGATGTGGAAGGCAACGCTGGCCGTCGCCGGGCTCCTCGCCCCGATGCTGCTGCATCTGATGCTCGTGCTGGCCGGTCTCCCGCGTGGTGTCGAGGTCCCGGTGATCGCGGGCCTGGGCCTGGCGATCGCCGGGTTCCTCGCCCCGGACCTGCGGGTGCGCTCGGACGCGGAGCGGTTGCGGACCGGGTTTCGGCATGCCCTGTCGGCCTACCTGGACCTGGTCTGCATCGCCCTGGCCGGCGGCGCCGGCCTGGACAGTGCGCTGAACGACTCCGCCGCCACCGGCGATGGGTGGGCCTTCACCCGGATCCGCCACGCGCTGGCCACCGCGCGGATGACCCGCACCACCCCCTGGGCGGCGCTTCGGCAACTCGGCGAGGACCTGGGTGTCACCGAACTGGCCGAACTCGCCGCCGCGGTCAGCCTCGCCGGCACCGAGGGCGCCACGGTCCGCACCAGCCTCACCGCCAAGGCCGCCGCCCTGCGCACCCACCAGATCACCGACGCCGAAGGCCAGGCCCAGGCCGCCACCGAACGCATGTCCCTGCCGGTCATGGCCCTGTTCCTGGGGTTTCTCGCCTTCATCACCTATCCAGCGCTCACCCAAGTCCTCACCGGAATCTGAGAGGCCGGTCATGACGCTCGTGGACGACATATGGAGGAACGCATTCGATGCACACCTACTGGCAGCTCGTGCGGACACTCCTGCGGACCCGGCTCGAGGAGCTGCGCCGCAACCCCGAGGCGGGCTATTCCACCGAAACCGTGCTGGTGACCGCGCTGCTCGTGGTGGCTGCCCTGGCCGTCATCGCGATCATCATCGCCAAGATCACCGCCAAAGCACACGACATCACCCTGTAACGCCCGGTTCGGGCCGGCTGCGGCGGCTCGTCCGCGGGGACCGCGGCACGGTCACCGCGGAACTCGTGATCGCCATCCCACTGCTGTTGCTGCTGCTGCTGACAATCGTGCAGTTCGCCCTGTGGTCCCACGCCACCCACATCGCCCAAGCCGCCGCCTCCCAAGGCCTGGCCACCGCCCGAGCACACGGCGGCACGGCCGCCGCCGGCACCGCCAGCGCCCAACTCCTGCTGGACCAGCTCGCGGCGGGACCGCTGACCGGCACCAGCATCACCTGCGCCCGCAACACAGTGGTCGCCTCGGTGCGGATCTCGGGCACCGCAACCCCGGTGATCCCGTTCCTGAGCCTGCCGGTCCATGCCGAAGCCACCGGCCCGGTCGAGCGGTTCGTCCCAGATCCCACCGGCGGGCGGTGACCACGGCCATGACGATCAGACGACAGGCCGCCGGGCGCCCGCGCCGCGGCGCCGGACGGCGCACGCCGGGAGAACCGCGCCACCAGCGCGGTTGGGTGACCTGGTGGCGTGGTGACCGCGGCTGCGTGGCAGCGGAAGTCACCGTGGCGGCCCCGGTGCTGGTCATGCTGCTGGTGTTCATCGCCGTGCTCATCCACCGCGGCGTCGACGCGCGGCTGCGGCTGGAAGACGCCGCGCACCAGGCCGCCCGCGCGGCCAGCGTGGAACGCACCATCCCGGCCGCGGCCACCGCGGCCCGCTCCACCGCGGCCACCGCGCTGTCCGCGGCCGGCCTCGCGTGCCAGTCCCTGCACGTCGAGACCGACGCCAGTGGCCTGGCACCCGGCGGCGCCGTGACCGTCACCCTGACCTGCACCGTCGACCTGGACGACGCCTCGATCCTCGGCGTCCCCGGCCGCAAACGCCTGACCGCCACCGCAACCGAACCCGTCGACACCTACCGCTCGACCGTGAACACCCTCGGCGGCCACCCATGACCCGCCGCGGACGCCACGCCCGCCCGAACCGGTGGCATCGAAGGTGGGCGGGCTTGTGGGTGTCGGACGAGGGCCGGGTGAGCGCCTTCGTCATGGTCCTCACCACCGGCATCCTCACCCTGGCCGGCCTCACCCTCGACGGCGGCCTGGCCCTGGCCGCCAAGATCAAGGCCAACGGCCAGGCCGAGGCCGCCGCCCGCGCCGCAGCACAAGCCATCGACCTGAACGCCTACCGCAGCACCGGCCAACTGCACCTGCTGCCCGCCCAAGCCGTCGCCCAGGGGCAGCGCTACCTCGCCGGCGTGGGCGCCCGCGGCACCGTCACCATCACCGGCGACACCGCGACCGTCACCATCACCACGTCGCAGCGCACCCAACTGCTCGGCCTGGTCGGGATCTCCACCCTGTCCGTACACGGCCACGGCAGCGCCCACCCCCAACCCGGCCTGGCACGCACCCGACCATGAACCCCGGGCGGGCCACGCGATACGTGCGGGGTCGAGCCGCCGCGCGGATCCTGGGTCGGCTACTGCGCGGCCTGGTCGCGGCCGCGGTGTTGGCGGCGCTGCTGGCGGGGCTGCCGTGGGCGTTGTGGCACCACCTCGGCTGGCCCCTGCCCGACCAGGTGCCCACCTGGGACAGGGTGCACACCGTGCTGCTCGGCCCGATGAGCGCGACCCTGCTGCTGAACCTGCTGGGCTGCCTGTGCTGGATCACCTGGGCCGCGTTCACCCTGGACCTCGCCCGATGCGCCGCGACCGCGGCCCGCGGAGCACGATGGCCGGACCTGTCCACCGCCGGGCCGGTACACACCCTGGCCGGTGTCCTGGTCGGCGCGATCATGCTGTCGATCCTGGGCAACCGCAGCCCACCAGCCCCGGCCAACCCACCGCCCACGACACCCAGCACAGCAGCCGCGGTGGTGGCGACCGCACCGGCCAGGCAGCACACCACGAACATCACCGCCGCCGCCTATCACCTGCTCATCACGACGCAGGCAGGTGCTGTGGCTGCCGGAAACGCGCCGTTACCGCCGGCGTCGGTCGTGGTGAGAGCACCGGATCCACGGACCGGGGTACACGACTCGCTGTGGCGCATCGCCCAGCGCACCCTCGGCAACGGCGCACGATGGCCGGAAATCTTCGCCCTCAACCAGGGCAAACCCCAACCAGGCGGCGGCACCCTCACCAACCCCAACCTGATCTTCCCCGGAGAAGAACTCACACTCCCCAAGCAAGCGACCCCGCCACCGGACACGCCCCCAGCACCGATACCCGCTCCCGCGACACCACCACCGCTCACCGGCCCGCCACCGCAGGCGCCGCCGTCCACCAACCCACCACCGACCACCGCGCCGCCGTCCAGCCCGACCACGCCGGCTACCCCCTCGACACCGCATGCCCCACCAACAGCAGATGGTGTCGACGCGACCCCGTCAACGCCGAGCGGGCCAGGACTCGCCTGGGGGCCGGAGCTGGTCGTCAGCACCGGCCTGGCCGCGGCGGTCAGCGCGGCGCTGCTGGTCGTGCGCCGCCGCCACCGCCGCGGATACCAGCCCGGCAGCGGCCGCCGCGACGACCTACCAGTAGCACCAGTGGTCTATCACCTCCGCCTCGCCCACCTCCGTGCCCACCACGACACGGACCACGACCAGGACACCGAGACCGGCGCGGCTCCCCCGCCCCTGCTCATCGGAGCCGCCGACCCACCTGAGCCTCGTCCGGGCGATGCCCGTTCCCTCGCGCCGGGACTGGGGGTTCGGGACGGGCGGGAGATCGCGCTCGACCTGGCGGCAGCCCGCGGCCTCGGCCTGGTCGGCCCCGGCGCCTCAGCATCGGCCCGCGCACTGGTCCTGGCCGCACTGACCACCCCTGCGGCGGGCCCCGCAGACCACCCGGCCGCACCCACCGGAGCAACCGTGATCATCCCGGCCGACGACCTGGCGGGCCTACTCGGCCCGGACCACAGCGGCGCGCGGCTGCCGGCAAGGCTGCGGGTGACGGCCAGCCTGCAGCAGGCACTGGACGAGCTGGAAACCGAGATCCTGACGCGCGCCCGCAGCCAGCACCAGACCGGGCAGCCCCCGGTGGTGCTCGTGGCGCGCCCGCCCGAACACCGTCGCCAGCGGCTGCAGGCAATCCTGGACAACGGATCCGCGCTCGGCATCCTCGGCGTGCTGCTGGGCCAGTGGCAGCCCGGCATCACCGCCCACGTCCGTCACGACGGCACCATCTCCGCCACCAGCCCCGGCCCAGGCCAAGCCCTACGCGGCACCCGGATGTTCCGCCTCGACAACCACGACACCACCGAGCTGCTGACCCTGCTTCACCACGCACAACCCGAAACCCCATCACCGCAGGCGATGCTCCTGACCCCGCTGCCGCGCCCACGCCCCGCACCACCCCAGCCACCCAACACCCAGGCCACACACATCGAGCTCGACACCGCGGGCACACCAGATGCCGCCGCTGCGACGGAGTCCGGACTGGAAATCGTCGGACCACGCCCCCTGCCACCATCCGGTACCCGCCTACACCCCACCGGCATCCACGAACGTCCCGCCCCGGCGTTCACCATCGACCCACACACCGGCACCGAGAACCCGGCCGGCCTCGAGCAGCGACCCAGCACCACCGGACCAGCTGGAACCGCCACGGCAGACGGCACCACAGCCGCGGTCCCGCTGCGGATCACCGTCCTCGGCCCGCCTCGCATGTACTGGCACCGACAGCCAGGCGGACACGCCAACGAGATCACCGGCGCGTTGCAGCCCCGAACCCGGGAACTACTGGTCTTCCTCGCCGTACACCCCGACGGCGCCACCCGCGAAGCACTACTCGCCGCCCTGTGGCCACACAGCGAACAAGACAAGACGACCAACGCCATGAACACCGCCTTCTCCCGGCTACGCCACGCCCTCGCGAAGGCCACCGACGGCACGCTCACCGACCTCGCCGTGACCGGCGACGGCCGCTACCACCTCAACCCAGCACTGGTCGAGGTCGACTACTGGCACTTCGACCGCGCCAACACCGCACGCCGCGCCGCAACCACCACGCACGCTCGGATCCACGCCTACCGGAACATGGTCAACATCTACACCGGGCCGCTGGCCGAGGGCATGTCCACCGAATGGATCGAGTCAGCCCGCGAAGCCACCCGCCGCGACGCCATCGACGCCGTCGCCGCGCTCGCCCGAGCACTGGTCGACACCGACCCCCACCAGACACTCGACCTGCTGGAAACCGCACGCGCCTTCGACCCACACAACGAACTGCTCTACCGCGACATCATGCGACTCCAACAACGCCTCGGCCGCCCGGACGCAATCCCCCGCACCCTCACCCTACTCACCACCCGCCTCGCCGAACTCGACGACCAACCCACCGAACACACCATCAACCTGGCCACCCAACTACGCCAACGCCACGACAACCTCCCCACCGGACCAACAAGACCAGCCAACGACGCCGACCAGAAACCCAGTCACCGTTGACCGCAGGCGCGCCGACGACCGCCCTTTCACCCCAGCGATGCCCAGTAAGCCTCGAACGAGAACTCAACGCCCACACAGACCTGCACCAAAGACACTTTCCGGTGCCTTTCCGAACACTCGGACAGGAATGCTATTGTGCCGATCGGCGCGCCGACCCCCGGGTATCCGTCGCCGAAAGATGAGTCAACAGTAGAAAGAGTCCGACTCGATGCGCCGTGCCGGGCCAGCGCCACGACGACGGCCCCGCCGGGCCGACGACCCTGAGATCATGCGCGCACACGGTGGCTTCCGTGAGGGGTGCATGCCGGGGATCATCTTGGGGATCAACCGGGGGTTCACGTTAGAGGACCACCCCCAGCATCTCACGAAGCCGCCGCTCATCGGTACCGCAGCGGGATCCGCTGGTATCCCAGACTCGCTTGGCCACAAGCCAGTAGAGACATCGGGCGGGCCCGACGGCCAGGACCCGACATTACTCTCCACATCACTTCCACCGCATTTCTCACCTGCGCCATGACCAACCGTCCCATTCCTTTAATCGTGCTCATGCCATTGTCACATTACTCCCGTCGTGGCGATTCCTGCGGCGGCCGCGGATACCGCACAGGCCGACTACCTGCGCAAAGCAGGAACGCCAGCGGCCGTGAATGTGACCCACGGACAGTTTTTCCAATCGTCAACAAACGGCGCACGGCCGGCCCGGGTAAAGAGTCTTGGAATCGGTGGCGGCGCCTATTGCATTCGTCGCGGGACAGAGTTATCTTTGACATTGTCACCGGGGAAACCGGAAACCAACCGAATTCCACACCCGGCGCGAGCCATGTCCCGCACAGGAGCCCACCATGACCGCAACCGACACCGCCGACCGTGTGCGCGAATTGCAGAACGAGGCCACCGAAACCGGCCGCGACCGCGGCTGGTCCCATGCCGCCTTCGTCGACGCCTACGGCGGCGATCCGCACACCGAGCCCGACGTGCCGCCGTGGTTCGCCACCGTCGCCACGTACTACACGGCCGGCTACGCGGACGGCGTGACCGCCTACCTCGACGACACCGACCAACCGCCCGACCCCGCCACCACACCGGCCGCCGCGGTGCCCTCGCTCTGATCATTGCCGCCATGCCACACCAGCACCGGGCGGCGCCTGCAACAACCGAACACGACCCACCTCACCCGCATCGCCGGAAAGGACGCCCACGATGACCACCCCACCGACCACGACCCCGCAACCGGCGGCGGTTGCGCCCGGCCCGACCGCCGCCGCTGCCGCGTCGGTGGCACCGGTCACGGCGGTGGGCGCGTCAAGGCGGTTGCGCAACGGGGAGCTGCGGCGGCAGGTGGCCGGGTTCCTGGCCGCTCAGCCGGGTGGCGAGTTCACCCCGCGCGAGGTCGCGCGCGGCCTGTCCAGCCGATCGGCCGGCGCGGTCGCCAACGCCCTGGCAGTGTTGGCCGGGCGCGGCGAGGCCGTACAGACCTGCGCCAAGCCGGTCCGCTACCGGGCAACCGCGACGACCACCGCCGCAGCGTCGAGCCCGACCCACCCGGCGCCACCACGCCGGACCAGACCGGCCACGCCACCGGCCACCCCACCTACACCGGCGTCCCCGGGCACCCCGACCGGGCCGGCCGTGCCGGCCGCGCGGGTCGATGACGAGACGGTGGCCGGCCCGGTGGCGCGGCCGAACGGGCAGCTCTACCACCCGAGGCTGCTGTCGGGGTTGCCGGACGTGACCGCCCTGCGCAAACTGCGCACCGCCGGGGTGCCGGCGCTGCTGTACGGACCGCCCGGCACCGGCAAGACCAGCGTCATCGAGGCCGCCTTCCCCGACCTGGTCACCGTGCCCGGCGACGGCGACACCACGGTCGCCGACATCGTCGGCGAGTACACCCAGACCCCCGACGGCCGCTACGTGTTCGTGCACGGCCCGCTGGTCACCGCGATGCGCCAGGGCCGGTGCCTGTTCATCGACGACGCCACCCTCATCCCACCCACTGTGCTGGCCGTGGTCTACCCGGCCATGGACGGCCGCCGCCAGATCGTGGTCAAAGCCAACTGCGGCGAGACCGTGACCGCCGCCGACGGGTTCTACGTGGTGGCCGGACACAACCCCGGCGTGCACGGCGCCATCCTGACCGACGCCCTGTCCTCCCGGTTCTCCGCCCACATCCAGGTCTCCACCGACTACGACCTCGCCCGCCAGCTCGACATCGACCGCCGCGCCGTGCGCATCGCCCGCAACCTCGCCACCCGCCAACAGAGAGGCGAAGTCGGCTGGGCAC
>Ga0209382_10003664_pt1 | contig 21125 bp, 25 predicted proteins | sample SoiMetdeltSBSDD5_FD_187599 | JGI IMG/M metagenome (GOLD analysis project Ga0209382, IMG submission 187599) | Bulk soil microbial communities from a Populus tree surrounding site in Tennessee, USA - Soil MetaG P. deltoides SBSDD5 (SPAdes) (version 2) | ecosystem: Environmental > Terrestrial >... | reverse complement strand
AGTACTTTTGGAACCTATACTGGGAATTGAAGTAAAATGTCCTCAAGAACAAATAGGTACAGTAGCAGGAATTTTATCCGGAAAACGAGGCAAACTATTGAATGTTGACCAAAAAGGGGTTATTGCTATTATGCAAGGCGAAGTTCCAGCTTCTGAAACTTTTGATTTATCAGAAGTTATGCGTGGCGGGACAGCAGGTAAAGCAATGTGGAGTACTTACTTTAAAAGTTGGCAAGCCGTGCCTCAATCTGTTATAAGGACACTTATTGCTGACGTACGTAAGAGAAAAGGGCTTAATCCAGAACCACCCACTCCTGATGAATTTATAGACAAAGAGTAATATAACAAATTTACCTATTTCTGTAAGATCGCATATTAGATGTAAAAAGATTTGAAAATTATTTCTTCTTTAGTTTTAGCCTCTAAGGGCTAAATTATTTGTTAGGTAGGTTTCTCCTTTGCTTTTGGTAATACAGTGGATAGAACTTCTTTATTGTAATTCTTATCCAAGATATACTTATATGATATATTCTAACTGTGTTAGCTTCTGCATATAATATTTTTAGATAAATAAACATAATTATTGGTTAGACAACCTGATGTTGTCAAAATATTCTTTCACAATATTATCATAGTGAATAATGCTTACTCAATTTCCTTATTTTTATTGTTTATATTACTAATCAAAGAAATTGCCTTTAAATAATTCACTTATTATCAATTTCTAATATACATTGAGATTTAAGGCATGAACGATAATAGGATATATATTAGAGGAACAAAGTTACGAAGAATCTACTGCGTATTCACTTTGTTGTTCTCAAATGTATTGCCAACTGTACCGGGATCTTTCATATTTAATATTCCAAAGTCTGTAGCATTTACTATTTTATTAGAATGAAATGTATTATCAGATGCACCAGTCTTGACAACTATACCATTTATAGTATTCTGGATGGTATTCTCGTATATGTTGTTGTTAGACGATTCTTGACTTGTATATATTCCAACTTCGCAATCTGAAACTTGATTGTTGTGGACTTCATTGTCATGTGAGCCGCCACTTACACCTATACACTTATTCTGGTCATGAACATAGTTATTTCTTGCAACTGAATCATACATATTAATACTAAATGCGATACCTCTTCCAGGTCCATTCTTACCATTGTTGTATACTTCATTACCTTCAATTAATATATAATAACAATCGAGTGAACATATAATGCCTGAAGAGCCATTATCATGAACCGTATTATTTAAAATTACCATGTGATGAGTTCCAGTATGAGGATCAATACCGTATTTATCATTGTTATATACATTGTTTCCCTCGATTAACATGTAACCCATATTTTTTGAATAGAAGCCTTTGTAAATATGGTGTATGTCATTATTTATTAAAGCCCCATACTCTCCGCCATTGAAAGTAAGTCCACCACATCCACTACACTTATATCCCAAATATGCAAGTTCAGAATTTTTAATTATTGTTAAACCCGTTGCTCCTGAATTGACTTTGATATATGGTCGTAATTCTTTCGTATATTGTAATTCATCATCTTTTACAGCATCTGAGAAATAAACATAATCGTTTGTTTGTGGATTCCATGATGTTATTTTTACAGAGTCCACTTTAAGGCTTCCATCTACTTTAATTGCATTTGGCGTATTTTTGGAGGGGACTATCTTAAGCCAAGTGACATCATTAGAATCAATATTTAGAATTGCATTTTTTTCAACATTAATACCCGCATTCAATATCCAATTTTTTTCATTGAAATTACTAGTTTCCCGCTGCAATATACTTGGGTTTTGTAAACTATTCACTATATCTATAAACTCTGCATGTTGGCATGCAATGGATATTAAATTTTCTATTGAATTATAAGATATACATGAGTTTTCATCAGCCAGTATATTTTTTGGTAGGAATAATAACATATTTAAGGAAAAAATAGTTAAAATCACTGTTGAAAATAAGATTACTAATTGTTGAGATCTCATCAATTTTTTAGTTTCTATTATTTAATGAACCTTTAGTTATTAACCATTAATTAGAATTCTTATAAATAAATAATATAAAATATTTTTTTGAAAAATGAAGTTAATAACACTTATTAAAGTTATTATAAAACGTTTTTACTATAAAATTCAATATCCGCAAGTTTTCAAACTATTGCTATAACTCTAACTCATATAATTTTTTATTTTATTACAAATAAAATAAAAAATTATTTTACAATAACAATAAATTATTCTAAAACTAGATTTTACAATTAAATATCAATAAAGTAATTACTGTAATAAGGTTACCAACTACTCTGTCATAGTCATAACAAGCCCATTGAGAAATTACTTTATTACGCCCCAATGACACAATTTATTAACTAAAGAAATCAAGAATTTTCCTAAATTACTTCCCTATATTGGACATATATTAAACGACGTTCTGTCAAAAATATATCCATCATATATTTTAAGCCCTCACTCTAAATGTCATCATTTCAGTGTAGTGGTATAGTAGAGTTATGTCAATGAATGAAAAAATAAAATCGTTTAAAATTATTAAATAATAAAATGACAAATTGAAAGTATCAAAACAATAATCAACAATGTCTAGGATTTTCAACAACTTATTTATCTACTACTTTATCATTGCTCTCCACGTAAAGGAGATATAGGGTTATGGCTTTTACAAAATATTCTTTACAATATTATTCAATCTTGAATAATTCAGTTATTCATAATTCAAAATATCTTTAGCATAAAAAGTTATTTCTTATGGATTCATACAAATGAAACTTACCTATTGTTTATATGATTTTTAGAATTTGATAAAACATGAATTGGACACAATTTAGTTGGTTAATTCCAATGTATCAAACTAGTCGCTTTCTCATGTAATTTTTTATCAAAAGTTTTTATGTCTACTTCTTTAAAGGGATTTATTTTTTCTAACACAGGCGGAACTCCATTATTATCTAATGTTGATTTATTTTTTAGTTCTTCTAGTATCTTTTCTTGTAACTTTGGATGACATATTTTACTATGATATATACATCCTAGTGATCCATTAATCATCTCTTTTAAATGTGCTTCTCCTTTGTCCTCATGAAAGTGGGGATTTCTGGTTTCAACTTGCATTACCTCTACGCCTTTATCCATCGCATCTTGATTTTCTGTAGGTAATATTCCACCAAATTGTTCAAGTAGATTCACAATTTCGTAAGTTTCTACAGAGAAGCCTGAAGAAAAATTAAGTAATTCCGCTAGCTTAAGAGACATACAATGTTCTCCTGAATTTCCAGTTCGCATTACTTCAGTTTCAAATCCAGTATAATATGAAACAAGAGAATTTAAATAGTGATTAGTAATTTCAGATACTCTGCCCCATTTTGAAAAATAAATTCCGCTTTCAGAAATCTTTGGTTTATAAATCCAGGAAACTCTTATCATCTTATAAGGTGTATCAGACATTGCAATGCCAGATGCGAAAATTTTTACATATTCATTGACAGCACCAGGTACATAATTATCTCCATCAATGAAACCGACATATTCTTTCTGAGCCATTTTAGCAAGAAGCATTCCTAATACCATTCCTTCTGCTTTGCCGTTTCTAATGAGTTGATCAGAACCTATTAACTCATTGTAATTCAATTCTCTTAGAGTCTCAGCAAGACCTTCATCTCGTTGATGAATAATTAAGGCATTTTTGTTAGCAAATCGATTAAATTGTTGAAGTGACTCTTTTTCTAATTTATATCTATCAACGGGTTGACGAGGACTATTTGAAACTATAATAGTCATACAATCATGAGGAATTCCACTTAAAACCCCCTCTAAGAGCTTCAATCTTTCATTTTTTATGGGAATCACTATGGCCATCTTACTTTCTATCTCTGAAATTTGTTCATTTCCAACTCCTGTAATGTTTTCTGATACTTTTTTTCCTTTATCCGAACCAGAATCAAGCTCAAAGACCCGCTGTACACCATGAAGGCTTATTGATCCAAATCTTTCAGTAAATCGAGGTAAATCTAATTTCATATATTCTCTCCTTTTTAGTAAAAACCAAATTAAAACGAGACTTACATATATTTAAATCAGATTAAAATTATAACAATACTCGTTTCAATTGTAGAAATTATTTAGAACGTCAGTCGACGATATCTCACTAAACGTATTTTCAATTTTTAAAGATTTTTTTTCTTTATTTTCATCCTCCAGTACCTTAAGCAATTTTATCAACGATTTTTCATCGATGAATGACTTTAATATCCTCTCGAATGACTCATCCTTCAATTTATTAAAGAATTACTACTATTTTATTTAACAGATATTAAATCTGATATCACTAAAATTTTACCTCTTTTTTTTAACTAAAATTACTCTAATATTTTACTATATAAACGTTATAAGCGAAGGAATAAAATGAAAGCTAAGTCAATGGGAACATATGAAAGCATTATAAAATGATTCGATTTTTAAAAGTCTTAGCAATTATAAATGGTGCAATCATTAATGCAGGAATACTTATAACAATAAATATAGTTTGAAGCGAGGCCAACAATGATATAGTTGTAGTTCCAGCGCTCAAGCCAAAAATTGTCGCTATTATACTACCTGCACAAGTAGGGCATCCAATAAATAATCCACATGTTGCACCGATACCCCCTATAACTCTTGATTGATTATTATCTTTTAATCTTTTTATCATATAAGTATTTAATGATATATTAAAGCCTACCAAGAAAGAAACAATTAATATTAATACTATATTAATTGGAATTAGAAAGATAAAAAAATAATCAGCTAAATAAACATATGTTATAGGTACATACCCTATTGAGTTACAACAAGGGATTATTTTTATTGAGGGATTAAATTTACTATCTTTTACAAAATTTGATCCATCATCAGTAAAGACAAATATCTGAGAAAGAAAACTAAATATAATACCATACAAAATTCCAGATAATATCATTATTAAAATGTATTTTTTTTCTCTAAATGGTAAGGAAATGAAATATTTTAAATTTTTTTTTTCTAATTCCCTTGAAACATAAAGATTCCACAAACCGAAACAAATAGCTATTGATGAAATAAATGTTATTATTAGTATTCCTATTGATATATTAAATAAGGCAGGCGTAAACGTGATTAGATCATTAAAGGTTGGATTCGTAAATTTCGAATAAAAAATATAAGAAAATGTTAATGATGAAATACTAAAGATTATGATTCTTAGGCCTTTATTCAATAAAATATTCGCTTTTATTGTCATAGTTATGACTAACTATACTAAACTAAAATACCAAAAATAAATTTTATCATTATATGAAAACATGAAAAATTTATCTCGTAGTTTATCCTAATATTAATAGATATGAATGACATTTTTTCATCAAATGATGAATACATTCCAGTAGAAATTAGTAATATTGGTTACGCCGATCATTTGGGATTGGAAGGTTTTTTAATATTGAAATCAATAGAAGGAAAGGAATTTCCTATTAATGCATTTTCAGGTGAAGTTGCAAAACATATACTTCGGTTTAGAGAAGGAGATAAGAATACTATTCCTACAATATACAATCTAGTTGAAGAAATAGCTGTAATGCAAGATCTATTATTGATGGAAGTCAGAATATATATGAGCGGATCAGTACTACGAGCTAACCTATATTTTAGAGGAAGAAAGGATACACTTATTCTACGAAATTACCGGGCCTCTGATGCGATTGCGTTAGCATCATATTATGACGTCCCTATAAAAGTGCGAAAAAACTTATTTGAAGACGAATTACAAACTACAGAATAAGCAGACCAGAAAAACTTGATTTTTATAATGCTATTTATTTTATTATTAAAAAATTTAAATTAAAATTGAAATTAGAAATAGGAACTAAAATACAATATTCATTATATTTCAGTTAAATAGCTAAAGATTATTATATTATATTACTTCTTTTATATTTACACAATTAATATTTTAGATATTTTGTTTTATTTTAATACTCTTTTCTAAAAGTTAGACTCAAATTATAATAATACAAATTTCATAGCCAGAAAAATCAAATATATTTGATGCAAACATCTAATTTATAATAAATAGAATAAGGTTTCTTTATTCTTTATAATAATTTTGTTAAGCACCTTTTTGAATAGAGATGTAAGGAGATATTATTAGTCGTCTTATTTTTGATTAACACAAAGATTAATAAGATTCATAAAGAGTTATTTGTATTTTGCAGTTTATAGTTTATTAGTAAATAAATTTTATTGTTATTGTATGAATTAAAATAATTTATTATTGTCTTTTTATTAGTTGATAATACAATTTAGTAATTACTTTGTTATTTGTTTTCTACAGTTAAAGGAATAAATACATATATTCTATGAGTTTTAGACGTCTTATGAAACAAAAACATTCAAATTGGTTTGTAATAATTGGATTTTTTTTTACAAGTTCCTTTTTAGGAAGTGCTTTTGTGGGGCATTCTTATGGTGTTGTGGATCAAAACCTGTTGCAATCCACTACTGGTGGATCTTTGGATGTAAATATTACTACTTCTCCTGAAGTTATTACTACTGATAAAGAAGTAAAATTCAAGATCAATTTTTTGGAATCCGGTACTGATAAAATTCAGGTTCATGTTGATTATGATTTTCAGGTCTTAAAAAATGGGAAAGAAGTATTTTCAGCAGCAAAACAAATTAATCAACCCCTTCTCCATACAGCAGAAGGTTCTGTTACTATTCCATTTATGTTTTCCTCTCCAGGATCTTATTCAATTAAGATACCTGTTTTAGGGATAAACTTTATTCCCATCAACCCCGAATATGCTGAATTCAAATTTGTTATAAAATAATTGAATACCTCTCAATTTTTTTATATTACGTAACATTTTGTATTTTATAATGTTTCAATACTTTATTGCTTTGAAAGAAGAAGAGGCTTGGAATCTAATAAGGCCCTATTTATCGAGAATTGGATGAATCAGTTAATCTAGGTAAAGTAAATTCCTATCTGGTTTTCATAGTGAAAAGAAGGCTCATATAAAATTTATCTTAAGTACAGTAAAATTACCTCTCCTCAAGAGGTCTCTTTGATACAAATGGGAGATATTGAATATCAAACAATAAACTACGAATAGGTTTTAGCAGTAATAAAATACCGTTAAATCTTATGATTGATATGACCAATGATATGGTAAATGCTTATCTATTTGTTATTTAGGAGGGACTGTTATCCACACTTTCGAGAAATTTTTGTAAATGAGTGGCTAGATCTTTTAAAACCTCAATTTTCCTAGATGGATTATTTGCATAATTTATAACCTGATTAATGAATTCACCAATTTCAAGTGTTTCTTCCCCTAAAACCTCGATTCCTTTAGAAGTTAGTAAGTAGGATTTTCCTGGTATTCCATACTGAATACCTGATAAAAAATAGCTTTGATTCTCATCCATTTTTTCGGAAGTGATTCTATATTCTTTTACTACTATACCAGTAGCATTTTGAATATCATTTTCAATTTGATTAATTTTGTTTGTTAATTCATTAATACATTCTAAAAGCTCCGAAATCACAGTACTCTTTGATATTGCACTTCTTTAAGCATTTATAATTTTCCTTATTCTATCTAATCAAATTAAGTTAAAATTTTATTTTAATTCCTTTTCTTGTTTTTCGATCTTTTTTAATTCTGTAATTAAAAATTCTTTATACTTTTCACGTTCTTGTTCAGTCATTTTATCCAAATTAGAACTTAATGTTGAGCCTATAGATGATACCCTATCAATTAGATCCATAGCCATAAACCTTCCTATACTTCCAAACCTAAACATAACATCTAATTGTTTTTGTAATATCTTTTGTATCGATTGAATATCTTCTGCAATTCCAACCCCTTTGTGTGTAACTTTGTATTTTCCATTTTCAGTCTCTGAAATTAGTCCTTCTTCTAATAATCTGCCTAGCATAGGATAAATAAGGCCTGGTGATGGTTTCCATTTTCCGCCGCTTTCATAAATTGCAAAATCTATAATTTCTTTACCGCTCATTGGTTTTTCTTTTAACAAGTTTAAAATATATTGTCTGGAGAACCCTCTGGGGATAACACTATTTACTCTCGAAAACCAATGGGAAATCATAAATTCATAATATCACTAGCGATTTATTAATTTTTCTCTGTATAAAGTTCAGGATGTATAAACGAATAATTTACGATATTTATACGTCGAGTGATAGTTAACAAAATCAATTCAGTGAAAAACTGATATCAAGATATCAATTAATGGAGCCATGATAGCCCGTTCATCAACTAATAACTAAAAAGTATAATAAAATTATACTGAATATAATAGCAGGAGATGGTTAGAAAAAAGTCTAATGAAATAAACATTGAAGGAGAGTTACAAATCTTTGAGCAATTATTGCAGCTAAGATTATTTTAATAGGTTTAAAGAAATGAGTTAAATGTCTCTTTTCTTATCATTATCAGGATAGTATAATACGAATAAAGTATTAAAAAAATATATATTGAATTTTTATTAAAGGTTTATCAATGACTATGAAATGTCCTGTGTGCGGAAACATTATGATATGGCTAAATGGGTCTATTAGTCATGATCCTCCAGTTAAATATTATTCTTGCAGAGAATGTATGATAGGCGTTTCGAAATATTCTGAAACTAATTACGACATTTATGAAATCAAAAAATAACACATAATTTTTAAATCTTTTTATTAATTAATAAATCTGTTAAAGTAGTGAGATGTATAATAAAAGAAAAATCTCTATAAGAGAACGTCTAGCAGATGATAATGATATTATAATCCTTCCAGGGGTATATGATGCTTTAACCGCTAAAATTGCCGAGGATGTAGGATTTGAAACTGCATTTCAAACAGGGTATGGAACATCAGCATCTTTATTAGGAATGCCTGATTTTGGGTTTTTGAATGCTGGGGAAACTTTGGAAAATGCAAAACGAATCATTAATTCTGTAAATATCCCAATTCTTGTTGATATAGATACAGGATATGGAAATCCTTTAAACGTTTGGAAAATTGTTAAAGATTTAGAAAGAATCGGTGCAAAAGGAATTTTTTTAGAAGATCAAGTATGGCCTAAAAGGTGTGGTCATATGGCTGGCAAAACCGTTATACCAAAAGAAGAATATATTCTCAAATTACAAGCTGCCATCGATGCAAGAGAAGACAATGAATTTATTATAGTCGCAAGAACTGATTCGCTTGCACAATTTGGAATTGAAGAAGCAATAGAAAGAGGAAAAGAGTACAAGAGAATTGGTGCTGATGTTATTTTTGTTGAAGCACCGAAAACCATTGACCAAATGGAATTGATTGCGAAAGAAATTAAGGCTCCTTTACTAGCAAATATGATTGAGGAAGGAATAACCCCTAATTTAACTGCTGACCAACTAAGAAAAATGGGTTTTAAAATGGTCGTATTTCCATTATCTGCATTATATTCAGCTACTTTTGCAATAAAACAAACCCTTCAAACCTTAAAGAAAATGGGTACAACTAAAGAATTGAAAAATAAAATGATTACTTTTCAAGAATTCAATGATCTTGTCAACTTGTCAGCATATAGGAAATTGGAAAAAAAATACTCCTCTTAGACCTATTATCTTTTTATAGATGTTTTAGTTCAATAATCTTAATAATTATATAGAATACTGGATTTAGTATTATAATATCTACTAATGCAAAAACTAAAACCAGATCTTATTGAAAATATCTCCATTTTGAAAAAGGATGTCAAAATAAATAATCAGGATATTATCTCTAAATTAGACAATAAAATAAAATCAAATGGAAATACTAAAAAAAATGTATGGATTGAAGCATATGGATGCTCTGCCAATATTGCAGATTCGGAAATTATAGCTGGCACTTTAAATAGTTATGGATATAATATAGTAAATTGTATTGACGAATCAGATCTTAATATAATTGTAACATGTTCAGTTAAAGATTCTACTGAACATAAAATGCTTCACCGCATTAAGCAATTAACTGTAGACAATAAACCATTACTAGTGGCAGGATGTCTAACCAAAACTGAAAGAACAAAAATAGAAAAGATTAATCCAAATGTTAGCTTACTGGGTCCAAATTCTTTAGATAAATCAGTGGAAGCTGTTAATCTTACATTTTCAAATAATAAAATTGTATTTGTTGATGACTCATCAGAAGAAAAAGTAAACTTACCAAGGTTGAGAGTGAATAAATCTATTAGTATTGTAGAAATCGCCTCAGGTTGTTTAAGTAATTGTTCTTTTTGTCAGACTAAACTTTCAAAGGGTAATCTTAAAAGTTATCGTCCGGGGTCCATAATTAGCCAAATAAAAAATGATCTTAAAGATGGTTGTAATGAAATATGGTTAACGTCAACAGACAATGGCTGTTATGGAAAAGATATAAAGTCAAATTTAGTTGAATTGTTAAAATTATGTACACAAGTAGAGGGGAATTATAAAATTCGAGTTGGAATGCTGAATCCGATGTATTTATCTGAGATATTATATGACCTTGTTTTAGTATATAAAAATGAAGAAAAAATATTTAAATTTCTACATATTCCAGTCCAAAGTGGCAGTAATAAAATTTTAAAAGATATGTATCGAGGTCATGATATTAAAATTTTTAAAAAAGCTGTATTCGAATTTCGAAAATCTATTCCTGAGATTACAATAGCAACTGATATTATAGTAGGTTTTCCAAACGAGACAGAGGAAGACTTTAAATTGACAATGGATTTAATCAGAGACTCTGAGCCAGATATCATAAATATATCGAAATATAGTCAGAGATCAGGTACAGTTTCATCAAAGTTAAAGAATGTATCCTCCGATCAAAAAAAACTCCGTTCTTCAATTTTACATAATCTTTCTCGTGAGATATCAAAAAGAAGAAATACCCTCTGGATAGGGTGGATTGGTGAGGTATATATCGATGAAATAACAAATACATTAGTTCAGGGAAGAAATTATGCCTATAAATCAGTGATTATAAATAATGCTCATACATTAAACCTATGTGTTGGACAAATAATTAAGGTCAAGGTAGTTGATTCTTCTCAATATTCACTTTTTGCAGAATTCTTAGATTTCAAATAGAATTACAAAATAGATTTGTTAATGGATAATCCTAAGTAGTAGTATTTATGGCACTTAAAAATTGTGATTTAATCAATGAATTTTTCTTTTAAATATAAAAACTAATTTATATATTAAAATTATTTATTATGTATGTTTTGCAGTTGCAGATGTATAAAATGTAAAAGTATGGATTTAGAATATTTTGCGTTTAAAGCTTATGATGGATTTGAAGAAATTCACCATACATGTAGATCGTGTAAAACTCATTTTAATCATCTTGATGGTGATACCTATGATCATTGTGAAAAATGCAATTATAACAATAAATAACTCAAGCTTAGGTTATGTTTTAAAACTATCTATTAATTTTTTATGGTATAATCCATTACATTGATTCTTTTCAACAATTTTAATATTCTTAATATTTTTTATACTTTTATCTGTCTTAAAGAACTCAAAACATACATTACATAGTTCCATCATATTTTGAACTTGGTTTACTTTTATATTATTTTTTTTGTTGTTTATTATTTCTATCCTGGATATACATATCAACACTTAAAAGTAAGAAATAGCATTCTGTTACTGGGATGGCCGCCCGAAAGAATACATCTAGAAAAAAAAGATTAATTAGGAAAATTAAACAGAATAGGCCTGTGCCAGCATGGGTTATAATTAAGACGCATAGACAAGTACGATCCAATCCAAAACGTAGACTTTGGAGAAGATCCGACGTTAACATAGGATAATGAATGGTGATTTATGAACATGTCAAAATCTGACGAGAATACGCTACATGTGTATACCATTAATCTAGGAAAGGCTTGGTTAACTCCTCAATATCGCAGAACTGATAGGGTCATTAATATGATCAAGGAATTCGCAAAACGTCATATGAAAAATGAAAATATAAAAATAGATCAAGAGTTAAATAAAGAAATCTGGAAACAAGGAAAAACAAATCCACCAAGAAAAGTTCGTGTTCGAATGTCTCTTGATGATAATGTTGTTTTAGTATCATCTTATCAAGAAAGTTTAAAGGAAAACAAAGTAAAGAACGACGAAAATAAGGATAATACCTAAACAGATACAAGCATATATTATTTTCTTTTAAATCCTTATTCTAAATATTTAAATTCTTGTTTTAAGGTCATTTCTATTCTGATTTACATTTTTATCATTACAAGGCTCATTAAAATTCATTAAATAAATGGAATTTCCCTCGATGATGGTGATCTATCATTTTCCTCAGGATGAATAGTATGTTTTCTCGCCAGAAATAATAATATGCCACTAAACAATATTAATACTAGTGCTAACCCTTGAGCTCCTCCATTAGGAATAAACATCAGATAGATAACAGAAAATACAATACATGAGAAAGCCTGTAAACAGTATTGGATAGACGATACTAAATTAGCCTTTTTTGCAAAAAATGTAATTCCAAATAGCGCAATACTAGGATAAATTGTGAGCAAAATAAACTGGTCAATATCTATTTCATTATGTGTCAATATTTTAATGAATATTAATCATAATATTTTTCTTTCCTTCCAATTAAATATTAATCAAAGATAGGAGCTATCTCAGTTGCAATTTTATTATTAACAAGGGATAATGCATTTTCAAAAGGTAAATTTGCCACATCTTCAACCTTAAAAGGGCCATACTTATACATATCAACTCCAACAAATTGCTCCATGGGTTTTATAAACATAATAAGTAATTTTTTTTGTTTAATTGTATCTGTTATTTTTTCTAAAATTTTTGGTTGCCCATTGGTTATTAAGGTCATTATCTCTTTTCTCTTTCTTTTTGACTGAATTTCTCCATCGATAATAAATTTTTCTTCGTCTGTCATTTTAGAATATCCTATCTCTAAATTTGAGTTGATATTTCCTTTAAGGATTTTTTCTATTCTTATTTGCAGTAAAAGATTCGATATTATCGATAAATTTTCAATAATTTTCTGTACAATTCTTTTTTCAAGAAGGTCATACTCTTTTGCCTTTAAATTTCCAATTGTAATAGCTAGTCTCTGATATGTATCATAAGGTATTTCTTGTAATGAAGAAATTTGATATTCTTTTAAAAGAATATTATATGCCATTTCTAATGTGAAATACTCTTCCGAATTGTCAGACATTAAGTTATTATGGTAACAGAATCAAGTTATTAATAATTCCCTTTTTCTATTTAAAATTCTGAAAGCCTTAATTATGAGGTCCTTAATTATTACCAACTGATTTGCCATATAGGGTTATTGAAGGAAGAATTGAAGAACAAAATTTTAGTACTGATGATATTATGGATAAATTAGAAAAAGACGATATCAAGTTTATAGATTTACAATTTACTGGACTATTTGGAAAATTCCATCATATTACTATTTCTGCAAATATGTTTAAAAAAACCGATTTTGAAAATGGATTACCAAAAGTTGATGGTTCTTCAATACGTGGATTCACTGAAATTCACGAATCAGATTTAATTGTTAGACCAGACCCTTCTACCTATGCTATAATTCCTTGGATCGAGAAATACAAAACATGTAGATTGATTTGCGATATTTTAAGAGGTGGATCTAACAGAATACAATTTTTGAGGGATCCTCGAGGTATCGCAAAGAAAGCCGAAAAATATGTTAATGATAATGGTTATTCATTATCATATTGGGGACCAGAAGTTGAATTTTTTGTTTTTGATAAATTGTTAGTGAATACCCTTACCCCATATCGTGGTCAAAGTTATGAAATAAGTTCGAAAGAAGCTCCTTGGGCTTCTGATGGCTTTGGGTATACCCTGAATCTAAAGGAAGGTTACCTTCCTAGTGCTCCAGGTGATAGTTTAATGAGTTTTCGTAATGAATGTGTAGACATTCTTAGCAATAATTTTGGTATTGCATGTGATGCACATCATCATGAAGTTGCAACTGCTGGACAATGTGAAATAGATATACGATATGATACATTAGTAAATGCTGCAGATTCTGTCCAAAGTTATAAATACATTGTAAAAAATGTTGCCAAAAAACACAACATGATAGCTACTATGATGCCAAAGCCAATAGCACTTGATAATGGATCTGGTTTGCATGTTAATATTAGTCTGTGGAATGGTGACTCTAACTTATTTTTCGACCAAAATGATGAGTATGCTGAAATTTCTGAATTAGCTAGATATTTTTGTGGAGGTATATTAGAGCATTCTTTTGCACTCGCAGCAATTGTAGCCCCTACAACCAACTCATATCGACGATTAGTTCCAGGATATGAAGCTCCTGTATATGTAGCATGGAGTACTGGTAATCGATCGGCTATAATACGAATTCCAGGACATTTTAGAGGAGAAAAATTTGCAAATATGAAAAGAATTGAATTTCGTGCTCCTGATCCCTCGTGTAATCCCTATCTAGCTTTTTCTTGTATTGTTGCAGCGGGTTTAGATGGAATAAAGAAAAAAGCATCTATTGGTGATCCTATTGATGAAGATATTTTCAAAATGACCTCAAAACGAAGACGTCAACTTGGAATAAAACAATTGCCTACTAGTTTATTAGATGCAACTGAGGCTTTAGATTCTGATAGGGAGTTTCTTAAACCCATATTTGATGGTTCAGTAATTGATAGATTGATAGAGCATTCAACAAATGAGTATAGAGAAGTTACTTTAAGACCTCACCCGCATGAATTTTCTTTATATTCAGATGTATAATTATAAGAATTTCAGGTAGTGTTAATAATAACTTAATAATTATTTTGTATTCTTAAAGATCATCAATTTTCTTTGCCAATATAAAGTCATATTCACTTAACCCATTAATTTTATGTGTAGATAAAAATACTTTTACTTTGTTAAAAACATTAAATAATTCTGGATGATGATCTAATTTCTCTGATTCCAATGCTATCTTCGTAATAAAGCCAAAGGCATGAGTAAAATTTTTAAATTCAAAAGATTTACATAATTTACCATTTTCAATTTGCCAATTTTTTATTTCTTTTAACTTTACTTCAATTTCATTATCCGAAAGTTTGTTATAATTATTCAACTAAAATACTTACTTTATTACTATTAATGTATTTTACTGTAGTCAACAATTATAGTAAATTATTTTTTATGTTCTGTTGTATTTGGAAACCAGATTCATTTTTGATAATCGAAATATAAATAAAGCAGATGAATACTCTTCCGTGTATGAGCTCAAGCAAAAAACCACATATGAATCTCGTGGTTACAGGACATGTAGATAATGGTAAATCTACAATTGTAGGCCATTTAATGGTTGATTTAGGAGTTATTGATCAAAGGACTATAGAACAATTTGCAAAAGAATCAGAAGCTACTGGTAAAGGTGATACTTTCAAATATGCATGGGTTTTAGATAGTATCAAAGATGAAAGAGATCGAGGAATTACCATAGATCTAGCTTTTCAGAAATTTGAAACTAAGAAGTTCTTCTTTACGTTAATTGATGCCCCAGGTCATAGGGACTTTATTAAAAATATGATAACAGGTGCCTCAGAAGCTGATGTGGCTATTTTAGTTGTTTCCACCAAACCAGGAGAAACAGAAGCCGCAACAGAACCTGGAGGGCAAGCCAGAGAGCATGCATTTCTATGCAGGACATTAGGAGTAGGACAAGTAGTAGTTGCATTAAATAAAATGGATGATTCTAACTATTCAGAAGCAAGATATAATGAAGTCAAGGGTATCGCAGAAAAAATGCTGAAAATGGTGGGTTACAATACCAGTAAAGTAAATTTTGTCCCTGTTTCTGGATGGAAAGGTGATAATTTAGTTAAAAATTCTGAAAATATGGGTTGGTATAAAGGACCCACTTTATTAGATGCACTAGATTCATTCGAGCCACCAGAAAAACCAATTGGGAAACCCTTAAGAATTCCAATTCAAGATGTCTATTCAATTACTGGTGTAGGGACTGTTCCAGTAGGAAGAGTAGAAACAGGTGTCGTTAAGGCTAATGATAAAGTAATAGTTATGCCTGCAGGAGTAACCGGAGAAGTCAAATCTATTGAAACGCATCATACACAGATGGATTCAGCCGAAGCAGGTGATAATATCGGATTTAATTTAAGAGGAATTGACAAAAAATCAATTCATAGAGGTGATGTTATAGGACATCCAGATAAACCCCCAAGTGTTGCTAAAGAATTTGAAGCTCAAATAATAGTAATCCACCATCCAACTGCCATGGCACCAGGTTATACGCCTGTTTTACATGCTCATACAGCACAAGTTGCAGCAACTTTATCGGATTTTGTTGCCAAAATTGATCCTAAAACTGGGGGAGTTTTAGAAGAAAAACCAAAATTTCTTAAAACAGGAGATGCAGCAATTGTAAGAATTAGACCAGTCAGGCCTCTTGCTATCGAAACTTTCAAAGAATTCCCAGAAATTGGGAGATTTGCATTAAGGGATATGGGTACTACTATTGCTGCTGGAGTTATCAAATCCATTACAGAAAAATATGAAAAGAAGTAAAAGGGAAATATTACAATGCCTCAGGAAGCCAGAATAAAACTAACAAGCACCAATCTTTCTACATTGGAAGGTGTGTGTTCCGAAATAAAAGGAATAGGAGAAAAAAGTGGTATAAATTTAAAAGGTCCTTATCCACTTCCTACAAAAAAAATGAAAGTAGTAACAAGGAAATCTCCATGTGGCCAAGGGACAAATACATGGGATAAATATGAGTTAAGAATTCATAGACGAGTAATTGATTTAGGTGCGGATGATAAAGCAATTAGACAGCTGATGAGATTGAGAATACCTGATGATGTCTATATAGAAGTATCCCTCACTTAATTTTTATAATTATGGACAATAAATAATCTTTGTACCAATTTTAACACATTAAAAATAACTTCTATTAATATTAAAAATATAAAATGAATTTATTCCAGTCAGTAGTGTTATTACTATCACTTTTATTACTGCTCTTTAATTTTAATCAAGGTTTTACAGACTCATCTGCATCGGAAAATGATTTTAAATCATATAAAAATAAAAATAATTCTATAGAATTAATGTATCCATCAGATTGGACATATGTTGAATTTAAAGATAAAATTTCTGTTAATGATCTCTTTATAATAATTAGTTTCATTTCTCCATTAGAATCTTCTTTAGATACATTTCAAGAATATTTTACTATTAAATCGAAAATTCTGGATCCAGGAGATTCTTTTACTAACCACGTTAATTTATATTTAGAAAAACTAAAGGACACGATAACAAATATAAAAATATCCAATATAGAAGATAACTCGACGAGAAATAAATTTATACAATATTCATTTTCGCCTCCCCAATCAGGATTAATTATAAACAAAGATGAATATATCTTTCTAAAAAATTCTACGAATGTATTTCATATTGAATTCACTTCTAATGGTGATGATTATAAAAATTTCAAACCATTAATTAATAAAATAATGTCACACTTTCGTATTACATGACATGCGATTTGGTGTATTATAAAAAAAGTAATTGAAAAGAAAATATTTATGTATTGATCTTGTCAAAACGTTGGGAAACGTCTTCCCAGTTTACAACATTCCACCAAGCAGAAATATAGTCAGGTCGTTTGTTCTGATATTTGAGATAGTATGCATGTTCCCATACGTCACAACCTAAAAGTGGTATTAAACCTTCTGTTCTTGGACTCGTCTGATTTGGCATAGCTTTGTATTCTACTTTACGGTTAGATGGATTATAGACAAGCCAACCCCAACCACTCCCTTGAATCAATGTGGTATTAGAAGTGAATTTTTCTTTGAAGTCTGAAAAACTTCCAAATGTAGAATTTATTGCATTAGCAATAGGTCCACTTGGCTCACCTCCTCCATTTGCTTTCATGTTATGCCAAAATATTCGATGGTTATCAAATCCTCCTCCGTTAAAGTTGATTGCACTTTTTTGATCAGCAGGAACTTGATCAAGATTTGATAGTATTTCGACAATATCTTTTTCTTGAATTTCAGGAGAACATTTCTCAAGCGCTGCATTAAGTTTATCAGTATAAGTTTGATGGTGTTTTGTATGATGTATTTCCATAGTTCTTGCGTCAATATATGGTTCTAGTGCATCATAATTGTATGGTACTGGAGGTAATTCATATTTTACCATAAATATATTTTTTTTTGTAATTATTAACCTTTGTGTTATCTAATATGCTAGATTAACTTGAGTTTATATCTATTTTCTTCTTTGCAAGAGAGAAACATATTTATTGAAATTTAAAATTCTATTTTATCTGCTTACTCATGGTTATTAATAAGGAACTGCTAGAAAAACGGAAAAAAATATCTCAACACCGACCGAAATTTGTAAGACAGGAAAGCTGGAGATACGACAGGCTTGCAGAAAACTGGAGGAAGCCTAAAGGGAAAGATAATAAAATGAGACTACAAGTTTCTGGCGTCCCTCAATTGGTAAAAGTTGGTTATAGAGGTCCAAAGGTTGCTAGGGGACTTCATCCATCAGGATATGTTGATAATTTAGTCCATAATATCAATGACCTGTTATCGCTAGATGCAAAAAAAGATGCTGTGAGGATAGGTCATATTGTTGGAAAATTAAAGAAAAAACAAATTTTGAATAAGGCAGCTGAATTGGGATTAAAAGTTTTGAATCCAGGAAAAGATTCTAAATCCCAAAATAAATCCCAAATAAAGGAGAATGAATAAAAGACATGGTTGTAAATCTTAAAAAGAAACGTGAGTTAGTCGCTAGAATGCTTAATGTTGGTTCTAATCGTGTAAAATTTGAGCCTGATAAGCTTGATGATATAGCAGATTCTATAACCAGAGAAGATATCAGATCTTTAATTAAAAATAGAGTGATATGGACATCAAAGCCCAAAGGAACATCTCGCGGTAAAGCTAAAGCAAAATTAGATACAAAAAAGAAACATGGAACGGGTGCTGGATCTAAGAAAGGTCGTAAAACAGCAAGAACAGGAAAAAAAGAATTATATGTAAAAAAAATTAGAGCAATGAGGTATCATTTGAAAGTGTTAAAAGACAGAAATGATGTTAATCGTGAAGTATATTGGAGTTTGTATAAAAGAATTAATGGTGGTCAAATCCGCTCCTTAACTCACTTAAGAGCTACTGTAAAAGATTGGAAATCCCAATGAGTAAAAAGATAATATTTTTTATCAATTGAAATTTATCAATTGAAATCATTTATGATTGAACTGGACCTATTGATTAGTTTTTCTCTTAAACTAATAACCTCGGATCTCTTTTCTCCATCCAAGTTAGTTTGAAGCAATACATTTAATCCTTCTACTATATATTTTATATTGGGTAAAGTAAGAATATCTCGATCATCCCGATCATCTTGATGATTTTCTTCCCAATTACTCATACTTTATGATGTTTTGTGTTAATGTTAAATGTTTTGGATTTCAATTTAATAAATTAATTATTGTAATTACTAAAATATTTGGTTTTTTGATTATTGATTATATGTTATTTACCTTAATTACTTCGGAAAAGGATCCAGCTAGTAAGACAATGCTAAAATATTTACAAGAAGACAAAAAATTCCATGAAATAAAAAAATTCTATTTAACTTCTCCTATGTACGATAATATTTCAATGTTTATCTCTCCCTACCAATTACTATTTTCTGATAGTATAGATTCCTCATCCAAAGAAACAAATGTATTCATTTTTCTTTCTAGGCATCAATCAAAAAGTAAGATTCCATCTTTGACCTGTCATTTTCCAGGAAATTATTTTACAAATTCCTATGGAGGAAATAAATGTGAGTTAGGAATTGCATATCCCTCATTGCAAAAGAATTATCTTTTAAAAATATTCCAAGAAAGAGAAAAGGTTCCCTTGTGTGATATAACTATAGAAACTACACATCACGGTCCCACTAGTATAAAAAAACCTGTTATGTTTGTTGAAATAGGTTCCTCTGAAGACCAATGGAATAATAGTGAGACTGCATCATTCGTATGTGATTCTTTATTAGATACATTAACACAAAAGATTTATCCTGCAAAAGATATTGCAATAGGACTAGGAGGAAATCATTATGGGTCCAAATTCAATAAACTAATAATAAATACTGAATATGGAATAGGTCACATAGCAAATAAATACAATTTATCTTATATTAATAAGGATATGTTAAATCAGATGATTTCAAAATGTTATGAAAAAGTTACACACATAATAATTGACCAAAAGGGTTTGGGTAATGAAAAAGTAAGAATAATGAATCTATTGAAGGATATTGAATTAGAAGTAATTAAAATATAAATCCCTCATAATTGTATAATTAAATACTTTTATGTATTGTTATTGATGAAATTTTGTAAAGTGGTATTATTTTTCTTATTCTAAAAGTATATAACATAAGATTAAATATAAAAAGATATAGATAAGAAAAAAAACATATGTGTCCTTTAGAAATTAAATATATATACCGATATACAGTGCTTTATCATCAACTTAGAATAGAAGAAAGATTCATTCAGATCAATCTTATAGATTATAAAATTATGTAATCTATATCTCATTTCGTTTCAATAATTTTTTCGAATTATATCATTTTATTTAGGGTTCCATAACAACGAGGAACCTAATGAAAAGTTTCATCTACTTAAATTTATCGGTAATAATTCTTAAAGCGAATAATACTAACATTTGAGAAGTGTATTGACTGACTGTTTTTCCAACTTAAAAATAATAACGGTTTTTTTAGATTTGTTTTTATATTCTAATTTTATATATTTATTATTGAGAAAATTCTCAGAAAAACCGCCAACGATTATAATATCTGGGTCATGTTTGAATTTTGATAAAGAAAGAAAAAAAATAATGGAATTAATAGAATATTTGCAATTTTCGGTTAGCTCACAAATTAATTGTGAAGTGTCATCTAATGGTGCAGCTTTAGGATGGGATTTTTTCAATATCTATTTTGACCTTTCTCTT
>Ga0209382_10003663_pt1 | contig 21125 bp, 23 predicted proteins | sample SoiMetdeltSBSDD5_FD_187599 | JGI IMG/M metagenome (GOLD analysis project Ga0209382, IMG submission 187599) | Bulk soil microbial communities from a Populus tree surrounding site in Tennessee, USA - Soil MetaG P. deltoides SBSDD5 (SPAdes) (version 2) | ecosystem: Environmental > Terrestrial >... | reverse complement strand
GCTGTCGGTGTCCGTCGGCGACACCGTGGTCCGGGCGCTCGCGTACCCGGACCTGGTCGGCACCCCGCTCGTCGCGGACCGGGTGCTGCTGAACGTCGCCGCGCTGGACCGCGGCCTCGGCACCGGCGGGTACGCCCTGGTGGTGGCGATCCCCGACCGGCTGCCGCCCGACCCGCCGGAGCCCCCGCCACCACTGGGTCACCTGGTGAAGGCGCGGTACACGCCGCTGCAGACGATGGTGCTCGGCGCCGACGAGCAGGACTCCCCCGACCATGCCGTGCTCCGGGACGCCGACGACCTCGCCGGTACGCCGGTCGTGGTCGCGGACCTGCACTCCGCGCTCCCGGCCGTGCTCACCGGGGTGTACGACGCACGCCCGGCGACCCGGGTGGTGTATGTGATGACCGACGGCGGGGCGCTGCCACTGGCGTTCTCGCGGACCGTGCCGGCGCTGCGCGAGGCCGGCTGGCTCGCGGCCACCGTCACGGTCGGGCAGGCGTACGGCGGCGACCGGGAGGCGGTCACCGTGCACACCGGCCTGCTCACCGCCGTCCACGTGCTGGACGCGGACCTGGTGGTCGTGACGCAGGGTCCGGGCAACCTCGGCACCGGGACGCGCTGGGGCTTCTCCGGCGTGCAGTCCGGCGAGGCGGTCAACGCGGCCGGGGTGCTCGGCGGCCGCGCTGTCGCGTCGCTGCGGATCTCCTCCGCCGACCCGCGACCACGGCACCGAGGCGTGTCACACCACAGCCTCACCGCGTACGGCCGGGTAGCGCTGCAGCGCTGCGACGTCGTCGTACCGGATCTGCCCGGCGAGTTCGGGGACCTGGTCCGGGACGCGGCCGAGCCGCTGCACGCGCGGCACCACGTGGTCCGGGTCCCGGTGGACGGCCTGTACGACGCGTTGCGGGCCGCGCCGGTCAAGCTGTCCACGATGGGGCGCGACCTGGACGGCGACCGGGCGTACTTCGAGGCAGCAGCCGCGGCCGGCCGGCATGCGGCGGGACTAGTGGTGCAGTGACGCGCCCTTGACGGCCTTGTCGACCGCGTTCTTCGGGCCGTATACGGCGATCCCGACCAGGTCCAGCTTGTCCCGCTCGACCACGGCGACCGCGGCCCGGTTGTCCTGGTCGTTGCCGGTGACAAACAGCTCCGCGGTGAAGACCGACATCGCCAGCCCGCGGTCGAGCGCCTTGCCGTGCGCGGTCCGGAGCAGGTCGCCGTCGCCGGCGTAGACCATCACCGGCTGCCGGAACATCGGCAGGTACTGGGTGTCGTCGGCGTCGGCGTACGGCTCACCGATCACCTCGGCCTGGGTGCCGGCGATGCCGCTCACCAGGAACGCGGTGACGTTGAGCCGCTGCCAGGTCTGCAGGTCGTCCCGGAGCAGGACGGCGATCTTGGTGTCGAAACGGATCATCCTGTGATCGTCACCCTGGCGCCCCAGCGCGGTCTTGTACGTTGTTGACATGGCCGGGCGGGATCGGCTCACCGCATGGCGGCCGTCCGTGCCCGGGGTCGCCGAGATCCTGCACGCGCGGTTCGTGGACCACGTCTACCCGGCCCATGTGCACGATGCCTGGGCGCTGCTGATCGTGGACAGCGGTGCGATCCGGTACGACCTGGACCGGCACGCGCACGGGGCCGACACCTCCGAGGTCACGCTGCTGCCGCCCGGGGTTGCGCACGACGGCCGGACCGCGACTCCGGCCGGGTTCCGCAAGCGGGTGGTCTACCTGGAGCCGTCGGTACTAGGTACGAGGCTGGTCGGCGCCGCCGTCGACACCCCGTCGTTCGACGACCCGCTGCTGCGACTCCGGGTTCACCAGCTGCACGAGTCCATCACCGAGCCGTTCGAGGCCGAAGGCCGGCTGGCGCTGATCGGCGACCGGCTGCGGCGGCTGCTACGGGACCGAGCCGAGCCGCCGCCCGCGCCCCGGCGGCTGGCCGCGGACCTGCGTGACCTGCTGGACGACCGCCTCGCCGACGGGATCACGCTGCGCGACGCCGCGGCGGTGCTCGGGTCGCACCCGACGCACCTGGTCCGCACCTTCACCGCCGCCTTCGGGCTGCCGCCGCACGCGTACCTGACCGCCCGCCGGGTCGACAGCGCCCGCCGGCTGCTGCTCGCCGGCCAGCCGCTCGCCGAGGTGGCCACCGCGGCCGGGTTCTACGACCAGGCGCACCTGACCCGGCACTTCAAGCGCGTCCTCGGCACCACACCCGGCAGGTTCGCGAAGGTGGACCCTCGAAGGTAGACCCAGCACTACCCCCGAACGGGTCCCTGGGCTCCTGAACCTCCCGCGTCCCGGCGGCAGAGTGACGGCAGGACTGGCCGGAGTCGAAGGGATGCGGTTGCGATGTCCGCCGTACCGGTGCCGCCGTGGGAGATCCAGCTCGCGACCGTGTGCTGGGTCGGCGCGGTGTCCGCGGGCGGAGTGGAGACCGTGCTCGGCGCCGCCGACGCACTGTCCACCGGCTCGGCTCCGGTCCCCGCCGTGATGGCCGGGATGGCGCTGCGCGCCGTGCTGTTCACCGGCGTGCTGGCCGCCGCCTCCCAGCTGTGGAACGGCCGCGGCTGGGCCCGGGGCGCGCTCGCCGTACTGGTTGGTGGACTCGCCACGATGACCTTGCTGTCCGGCCCGGTCGGCTGGCTGCTGGACGGCGCGCCCTGGTCCGCCGTACACCTCGACCCAGGCTTCGTCTCACTCGCCGCAGTCCGCTCCGTGCATGTGCTGGCGGTCTGGGCGGCCATCGTGCTGATGTTCCGCCCAGCCGCCAGCGTCTATCTGCGGCCTTCCTGAGGCGGCGCGACGCTACTGCTGCTTGGGGGCCGGGAACGCGTTGAGGATGTCCATCACCGCGAACGCCTGCAGGGTCTTGCCCTTCTGGTCCTTCTGCGGCGGCAGGTGCAGCAGCACCCGGCTGCCGATCGGCACCCCGGCCAGCACGTCCAGCGGGCTCGTCTGGCCGCTGGCACTCGGGCCGACCTGCAGCTGTGCGGTCGGACCCGCCTGCTGCCCCTGCTGCCCGGCCTGCCCGGCCCAGGTGCTGAACTGCTTCTTGCCGGTGTAGTCGTAGATCGCGTAACGACCGACGAGCTGGCTGCCCTTCGCCACCGGCTCACCGTTGCCCTTCGCGAGCAGGATCGGGTCGCCCGGCTTCGCCGGCGCGGCGGTCCCCTTCGGCACGGTCACCTTCGGCTCGGCGTCCAGGCCGCCCGTGACGACCGGACCGCCGGTCGCGGCGTTGGGCACCTCGGTCGCGTCCAGCTTGGTGCCGTTGCTGTACGCGGCGACGATGTCGACCACGAAGATCAGCGTGTCGGTGCCCTGGATACCGGCCTGCTGGTTGCCCTGCTCCTTGTAGCCCTTGTCCGACGGGATCGACAGCAGCACCCGGCTGCCGGCCTTCTTGCCGACCAGGGCCTCGTCCCAGCCGGCGATGACGCCGCCGACGCCGATCGGGAACGCCGCGGGCGCACCCCGGTCGTAGGAGTTGTCGAAGATCTTGCCGTCACGCCAGATCTGGCCCAGGTAGTGCGCGAGCAGCAGGTCGCCCTTCTTGACCTCGCCGCCGTCGCCCTCCTTCAGCACCTCCGTGACGAGAGCCTTGTCCGGGTCACCCTCACGGTGCGTGACGGTCGGCTTCTTTCCGAAGTCCTCCGTGACCTTGATCCCGGCCTTGCCGAAGTCGCCCTCGCCCGACGAGTCCCCGCTCTCAGCGCCGCAGGCGACCACCGACGATCCCAGGGCGAGTACGGCGACCAGACTCAACAACTTGCGCACGAGCAACCTCAAATCTCATGGCACGACCGCATCGACGGCGAGGTCATGCCTCGGGAACAATGCCGACCACCCTAGCCAACGAACCTGAGGGCACCATGATCACCCGATCACGGGAACGTCACATGCTGGCGATCAGCTTCTCCACCCGCTCGTCATGCGACTTGAACGGGTCCTTGCACAGCACCGTCCGCTGCGCCTGGTCGTTCAGCTTCAGATGTACCCAGTCGACGGTGAAGTCGCGGCGGCGCTCCTGGGCCCGCTTGATGAACTCGCCGCGCAGCCGGGCCCGGGTGGTCTGCGGCGGCACCGACTTGGCCTCGAAGACCTTGAGGTCGTCCACCACCCGGGTGACCGCCCCTTTACGCTCGAGCAGGTAGTACAGCCCGCGCGGGCGGTGGATGTCGTGGTATGCCAGGTCCAGCTGTGCCACCCGCGGACTGGCCAGGCCCATCCCGTGGGTGGCGCGGTACCGCTCGATCAGCCGGTACTTGATCACCCAGTCGATCTCCCGCTCGATGATCGACAGGTCGCCGGACTCGATCGCCTTCAGGCACCGCTCCCACAGGTTCAGCGCCCGGTCCACCGCCGGCGTACCGAGGTCGCGGCGGTCGACGAAGTCACGGGCCTTGGTGAGGTACTCGGTCTGGATGTCCAGCGCGCTGGCCTCACGGCCGTTGGCCAGCCGGACCTCGCGCCGGCCGGTCATGTCGTGGCTGATCTCGCGGATCGCGCGGATCGGGTTGTCCAGGGTCAGGTCGCGCATCACGATGCCGGCCTCGATCATCCGCAGCACCAGGTCGGTGCTGGCGACCTTGAGCAGCATCGTGGTCTCGGACATGTTCGAGTCGCCGACGATGACGTGCAGCCGGCGGAACCGCTCGGCGTCCGCGTGCGGCTCGTCCCGGGTGTTGATGATCGGGCGGGACCGGGTGGTCGCGGACGACACGCCCTCCCAGATGTGCTCGGCCCGCTGGCTGACGCTGTAGACCGCGCCGCGCGGCGTCTGCAGCACCTTGCCGGCGCCGCAGATGATCTGCCGGGTGACCAGGAACGGGATCAGCACGTCGGCCAGCTTGGCGAAGTCGCCGTGCCGGCTGACCAGGTAGTTCTCGTGGCAGCCGTAGGAGTTCCCGGCAGAGTCGGTGTTGTTCTTGAACAGGAACACGTCACCGAAGATGCCCTCGTCGTGCAGCCGTTTCTGGGCGTCGACGAGCAGGCCCTCGAGGATGCGCTCCCCGGCCTTGTCGTGCGCGATCAGGTCGATCACCGAGTCGCATTCGCCGGTCGCGTACTCCGGGTGTGAGCCGACGTCGAGGTACAGCCTGGCGCCGTTGCGCAGGAACACGTTGCTGCTGCGACCCCACGACACGACGCGGCGGAACAGGTACCGCGCCACCTCGTCCGGGGTCAGCCGTCGCTGTCCGCGGAACGTGCACGTGACGCCGTACTCGTTCTCCAGACCGAAGATCCGCCGATTCACACCACCACCCTACGGCCCTTCAGCGAGCCACGCGGGCTTGCCGTACAACGATCCGTGTCACCACTTCGCACGGCCCGGTGTGCGCCACTACGCTGGGTACATGGGGGAAACGGTCGTTTTCCGACCGCGGTCCGCGGGTGCGGCGCTCGCCGTCGTCGCGTTCCCACTGCTGTCCGCGGTGTGCGTCCTACTCGGCGTTCTCGCCGTCCTCGCGCTGTCCCCGATCGTGGGCATGGCGCTGTTCATCGGCTGCCTGCTTCTCGCCGGGCTGCCGATCCTGGTGATGTCGGTCGCACTGCGTGGCGCGTTCACGATGACGGTCGACGACCTCGCGCTGACGATCACCGGGGCGCTGTCCCCCGGCCGGACCCGGCTGTACTGGGCCGACCAGACCGCCGTTGGGCTGGCCTGGTGGCGCGGCAACCGGATGCTCGCGGTGCGCCCGGTCGAACCACTGCGCCGAGCGCCGAGGCGCGGCCTGATCTGGGACCGCGAGTCGGGACTGCTGCTGATCTCCGGCCTGGACAACTGGTCCGCCCCGCGCGACGAGGTGATCGACGCGGTCCGCGAGCGTGCCGGCCTGCTCTGGAACGACCACCTGGACGCCTTGCGTCACGCGAACTGACCGCACAACCGGCGCTGCACGTGACGCTGTTCACGGACGGCGAGCCTGATCGCCGGGTCTGGTGGTCCGCCGTAGCCGTCGCCGCGGTGATCGTCCTGCTCGCCACATCGCGTGATCCGGCGAGCCGTCCATCCGGCACCCCCTAGGCCCGGCGCACGTCGATGAGCACGCCGACCTTGTCGATCCGGTGCTCGGGATTACCCAGGGCGTCCTTCCAGAAGTTTCCCTTGGCGTGGTCCTCGGGGGTGGCACATGTGGACAGCGTGATCATCGGCCGGGTGGCGGCCACGCCCGGCTTGCCCGGCACCGGCGCCCGCTGACCCGCCCTCGAGGCCTCCAACCGGAACGACACCCACAGCGTCTCGGTGACCTCGTAGTCGTAGACCCAGCCGCCCGACGTGACCAGCACGTGCGCGCCGTGCCGCAGCTGCGGCAGCCGGCCGAACGGGCGGCCCGCCTCGGTTCGGTGTGCGGTGACGAGGTAGTTGCCGACCTGACCGGGCCCGACCCCGCCGAGCCGTCCGCGCGGACTGGCGGCGCGGCCGGTGTCTTGGATCCGGTCACCGGGCACATCGTCCGGCGTACCGGGGTAGGCGACCACCCGCAGCCCGAGAACGTTGATCGAGGGGATGCTCAGCCACGTCGCCGCATTCCCGGCCGGCCGCGGCGGCTCCTCGCGGGTCGGCTGGGGTGACGGTGGCGGGTCCTGCATGCCGGGACCGGGCGTCCTCGGCCGCGCGGGAGAGGACGTGACCGTCGTCGGCGAGGCCGTTGCCGGCGCCGGCTCGGCCTGCTCGCGCGCTGCGCTGACGTCCGAGCAGGCGGTGATGCCGCCGAGCACGGCGGCCAGGAGCGCGGCGGTTGCGGGACCGGCGACCCGGCGAAGGGCCATGCACCACCGTAACCCGCCCTACAACTCGACCAGGTCCAGCAGCTCGCCGAGCTCCTTGGCGTCCAGCTCGCGCAGCTCGCCGGTGCGCAGGTTGCCGCGCCGTACCGGCCCGATCGCGGTACGCGTCAGCCGCCGTACCGGATGGCCGACGGCGTCGAACATCCGCCGCACGATCCGGTTCCGCCCCTCGTGCAGCGACAGCTCGACCAATGTCCGGCCCGGTACCGTCGACATGATCTTCACGGTGTCCGCCCGGGCCGGCCCGTCGTCCAGCTCCACCCCGTCCAGCAGCCGCCTGACACTGCCGGGCCTGACGACCCCCTCGACCTCCGCGACGTACGTCTTGGAGACCTCGTACGACGGATGCGCGAGCCGGTGCGCGAACTCGCCGTGGTTCGTGAGCAGCAGTAGTCCCTCGGTGTCTGTGTCCAGCCGCCCCACGTGGAACAACCGCTCCTCGCGATCGGCGGTGTAGTCGGCGATGCACGGCCGGCCGTGCGGGTCCGACATCGTGGTCACCACACCGCGCGGCTTGTTCAGCACCAGGTACGCGTGCGGGCTGATCGGCGGGATCCGCTCGCCGTCGACCCGGATCACCGCGACCGCCGGGTCGACCCGCAGCCCGAACTCGGTGACCACCTGGCCGTCCACCTCGACCCGGCGCTGCTCGATCAGCTGCTCGGCGGTACGCCGGCTCGCGACCCCCGCCTGCGCCAGGACCTTCTGCAGCCGGATCGGCTCAGTCATCGGCCCGTTCAGCCTCGTCCTGCTCAGGCTGCGCTTCCTGCTCGGGCTGCACTTCCTGCTCGGGCTGGGCAGCCTGCGGGGCCGGTGCGGGCGCTGGCTGGGGTCCGGTGCGGGCCAGCTCGTCCTCGATGTCGTCCATCTCCGGCAGGTACGGCGCCAGCTCCGGCAGGTCGTCCAGGTTCTGCATGCCCATCCGCTCGAGGAAGTACGACGTGGTCCGGTACAGCGTCGCCTGCGACTCCGTGTCCGCGCCCGCCTCCTCGACCAGCCCACGGCTCACCAGCGTCCGCATCACACCGTCCACGTTGACCCCGCGGATCGCCGACACCCGTGCCCGGCTCACCGGCTGCTTGTACGCCACCACCGCCAGTGTCTCCAGCGCCGCCTGCGTCAGCCGCGCCTGCTGGCCGTCCAGTACGAACCGCTCGACGTACGGCGCCGCCTCCTCGCGGGTGTAGTACCGCCAGCCGCCTGCGACCTCCCGCAGGTCGAACCCGCGCCCCTGCTCGCCGTACTCCGCGGACAGCGCGGCCAGCGCAGCCGCCACGTCCCCCGTCGGCCGCCCGACCACCTGCGCCAGCGTGACCGACGGCAACGGCTCGTCCGCGACCATCAGGATCGCCTCGAGCGCCCGCCGCATGGTCTCATCGTCGATGACCTCCTCCGGCTCCACCGGAATCTCGGTCTGCCCCGGCTCCACCGGCGCCTCGTCCGCGACCCTCGCGTCGTCATCTCCGCCGTCAGCCGCGTACGCGGCGTCGGACGTCCCCCTCATCCCCGCGCGCGGCTCGCTGTCCGATATTCCCGCGGAAACGTCACCAGATCCCTCGTCCGACCCGGCCATCACCTCACCTACGCCATCGTCGACCGCACTCGACGATTCCGCGGAATCGCCGCCGTCCGACATCTCGGTCGCTCCAGCTGCGCCTTGATCACTGGAGCCCATCGACTCCGCACGCGTCGACCCGGCGGGGTCCGACGTTTCCGCGGAAACGTCACCGGCTCCGCTATCCGACCCGGCCACCATCGCACCCGCGCCATCGTCGACCGCACTCGACGATTCCGCGGAATCGCCGCCGCCTGACATCTCAGTCACTCCACCCATGCTGTCGGCTCCGGCGCCATCAACAGCGTCAGTTGACTCCACCGCGCCGTGCGCGTGCGTGGTTCCGGTCGTCTCGGTCGCCAGATCGTCAGCGGGAGTCTCCGCCTCCGCGGACTTCGCCGCGACCGACGTTTCCGCGGAAACGTTGGTGCCCGCCGGTGCGGGGTCGGAAGACTGGTCCTCAGTCGGCTCCGACGTGCGGTCGGCTCCGTCGTCGACGGCCGACTCCTGGAAGGTGACGTCGACTGCGGTGTGATCGGTCATCGTTCGTCCATCTGCTCGGTATCCGCCTGCAGGTGAGCAGGCGTCACTGCGGCGCGGGCGTCGTCGGTGTCCGGAACCGGTTCGAGCTCGGCGTACTCACCGTCAGCGCGACCGTTGCCACTCTCGCCCAGGTTGCTCTGGCCGAGATCATTGCCGCCGAACTCGTCGTGGTCTTCAGGAACGCCATCCTCATCGTCGATCGCGTCGCCGTCCTCGTCGTCCTTCGGGGGCGGGGCGTCGAACTCGTCGCCGACCTCGATCTCGCCACTGTCGGATCCGGTCCAGCGGATGCTCAGCTCGCCCAGCGGCGTCATCTGGTCGAACGCGACGGCGCCCTCGCGGAACAGCTCCAGCAGTGCCAGGAACCGGCACACCGTGGTGGCCGCGTCCGGGGAGTCGGAGATGAGCGCGCGGAACGTCGTAGTGCGGTGCCGGCGCAGCCGGCCTACGATCACGCCCGCCTGCTCGCGGACGGTCACATGCGGAGCGTGCAAGTGGGCCAGCGACAGCTCCTGCACCGGTTTGGGCGCGAACGCCTTCGCGGCGAGTGCCGCCAGACCGGCCGGGTCGATGCCGATCAGTACCTCGGGCAGCAGCGACGCGAACCGTGGCTCGATGCTGACCGCCCGCGGGAAGCGCTTGGCCTCCTCGGCCATCCGGCCGTTGATCAGGGCGGCGATCTGCTTGAACGCGCGGTACTGCAGCAGCCGCGCGAACAGCAGGTCGCGGGCCTCGAGCAGGGCCAGGTCCTCGGCGTCCTCGACGTCGCCCTGCGGAAGCAGGCGGGCCGCCTTCAGGTCCAGCAGGGTCGCGGCGACGAGCAGGAACTCCGAGGTCTGGTCCAGGTCCCAGTCGGCGCCCATCGCCTTGATGTGCGCGATGAAGTCGTCGGTGACCTGGGACAGCGCGATCTCGGTGATGTCGAGCTTGTGCTTGCTGATCAGCTGCAGCAGCAGGTCGAACGGGCCTTCGAAGTTGTCCAGCCGGACGCTGAATCCCTTGCCGGAGGCAACGGCATCGGATGGCTCGGGTGCGGAGAGCGTGAGAGGTAGTTCGGTGGGGGTGTCCGTCATTGCGCCTTCAGTCGCTGGACCAGTACCGAGTCCGCACCCCGGTGAACGAAGTCGGCCAGCACGACGTCGATCGCCTCGCGGACGATCCGGCCGCGGTCCGCGGCGACCCCGTGCTCCGCGCGCAGCGAGAGCCTGGCCTGCTCGAGGCCCAGCAGCTCCTCCTCGGTCACGTACACGGTGATCTTCGTGTCGTGCTTGACCCGGCCGCTGGAGCGGCGGTCCTCCACCCGGGCGTGCCGGCCGGACCTCGACCGTGGCGTGACGTCTGAGGCGGCGGCTGCCGCCGCGCCGTACGTGGTACTGCCGTCAGCCGCGACCGAGTTGGACGCACCCCCGAAGAGCTCACTGGCACCAGGCAGGCTCACCCGGCGGGACAACGGGCCAGCACCTCCCGGGCCAGGTCGCGGTACTGGGTCGCGGCGGCGGACGTCGGGGCGTACGTGGTGATCGGCTCGCCGACCACGGTGGTCTCGGGGAACTTCACGGTCCGCCGGATCACGGTGTGGAACACGCGCTCGTCGAAGGCCTGGACGACGCGGTCGAGCACCTCACGGGCGTGCGTGGTACGGCCGTCGAACATCGTCCCGAGGATGCCGACGATCTCCAGCTTCGGGTTCAGCCGATCCTGCACCTTGCCGATCGTGTCGGTCAGCATCGCCAGTCCGCGGAGCGCGAAGAACTCGCACTCCAGCGGCACGATGATGCCGTTCGACGCGGTCAGCGCGTTCACGGTGAGCAGGCCGAGGCTGGGCGCGCAGTCGATCAGGATCACGTCGTACGACGGGAGGATCGGCTCCAGCACCCGCTGCAGGGTGTACTCGCGGGCGACCTCCTGGACCAGCTGCACCTCGGCCGCGGACAGGTCGATGTTGGCCGGCAGCAGGTCGAGGTTCGGTACCCGGGTACTGCGGATCACCTCGTCCGGGCGCACCTCACGCTGCATCAGCAGGTTGTAGACCGAGATGTCCAGGTCATGCGGCTGTACGCCGAGGCCGATCGAGGCCGAGCCCTGCGGGTCGAAGTCGATCAGCAGCACCTTGCGACCTGACTCGGCGATCGCGGCGCCGAGGTTGATCGTGGTGGTCGTCTTGCCGACGCCACCCTTCTGGTTGCACATCGCGATGACCTGCGCCGGACCGTGCTTGGTCGGCGGCTGGATCGGCGGAAGGTACGGGACCGGCCGGCCGGTCGGGCCGATCTTGATCTTCCCCGGCGTCACCGGCTCCTCATCGTCCTTCTCCCGGGTCGGGGTCGGCCGGGGCATCTCGGCGTACCCGTCGGCGGGCTTGACGGTCTTGCGCGCGGTCGGCGCCGGGTCGGGCTCCGGAGTCGACAGTGTCACCTGCTTGGGCGGTTGCTGGGTGCCAGGAAATGTCGACTCATTCACAACTCGTCAAACCTTTCAACCGATATCCGCGATCGCAGTGACTGTAAGCGGTCGCCCTACCCTCAGCAAGCAGCCTCCCGGCGAGCCGCTCACCCGCCCGCTATCCGTATATCGTGCTACCGCTGGTTTGACCGGTCGTGCAGACTCGCGGCGCCCCGGGCGGTTCAGCGGGCGCGTGGATGCGACAGCGCGTAGACCTCGCGGAGCTTGTCGACGGTGACCAGCGTGTAGACCTGCGTCGTGGTGACCGAGGCGTGGCCGAGCAACTCCTGGACGACGCGGACGTCGGCGCCGCCGTCGAGCAGGTGGGTCGCGAACGAGTGCCGCAGCGTGTGCGGCGAGATCTCCTTGGTGATGCCGGCCCGGCCGGCCGTACGGCGCAGCACGCTCCACGCGCTCTGCCGGGACAGCCGGCCGCCGCGGGCGTTGAGGAACAGACCTGGTGTCCCGTGGCCGCGCGACACCAGGTCCGGCCGCCCGCGCACCAGGTACGCCGAGACGGCGTCCCGCGCGTACGACCCGACCGGTACGACGCGTTCCTTGCTGCCCTTGCCGCGCAGCAGCACCGAGCCGGACTCCAGGTCCAGGTCGTCCACATCCAGCCCGACCGCCTCGGAGATCCGCGCACCGGTCCCGTACAGGAACTCCAGCAGGGCCGCGTCCCGGGTGTCCAGCACCGACGGCTCGGCCCCGGTGGCGGCGCCCAGGATCCGGGTCACCTCGTCCACCGACAACGCCTTCGGCAGCCGCTGCGGCGGGGACGGCGGGCGGACCGCGGCCGCCGGGTCGACCCCGGTCAGGCCCTCCCGGACACAGAACCGGTGGAAGCCGCGGACCGCCACGACCGTGCGGGCCGCACTGGACGCGCTCAGCGGCGGGTGGTCGTCGTCGCCCTCCCGCAACCGCATCAGGAACGAGGCCACCGCCGTCTCGCTGACCCGGTCGAGCGTGTCCACGCCCTCGCCGGCCAGGAACGCGTCGTACCGGCGGAGGTCCCGCCGGTACGACGCGAGGGTGTTCGCCGCCAGGCCGCGCTCGACGGCGAGATGGTCGAGGTAGGTCTGGACGGCCCGGTGCAGCGGCCTGGTCAGGCCAGCACCTCGTCGAGCGTCAGCGCGTCCAGCTCGTGCGCCTCCGCGACCGGGCCGTAGGTCAGGTGCCCGTCGTAGGTGTTCAGCCCGAGCGCCAGGCTGCGATCGGAGCGCAGCGCGTCCCGCCAGCCCTTGTTCGCGAGCTCCAGGGCGTACGGCATCGTGACGTTCGTGAGCGCGTGCGTGGAGGTGTTCGGGACCGCGCCCGGCATGTTCGCCACGCAGTAGAACACCGAGTTGTGCACCTGGTACACCGGCTCGGCGTGCGTGGTCGGCCGGGAGTCCTCGAAGCAGCCGCCCTGGTCGATCGAGATGTCGACCAGCACGCTGCCCGGCTTCATCCGGCTGACCACGTCGTTGCTCACCAGCGTCGGCGCCTTCGCGCCCGGGATCAGCACCGCGCCGATCACCAGGTCGGCGTTCAGCACCGCCCGCTCCACCTCGAACGCATTGGACGCGATCGTCTGCAGGTGCCCGCGGTAGATCCAGTCCGCCTCGCGCAGCTTGTTGATGTTGCGGTCGAGCAGCTGTACGTCGGCCTGCATACCGAGCGCGATGGTGGCCGCGTTCATACCGGAGACGCCCGCCCCGATCACCACGACCCGGGCCGCCTGCACGCCGGATACGCCACCCATCAGCACACCGCGCCCGCCGCCGGACCGCATCAGGTGGTAGGCCCCCGCCTGCGGCGCGAGCCGGCCGGCGACCTCGCTCATCGGCGCCAGCAGCGGAAGCGATCCATCCGGAAGCTGGACCGTCTCGTACGCGATGCCGGTGGTGCCGGACTTGAGCAGTGCGCTGGTGCAGTCACGGCTCGCGGCCAGGTGCAGGTAGGTGAAGAGAACCTGCTCGCGGCGCATCCGGTGATACTCCTGCTCGATCGGCTCCTTGACCTTCAGGACGAGCTCGGCCTCGCCCCAGACGTCGTCGGCCGAGTCGATGATGGTGGCGCCCGCCGCGACGAACTCTGCGTCGGTGATGGACGAGCCCGCACCGGCACTCCGCTCGATCAGAACCTGGTGCCCGTGGCGCGTGAACTCGTGCACCCCGGCCGGGGTGATCGCCACCCGGTACTCATGGTTCTTGACTTCCTTCGGTACTCCTACCTTCACGTCACGCCCTTCTCTGGAAGTGGTGTGCGGTCACGGTGGTGATCCGCGGCCTGGGCGTCTCGAGGGGTGGAAGACCACCAGGTCGCAGCGAGTGTATTCCTCCCCGGTGGTACCAGCGGACCGGGTGGTCTGCTCCCGCATCTCACCCCATCATGCGTCGTCGTGAGAGCAACAATCACACTCAGGAAGGATGAAAACATGGACGACACTCCCGGTGAGACCGCGCTGCCTGGCGGTAACGTCGGCGGCGCGGTCAGGGTCGGCGACACGGTCCGCCGGCCGACCGGGCCGTGGACTCCCGCGGTGCACGGGCTGCTGGACTTCCTCGCCGGGGCCGGCCTGCGTTGCGTACCGCGGGTGCGCGGCTTCGACGAACAAGGCCGGGAGATCCTCGACTTCATCCCCGGCCGCACCTTCGACACGGCCAACGAGCGGGTGCCGGACGAGGTGCTTGCGGCGGGGATGCGCTGGCTGCGCGAGTATCACCGGGCGGTGGCGTCGTACCGGCCGGAGGGCGTCGTCCGGTGGCGGACCAGCCAGGCCGAGCTCGGGCCGGACGAGATCGTCTGCATGCACGACTACGGTGCCTACAACTGGGTGGTGGACGGCAACGAGCTCGTCGGGGTGATCGACTGGGACATGGCCGGGCCCGGCACACCGCTTGACGACATCGCCTTCACCGCCTGGAACACCGCACCGCTGGCGCACCCGGAGCCGCCGTCGTACGCCGCGCACCGGCTACGGCTGATGGCCGCGGCGTACGACGGCGGTATCACCGCGCTGCAGATCCTGTACGGCGCCCCGGCCCGGGCCCGCCGCTCCGCCCGGGTGATCGGCGCGGGTCAGCAGGCCGGCGATCCCGGCATGCTGAACCTCGCGAAGGTCGGTGAACCCGGCAACAGCCTGCGCCGCGCCGCCGACCTCGAGCAGCGCATCCCGGCGATCGCCGCCCTGCTGGACTGATCGGCCACCTGGCTTCCGACATCCGGTCAGGCGGAATCCGCGGCGCCGCAGTGGCGTTTGCTACTCGTGGACGCATCAAGCGACGAGAGGATGGCCTGGTGATGGCATGGTGACGATCGAGCTGGGGCGGTTCGGGGTCTGGCAGGGGGCTTACCGGTGGACGCCAGAGCTGGCGGCCGGGATCGAGGAGCTCGGGTACGGCGCGATCTGGCTCGGCTCATCCCCGTCCGGTGACCTCGAGCTGGTGGAACAGTTGCTCGATGCAACGAGCCGGATCGCGGTCGGGACAAGCATCGTGAACGTCTGGAAGGACGATCCGGCCACGGTCGCGGCGGCATACCACCGGGTCGAGGAGCGGCACCCGGGCCGGTTCCTGCTCGGCATCGGGATCGGGCACCCGGAGCAGAGCGGCAGCTACACCTCGCCGTACCAGACGCTCGTGCGCTACCTGGACGCCCTGGACACCGCCGGCGTGCCGAAGGACCGGCGGGCGCTGGCCGCGCTGCGGCCGAAGGTACTGCGGCTGGCGGCGGAGCGGACCGCGGGCGCGTTGCCGTACCTGGTCACGCCCGAGCACACCCGGCGCGCGCGGGAACTGCTCGGCGAGGGTGTGCTGCTGGCGCCGGAGCACAAGGTGGTGCTGGAGACCGACCCGGAGCGCGCTCGGGCGATCGGGCGGCCTCGGGTCGCGAAGCCGTACCTCGGGCTGGTGAACTATCTGAACAGCCTGCGCGAGCTCGGATACACCGCGGAGGACCTGGCCGGCAGCGGCAGCGACCGGTTGATCGACGACCTGGTGCTGCACGGTACGCCTGAGAGCGTCGTGAAGGGCCTCACCGCGCACCTCGACGCCGGTGCCGACCATGTGGTCGCGCAGGTGCTGATCGGGCCGGACGACGATCTGCTCGGCAAGCACCGAGAGCTGGCCGCCGCGCTACCGAGCTGACGGACGGGCCAGCGGGCGTGCACCCGGACCGGGCCGCGGTACGGCCTGCCGCGGCGAGGTGATCGCGTGCCCGGCCTCGCAGCGCAGCTCGGTGTGCACCGGCTCGCCGCAGTCGCGGTGCTCGATGCTCAGCGGCGACCCGTCGGCGTCGACCAGGTAGCGGTCACCCCAGTCGCGCAGCGCCACAAGCATCGGGTACAGGTCGAAGCCCTTCTCGGTCAGCCGGTACTCGTACCGCTGCCGGCTGCCGGGTTCCTGGTACGGCACCCGGCGCAGGATCCCGTGCTCGACCAGCTTCGCGAGCCGGTCAGCGAGCACCTGGCGCGGGATGCTCGTCCGGACCCGCATGTCGTCGTACCGGCGGATCCCGTTGAACACCTCGCGCAGCACGACCACCGTCCAGCGCTCGCCGAGGATCTCCATCGCCCGGCCGATCGGGCAGTTCTCCACCGACCACTGCAAGGCGTCGTACTGGGTCTTCATGTGACCTAGGCTAAGTCTTGTTGACAGACCCAGCAACGGATGTGAGCCTGGGTCCATGACGCAGACCCAGGACGCGACCCGCAGCCGCACGTTCACCTGGTCCGACCCGCAGCTGAACGCGGCCGAGATCGGCCTCCGGTCCGGTCTGCAGACACTGCACGCGATGATCGACGGCGAGCTGCCGGCGCCGCCGATTCTGCACCTGATCGGCGCCACCGGGATGGAGGCAGAGGAAGGCCGGGTCACGGTGCTGATGCCGGCGGCGGAGTTCCACTACAACCCGCTCGGCACCGTGCACGGCGGCATCATCGCGACGCTGCTCGACACCGCCGCCGGCTGCACCGTGCACAGCACCCTGCCCGCCGGCGTCGGCTACACCTCACTGGACCTGAGCACCCGGTTCATCAAGCCGGTCACCACCGGGTCCGGTCTGCTGCGCTGCGAGGGCAGCATCGTGTCCCGCGGCCGCCGGGTCGCGGTTGCGGAGGCCCGGCTCACCGACGAGCGCGGCACCCTGGTCGCGCACGCCACCTCGACCTGCATGCTGTTCGACCTGCCGACCCCTTAGCGCAGCTCGAAGGATCTAGCGCAGCTCGAAGTCCGCGAAGTCGAAGCCCGGTGACACCACACACGACACAAGCACCGGTTGCTGCCCCGCTGGCCGTGCCGCCTGCCAAGCCCCCGCCGGTACGACGACCTGTGGCTGCTGCCCGTCATGCACGTCCGGCCCGAGCAGCACCTCGTACGACGCCTCGTCCGGCGCCGCGCCGACCCCGCCCAGCCGCAGCAGCAGCGGACCGCCGGAGTGCCACAACCACAGCTCGGCAGACCGCACCCGGTGCCAGCGTGACTCCTCGCCCGGCGCCAGCAGGAAGTAGATCGCGGTAGCGCTGGCCCGCTCGCCGTCGTACCCGTCGGCCCGCAGCGAGACGCCGGACCGCCACGTCTCGCGGAACCACCCGCCCTCCGGGTGCGCAGCCAGATCCAGTACCCGAGCCAGCTCCGGAACATCGCCCATGCCCCGACCGTACCGAGCGGCCCGCCGATGCGGCAGAGTGCTCCGGGTGACCGAGATGCCGAGCGAGTACCACCGGCGGCTCCCGTACGGCGAGCGTGTCTCCGCCGAGCCGCTGCTCAACAGCAGGTTCTTCCCGTTCGAGGGCGAGATCACGGTTCGCGCGCTGGACCGGCCGATCATCCCGGAGCCGCCACGCCGTGGCGAGCCCGGCGGCGACCCGTGCCCCAGCTGCACCGAGCCGGAGCACGGCGTGATCTGGCGCGATGACGACTGGCGACTTCTTGCGGGCCTGGAGCCGGCCGGGCTGCCGATGGTCGCGCTGCTGGTCCCGAACGATCACCACACGCTCGACACGCTGCCGCCCGAGCTGACCGCGTCGCTCGGACCGATGATCCAGCGGGTCGCGGCCGCGATCCGGCGCATCCCCGGCGTCGGCCGGACGCACTTCAACCGCTGGGGCGACGGCAGCGAGCATTTCCACGTCTGGTTCCTGGCCCGGCCGCTCGGCATGATGCAGCTGCGCGGCGCGATGATCGCGGCGTGGGACGACATGCTGCCGAAGGTTCCCGACGAGGAGTTCCGCGCCAACTGCCGGACAGTCGCCGAAGCCCTGGCCGAGGTGAGCGGCACGACCTCGCTACGGTAGGTCGCGCGCGGGCCAGGGAGCGTCGGCGGGACGCAGGGTGTCGAAGCCCTCGCCGTGCAGCGCGGTCCAGGCGGCCAGCGCGCCCATCACCAGGATCGGGTTGTGCAGGTCGCCGGCCAGGATCGCCTTCACCACGTCCGCGAGCGGGGCCCGGACGACCTCCATATCGGCCTCCTCGTGTACGCGCTGGTACGCCTCCGCGGCCTCGGACACCCCGCGGGCCAGGAAGATCCGGACGGCCTCGGTGGTCATGCCCGGCGAGGTGAAGGCGTCGACCAGCACCCGCCAGTCCGCGGCCTTCATCCCCGCCTCCTCCCACAGCTCCCGCTCAGCGGCGACACGGTAGTCCTCACCGGCGACGTCGAGCAGACCCGCGGGCGGCTCCAGCAGCCGATGCCCGACCGGGTGCCGGTACTGGCGGACAAGCAGCATCCGCTCCTCGTCGTCCAGGGCAACCACCCCGACGGCACCAGGGTGTACGACGACGTCCCGGGTGAACGCGTCCGCGCCCGGCGGCTCGATCCGGTCACGGCGCACCGAGATCACCCGTCCGGTGCTGTGCACGGTGTCGGACGCGCCGACCGGCCAGGACTCGCGAACGTCGGCGAGGCCGGCGCCGTAGCGGACCTCGACCGGCTCAGACACCCGCGGACTCGGCCGTGCTCGGATGCGACCCGGACTCGGCCGCCGCCTCCACCGGAACCTCTTCGACCGGCAGCCGGGACTCGCGCTGGCGGACCAGCGCGGCCGCGATCAGGCCGGAGAACAGCGGGTGCGGCCTGGTCGGCCGGGAGCGCAGCTCGGGGTGCGCCTGGGTGGCGACGAAGTACGGATGCAGGTCGCGGCGCAGCTCGATGAACTCGACCAGCTCGTTGTCCGGCGACAGGCCACTGAATACCAGCCCCGCCTCTTCCAGCTTGTCCCGGTACGCGTTGTTCACCTCGTACCGGTGCCGGTGCCGCTCCTGGACCTGCGGCGCCTCGTACAGGGCGCGCACGATCGAGCCGTCGGTCAGGTTCGCCGGGTACAGCCCGAGCCGCATCGTGCCGCCCAGGTCGCCCTCGCCGGACACGATCGACTTCTGCTCCTCCATGGTGGCGATCACCGGTTGCTCGGCGTCCGGGTCGAACTCCGACGAGTTCGCGTCCTCGAACCCGGCCAGCGACCGCGCCACCTCGATCACCATGCACTGCAGGCCCAGGCACAGGCCGAGCACCGGGATACCGGCCTCGCGGGCGTAATGGATCGCACCGATCTTGCCCTCGATACCGCGCACCCCGAACCCGCCGGGAATAAGGACCGCGTCCACGTCATGCAGCAGCTTCGCGGCCGCCTCCGGCGTCTGGCACTCGTCCGAGGCGATCCAGCGCAGCGCCACCCGGGCGTCGTTGTGGAACCCGCCCGCGCGCAGCGCCTCGGCCACCGAGAGGTACGCGTCCGGCAGGTCGACGTACTTGCCGACCAGCGCGACGGTGACCTCGTCGGCCGGGTGGTGCACGCGGCGCAGCAGCTCGTCCCAGCGGGTCCAGTCGACGTCGCGGAAGCCGAGGTTCAGCCGGCGTACGACGTAGGCGTCCAGGCCTTCGGCGTGCAGCACCTTGGGGATGTCGTAGATGCTCGGCGCGTCGACCGCGGCGACGACGGCCTCGACCTCGACGTCGCACATCAGCGAGATCTTGCGCTTCACGTTGTCCGGGATGTCCCGGTCCGCCCGGCAGACCACGGCGTCGGGCTGGATACCGATCGAGCGCAGCGCGGCCACCGAGTGCTGGGTCGGCTTGGTCTTCAGCTCACCGGACGGCGCCAGGTACGGCACCAGCGAGATGTGCAGGAAGAACACGTGGGCGCGGCCGACGTCGTGCCGGACCTGCCGAGCCGCCTCCAGGAACGGCAGCGACTCGATGTCGCCGACCGTGCCGCCGATCTCGTGGAGCACGACGTCGACATCCGGGCCGGCCATCGCCAGCATCCGGTCCTTGATCTCGTTGGTGATGTGCGGGATCACCTGCACGGTGTCGCCGAGGTACTCGCCGCGGCGCTCCTTGGCGATCACGCTGGAGTACACCTGGCCGGTGGTGACGTTGGCGACCTGGGACAGGTCCCGGTCCAGGAAGCGCTCGTAGTGGCCGATGTCGAGGTCGGTCTCGGCGCCGTCGTTGGTGACGAACACCTCACCGTGCTGGAACGGGTTCATGGTGCCCGGGTCGACGTTCAGGTACGGGTCCAGCTTCTGCATGGTGACCCGGATGCCACGCGCTGTGAGCAGGTTGCCGAGGCTCGACGCCGTCAGGCCCTTCCCCAGGCTCGACGCGACTCCCCCGGTGACGAACACGTGCTTGGTCTGGTGCTGCTGCGCGGCTCTATCCACGGGCCTTCAGCCTACCTGTTGTCAACCCCTGGAAGCGATCAGGCCCGCGTACGTGTCGAGCAGCTGAGCCGCCACGGCGTCCTCGTCCGGCCAGGTCGCGGCTCGCCGCCGCCCACCGTCACGCATCGTCACGGCGGTCCCGGCATCGGTCAGCACCAGGCAGACCTGGTCGGTCAGCTCGGCCGCGTCCCGCCCCAGCAGGGCCGCGTCGCCGACCAGCTCCGGGATGCCGCCGACCGGCCGGGCCACCACCGGTACGCCGGCCTGCATCGCCTCCTGGACGACCAGAGCGCGCGCCTCCCAGTGCGAGGTGAGCAGGAACACGTCCGCGGCCGCGAGTAGGTCCCCGACGTCGCCGCGATGCCCGAGCAGCCGTACCGGCAGGCCCTCCGCGGCGATCCGTTCCTCGAGCTCGGGTCGCAGCGGGCCGTCGCCGACGACCGCGAACACCGCGTCCGAGAGCCTCCCGCGCACGCCGTCCGCGACCGACAGCAGCAGCGGGTAGTCCTTCTGCGGCGCCAGCCGTCCCACGCTCAGCACCAGCGGCTCGTCGGTCAGCCCGAGCGCCGCGCGGACCTCGGCACGGTCCCGGACCCGCTCCGGCAGGCGCGGCGCGGCTACCGGTGCCAGCCTCGCCTGGCGCGCGCCGTACCGCTGCGCGAGCCCGACCAGGTCGCTGGACGCGCCGAGTGTCAGATCCGCCGACCGCGCGACAACCCGCTGGCCCAGCCGCAGCACGGCACCGCGTACGCCGGTGACAAGGACAGCGTTGTGCCAGGTCACCACCAGCGGCCGGAGCCGTGCCCGGCGGGCGGCCAGACCGGCCTTGTATCCGTGCGCGTGCACCACGTCGCAACCGCGCAGCAGGGTCGGTTCCCGGACCAGCCCGGCGGGCGTGAAGTCGAAGTGCTCCGCGGTCTCCGCCGGACTGCACACCGTCACCTGGTGCCCGGCCGCGGCGTACCGCGGTACCAGCGACGCGACGTGCTGCCCGATGCCGCCGCGTGACTCCGCCAGCAGCAACCCGACCTTCATGCCCTGCTCCGCCGTCGCAGCACCATCCGGACATCCTGCCGTGCCTCGCGTCCCGCGAGCAGCAGAGCCAGCACCCCGTACGCCGCGAGCCCGGCCAATCCG
>Ga0209382_10003661_pt1 | contig 21138 bp, 21 predicted proteins | sample SoiMetdeltSBSDD5_FD_187599 | JGI IMG/M metagenome (GOLD analysis project Ga0209382, IMG submission 187599) | Bulk soil microbial communities from a Populus tree surrounding site in Tennessee, USA - Soil MetaG P. deltoides SBSDD5 (SPAdes) (version 2) | ecosystem: Environmental > Terrestrial >... | reverse complement strand
GCACCGTCCTCCGAGCACGCCCGGTTGGCGCGCCGGATCTTCGGTGAACTCGGAATGGAGTTCTGGGGTGCGCGCGTCTAGACGACGTCTTTCAGGCAGGGACATGGAGGTGGCTCGCATTCTCGCGGCTTCCTCCTTAACGGCGGGCACATCTGCAGGGCGCCCGATCCAGAGCTTGTACGCCACTAAGAAACGACAAGCTTCGGGGCACGCCCACGCGTTCCTTCTCCCCGACCGCCGGGGGCGCCTCAGGCATGAAAGAGTTCCCGAAGTCCTCGGGAAGCTCGTCGGAACCTTGCGCCTCAGATTTGAACTGTCAACTCCATTGGGCCTGTTTTAAAGAACCTTCGCCTGCGTGTTTGAGCCCCTTCGAACTTTCTCGAGCCACCTAGTTCAGAGGTAGCTGGAAGGCTCGGCGAAAACGCGGCCATGACTAAACACGGGTTCGAATCCCGTTGGGGCCACCACCGAACTTGCAGAAATTAACCCCGCGATAAGTCCCGACAGTGACGCCTCCCCCTTCACTTCGTAGATGAGACGCGGCTTCCGGCCGGGTCCCTTCCGTGGCGGTAAGTCGGGCGGCGGAGTCACAGGCGTGAACACGAAGCGACCGACGAGCACGGCACGCAGCAGCCGTCGCGCCTCAGCCACACCGTGGCGTGCCATGTCGCGCCAGTTCTGAAGATATCCCGTCAAGTCGGCCAGGATCTCCGATGTGTCGCGGACCTTGATTCGTCCAACAGTGCCGAGTGTTTTCAGCTCTGTGCGGATCACATCGCAGCGCTGTTCACGGACCTTGACCGCTTGCAGGATGGTTGGGAGTGGCCCGCCGTCCGCGATCGCCTCCGCGTAGCGACTTAGCTCGCCCTCCAGCCGCGCGAGCTCGGTCTTGAGAGTGTCAACTCGCGCGGCGCCGGCGAGCGGCTGCTGCAGATCGCGCAGAGCTAACGTAAGAGCCTCGCTGACGACTTCCGGATCAAGTACGTCGCGGGTGATCGCCCGCAAGACCGTCTCATCGGCCAGGTTCATGTCGACAACCAAGGCGTTTGCGCACACGGCCCTGCCGCGACTGTGGTTGTACCAGCATCGGCAGGCGGGCTTCCGGCCATTCCATGTCTGCACGATCGTGCCGCCGCAGACACCACACTCCACCATCCCGGTCAGCAGGTACTTGGAGTCATACGCCCCGGTGGGACGGCGAGGGCCATGCTTAAAGCCATAGGCCTTCTGCCGGCTCTGAAGCGACTCATGTGCGGTCGCCCAGAGCTCGTCGCGAACGATCTGGAGAGCCTCGACGGTCGTGATGACCCATTCGTCCGCTGAACGTTCGCTTTCCTTTCTGCGTCCCCAGGCGTCACGCTTCTTGGTGCGCCCCCAGACGACCTCGCCCTTGTACAGGCGGTTGAAAAGGACGGCGCGAATACTCGACGGCGCCCGCGAATGGTGCCGGCCCACCCGCGCACGTGGCGATCGAAGCCCCTCGGCGTTCAAGGTTTGGGCGACCTTGCGAAGGCCGTTGCCGGCAGCGACCAGGGTGAAAATCCGTCGCACCGTCGCCGCCTCATCGTTACAGATCTCGCGCACGACATGCGAGCGCCGGCCTCCATCAGCGAAGACTGGGACGTTGCGGTAGCCGAAGACGACGCCGCCGACGACGTACCCGCGCTGCGCTTTGACCTGCAGAGCATCACGCGTCCGCTGGCTCGCCTTAGCTCGCTCCAACTCGGCCGCGAAGTTAGAGACCGACATGATGAGCTTGTCGATCGGGCTGTCGAGCCGAAGCTTTTGCCCACCGTTTTGGTACTCGAAGATCCGGACGCCCGCCACGCTGATCTGCTTCAGGAGATGGTTGGTCTCAAATTGCTCGCGCCCGAGACGGTCCTTGTCGGCGATGAAGAGGGCTGAGAACGGAGCCTGAGGGTGCAGGGCATTGAGTAGCCGAACGAGACCCGCCCGTCGGTCAAACTCGGCCCCCGAGACGGCATCGTCTATGTAGATGTGCTCGGGCGCCACCTCGAAGCCATGGGCACTAGCGCACGCGATCGCAAGCTCGACCTGCCTGGTGACCGACTTCTCCTGGTCAACGATCGCCTGATCGGTGGATTTCCGGGCGTAGATGGCGGCGTTCGCCATCACAGAACCTCAAACAACCGGAGCGCGTCCGTGATCTGTCTGTTCGTGTTGGCGTCGGTAGTGGGCGACCAGCATCGCGGCCAACGCTTCGGCGATCCGCCGTTTAGCAGGCGACAGGTGTTCGGGGGTGAGGCCGGCCGTGGCTGCATTTCGGCCGCTTGGGCGTGGTTGGCCATGCTGCGCACGGTCGACCGCAGAGTCCGCGGTGCGGCGAGGCATCCGTCAATCCTGCGCGCCAGCGGACTCAGGGATGTTCGGTGGAACCCGTTGTGCCCGCCTGGATTCAACTCTGTCCTCAAGGTCCCTGACCAGCCCCAGAAGAATCCGCAGACAGAGAGCCGTAAACCTCGGGGCCGCCATCTCAGCCGCGTTACTCTCTGTCGGAGTTGTCGCATCATCAGTTGGCACGAGCCTAGCTGAGCACGCTCGCGCCGTGGGACGTCCGAACGCAAAGCGAAGCAGCAGGATTTCATGAATCGAATGGCTGGAGCATCGCTTGTCGCGCCGCGATCGCCTGTCTTCTCCGGCCAGCGTTGTCGTCATGCATGAGCGCTTGAATAAACCGAGTGAGGGATCTACTGAGCGAGCCCGTCGGTCGCCGCCTACGAATTGCGGCATGGACGCTCTTGACGCTTGAGCGAATCTCAGGGTTCGTGGTCCACGGGAATACGGCAAGGATTCCCCAAGAGCCGGAAAGAATGCTGTCGAGCGAATTTCGCGATGCTGGTCGTAGCGACGCTGCTAGTAGTACCTCCTTGACGGTGACCGCATACAGCTTGACTGAATCGTTGTCCGCCTCGGGCAGCGAACGAAAGAGCAAGGTTAGCGCATGACTCAAAGGCTCGGACTCGATCGGCGTGTCGAGATTTGTATTGAGCTCGTTCAGTTGGTTGAAATAACGAGAGCTCTTCATGCGTAGGGCGGCGAGGGCCGGCGCCTCTGAGCCGCGGAGAGCCCGATACACGCGCTGCTCCGTCAGCCTGTGAACGTCGGCCTTGTCGATCCTGAGGTCTTCAAACTCTTGTCGATATTTTCTGTACAGGGATGTCTCGAGTTCCTCGTTCTTCTGAGCAGCTCGGGCGATGGCCTGGTCTTTTGTTAGCCGACTCAGCCCTTTTGTCCAGCCGTAGACTGCGCGAGCAATCTCATTTCGTTTAAAGGCGACGCCACAGCAGTCCAGCCAGTTTTGGAGTTGGACGTGACCACGGTCCAAAGCATCCCTGTGCCACTTGGAAATCGCGCCTCGAATATGGAGAAGCCGAGGGCTGCGAGGAGCAACTGGCCACGCTGGTCGAGCATCGTCACTCGATCACACGGAATCTGTGTTTCATACGACGGTGCGAAGCCAATGGACAATTCGGCTCACACACTCTGGATGATCATAGAGGCGGTGACGCATTCGTTGGCCTGCTGTCCCCCTGATCGGGGATAGCGTGACTGCGTCGATTCTGCCCGACGTATCTGGAGCGGACTCGGCGGCGATTTCGCATATGAATGCAGTGGTCACGAACTCCCTGCCGAAAGCGGACTTGCAGATACCGGGCAGAAAGAGAAGGATCAAAGCGGCGAGAGCGGCGCCATCCATCACAATGAACAGTAGCAGCCCGGTCTGGACTCCTAACCGGTCAAATAGGGCGAGCAGGCCAACTCCAGAGAATAGGACCATCGGAATCACGATGAAGAGGAAAAGAGCACTCAATCGTGAACCGATCGAGCCCGCCGCAAGCGAAAGTGCGGCCTCGTCATCAACCCCCCGAATCACTAGCATCTGCGGACCTGACGCACCCACCGTCGGATAGGTCGTGGCCGCTAGAATCTCAAGCGCACGGCCCCGCTTGGCAACGATGCTAGGCAACCAAGATGCTATGAGGATGCTTGCCAAGATCGCTGCTGCGAGTCCACCAATCAAGATCCAGAACGATTTATCACCCAAATCAGTACCTGTGAGTTGCTTTATCGCAAACATCCCGAACTGTAAGGCCAGCAGTACGAGACCGGATGCGATGCCGGCGGTCGCCGCCCACAAGACCAACCAGACGAAAAACGGGAATTGAAACGAATCGCGCACGAATACTCTGAGGAACGGTGTCGCTAACGTAACGAGCCTGACACGACTAGCATCTTCCAGTTGGCTCAAGGCACGCAGTGCTACGTTTCCACCGTGACTGTGGGCAATGATAATGGGCGTCGCGCTTCGATCTTTGAGGTCGGCTTTGAGCTCGGTGGCCAATTTCGTCGCTGCACGATTCCGCTCAAAAATCGAGTTGGCGCCGCTCCAGCAGAACCAGCGAAGTGAATAGTCGAGTGGCAAGCCCTTGAGCTGTGCCTCCAACCCTTTGCGGAACTGTGAACCCTTCTCGAACCATCGCGTCCCCTCTCGGGACGAGGAGTCCTCGCGACTTCCTTCGTCTTGGCGTTTTGGAAAGAGTCCACGACCCCAGGTGCCATGCAGCAGGATGATCGGAGACTTTGTCACGCGTGGCGTTTCGGGAGACTCAAGGGACCTTTCCATGAAGTGTCCTCCCTGGACTAGGGGTCTACCGAACTAGCCCGGACTGTTCGTGAACGCACCAACCAGAGGCCGAGACGGCTCCAGCGAGCGCCGGGTTGAAAGTTCAAGGGCCGAAACGATGGCGCGAGGGGGCGTGACCCTCAGCGCGACACCGGCGACCGGCCCGGAGGAGTGAGCGGGTGAGTTGGTCGTGCGCGTGGGAGAGATGCGACGGCCTTGGGCGAGCACGGTCGTCATGGATCGCCGGGTCAGGTGGCGGTCAGCGCCTGGGCGAGGTCGCGCCAGGTGTCGCGCCACGGGAAGGCTTGCGGCATGTGCAGTACGATGCGTCGCGCCGAGCGCTCGACCCAGACGGCAATCTTCACCAGCCGCTCGCGCAGCGTCCAGACCTGAGCGGACCCGACGGCGGTGGCGCGCGCCACGCTCTGCAGCGCCTGGAACAGGCCGTAGGCCGCGACGGAGAACAGCAGGCGGAGTTGGTTGGCGGCGAATCGCGAGCAACTGGTCCGGTCCATGGCCAGGCCCTGCTGCAGTTCTTTCAGCCGGTTCTCCATGTCGCCGCGTCCGCAGTACAGGCGCGTGTACACCGTGGCCGGTCGGTGCACCAGGTTCGTCACCAGAAACCGCGGATTGTCCTTGCGCGAGCGGCCGGGATAGCAGAGCACCTCGGCTTTCATGATGATGCGCCGCTTGCGATCCCAGCGTCGGGCGGCATACCGCGTCTCGCTATACAGCGTCGCCGTCTCCCCGGTGGCGCGGGCTTGCAGGCGGGCCCGGCCGAGCAGCCGCCGGACGCGCTTGTCCAGCCGCCGATTGCCAGCCAGCCCCAGCACGTACTCCACCTCGGCAGCGTCGAGGAAGGCCAGCAGCGCGGCGTCGGCGAAGCCCGCATCGGCCCGGACGCGCAGCCGCGCGCGCGGAAAGAGCGCGCGGAGCTTGCGGAACAGTCGGCGCAAGAGCGCGCGGACGCCTCGGGTCGCGGCCCCCGTCCCCGGCCGCAGCAGCGCGGCCACGACGTGTTGGATCGGCTCGGTGTTGAACGTGACCGTGGTAATGAGGGGCAGATAGCACCACGTGTCGTAATAGCCGTTGAAGAGGGCGAACTCCTGCTGGCCGTGGATCGGGTCGTCGGTCGCATCGAGATCGATCGTGATGAGCCGCACGCCGGCGCCGAGGCGCTCGCGGTGGGAGGTCAGCACGGTGTCGGCCAGCGCCGTCCCGAGCCGATAGAGGTCGGCCCGGCCCACGGCGTTCTCGAACCGCGACAGCGTCGGTTGCGACCCCAAGGCCGCGCCCGCGAGCGGATCGCGCTCGAGCAGCAGCTTGTGGATCGGGTCGTCGACCAGCCGCGCGGCGTCGTTGCAATCGGCGTAGCCACAGGCCAGCCCGAAGACGCGCTGCCGCAGCAGATCCCGGAGCGGGTGCGCCACCTTGCCGGCTTGGCGACGATCGCGGATCGCGCTGGCCAGTTGCCACGTCAGCCCGAGCCGATCGTCGACCGCTTTCAGCAGCACGGCGCCGCCGTCGGAACTGGCTTGCGGCTGGTCGAACCGGGCGATGATCGGCCTCGAAATCCCGTGGACCCGGAGAGCGCTGTGCGCTATACAGGCTGTAGCCATCGAGCCTCCGCGTTTGGGTGCCTTGAAGCGTCTCGACACCGCTTTCATAGCACCTACGAGCGGCTCGGTGGCTCTTCTGTTTCATCGTTCGTGAATTTTCCGGGCTAGAGGCGGCGGCCTATTGCGGCATCTGAGCGTGAGATTGTTGCCGGGAGATCTCGCTGCGACGCCAGGTTCTCACGTGGTGGTCGTCTTCGAGTGTCGATGACCTTCTGAAGGTGCAGGCCGGGGATGAATCTCGATTGGCTGTGAACGTCGGAACCGTGGTATGGAGGGCGCAGTCGGGCGCACACTCACGATACGGATTTAGTTGGCACGCTGGGTCAGAGGGTCATAGATCAATCAGTTGCCGATTCCCGAATGACGGTGGGACACTGGCCGTCATGGGTCCCCGTGCGAGGCTCCGTCGAGTCCCATCGTGCCCGTCACGAGCCGCCGAGAGTTTTTCGCACATAGTGCAGCGGCCATCGCCATGGCGGGAGCAGTGAAGGCCCAGCCGAGGTCCGCCGAGTGGGACAAGCGCAGGGAACTGACCTTGACCAACCTCCAGCTCGTTATGGGCCTCCTGCCGACACCCTCGCCGAGAGAGCCACTTAACATCCAGTGGATCGGCGATCGGATCCGGCGCGAACAGCATGTGATCAGAAGGCTGAGTTTTGCCACGGAGCGGACGAAGCAAGGCATCGACCGTGTCGAGGCGTATCTGCTCGAGCCCTCGAAGCGCCAGGCGACCGGGAGGTTGCCCTCGGTCTTGTGTCTGCACGCGACGAACCGCGGGAAGGAAGAGCCTGCGGGGCTTCGTCCACCGAAGCCGCAGGATCCCATCGATCCCGATATGCACTACGCGGTTCACCTGGCTGAACGCGGCTACGCGACGCTCGCTGTCGATCACCCGAACCTGAGCGGAGGCAACTACACGTTTGACACGTATGGCCTGGGATACGCGAGCAATGTGATGAAGGCGGTCTGGAACAACATACGGGCCGTGGACCTTCTTGTCGGGCTGCCTGAGGTCGACTCCTCCCGCATTGGCTGCATCGGCCACTCGCTCGGTGGCAACAATGCGTTGTTCACGACAGTGTTCGAACCGCGCATCAAGGTCGCCGTGTCCAACTGTGGCTTCAGCAGCCTGTCAAAGACCTACCCCCGCACGCCGCGACCACATCACTTCGCCAGCCAGGCTTACATGCCGCGGATCGAATCAGTGTTCGAGTCCAATTTGATAGAGATCCCGTTCGACTTTCACGATGTCATTGCGGCCTGTGCGCCTCGACCGATCCTGATCAGCCATGCGGAGCACGACCCGAACCTACTCGTTGAAGGTGTACCAGCGTCAATCGCTTCCGCCTTGCCGGCATACGATCGACTCGGATTCAGGGATAAGCTACGAGCGAACTACTTCCCTGGCGGCCACGGGTTTCCATCCGAAGCCCGGGCAGTCGCATACGACTGGCTGGATAAGTGGCTCAAAGGGACGCCGTGATGTCAAAGACGCTCAGCGAAACAGCTCGTGCTCGGCGTTCTTGGAGCGGATCGACTGCGCGTCCGAATAACGGCCATCACGCTCTTTGAGGAATCCCCGATCGCAAAGGCTGCCGAGTGTGCCGACGCCACTTCGGCCTTTCGCTGAATCCCGGTGCTCGGGGGCCAAAACGAGATCCCTCTTAATCGTGAGTTAATCGCGAGCTCCGACGACATCGTTCCCGAAGCTATGTCGGCGGCTTGACCGGGTGGCCTGTGACATCCGACAGCGAACCGAAGGCCCCGCGCAACCGGTGAAGCTAATGCTCGTGGGCGTGGCGCCCCCGCACGTGAGTGGGCCCCGGTGGAGCTACGCCGGTCGTCTCCGACAACGGCCTGATCTGTCAGTGTCGGCGCTTCCGCGCGGCGTGTCGGGACTATCGGCTCACGCAGGAGTTCATCACACCGTACACGCCCGAGCAGAACGGGATCATCGAGCACTTCTTCCGCTGCTTGAAGGAGGAATGCGTCTCGGGACGGTCTTGGACGTGATGGAGAGTCGCCCGCGTTGGCTTCTGGGTGGGCGCGGCGGGCTACTCGCGACCGCCGGTCCGACCTCCGACGCCGACGAGTCGAGGTTGTGAAGGAACCGTACGTTCGGTCGTAGGAGGCAAACCAGCCATCCGTTCGCGAACGGCCAAGCACCCGTGTCAGCCATGGTGTCCGCTTCTCAGTGACCAGCCCCTCGGTCTTCGCGGCCATGATGAAGTCGTTCCGGTGGAGGCCGCGGATCTTGTGGGTCCACGAGGTCACCGTGACGCGCCCCCACTCGGTGAGGAGGGCAGGATGGTGACCCTCCGCCTCGGCGAGGGCGCCGACCCGGTTGGTGAAGGCCAACGCGGCGGCGAAGTTCGGGAAGTGGAAGACTCGCTCGAGCCGGGCAACGCCGTCGCGCTCCAGCAGTTGCCAGCCTGAGACCTCGCGCCTGAGCTCCGCGATCTCCGCCTCGGTCACCCGCGGCGAGTCGCGGTGGCAGGCGACACACCGTTCGGCGGACAGCGTGCTCATCACGCCCACCTCCGCGTTTCTCCCTACGAGCAACCTACCCTCGCCGGATGCGCTCTTCGGGGACCCCCACGCGTTTGACGCCCTTGAAGCTGAAGAGCAGTTCGACGAGCGTAGGCGGTTCGACGGCGACCCGCTGGACGATCGTCCCGAGCGCCTCCTGCACGTTCTGGCTGAAGGCGACGCCCTTGATCGTGAGGCCGCTCAGGTTCACCTTCACGCGCTGGTTCGGCTCCAACACGCTCAAGCCTCCGGAGGACCACCTAGTTGCAGGTCTGCACCGCGAGGGATAAAGCACATCGGAGCCGGAGCCGACAATTCAGCATCAGCGGGATCCCTTCTTCCCGGCGCGGACAAATTCAAAGGGTATGGTAGGCGTTGCGAGCGGCCTCTGCAACGGAGGGATCGAAGCACAGCTAGAATTAGGCGGACCGGCCTCGTACTGCCCATGGGAGCTGATGCTGAGGAGAGCTGATGCACTCGAGCTCGCCCGGTGAGACGACTCGGGTTAGTCCCATACGGCGTGCCCCGGGTGCCCTGCCTCGACCCACAGTGGACTGCCGTTTCGAGATGTCGCTGTAGAGTATGGACCGGGTGAAACCCCGGCCGAGGGCAACAAGCGCGTCACCGACGGAAGGCGGCGTCAGGATCGGAGGGGCGCATCATGAAAGTCGCATCAATCCTGAAGTCCAAGGGATCCAGCGTAGCAACCACGTCGCCCACTTACGACCATCTTCACAGTCGCGTGGGACCTGAAGCTGAAGGGCATTGGCGCCCTCGTCGTTAGCGACGACGGAAACACAGTCCTGGGCTTGATTTCTGAACGGGACATTGTCCGCGGCCTGACGGAGCGTGGACCGAAGCTGCTCGCACTGCCCGTGTCCCAAGCGATGACCTCGTCCGTCATCACCTGTACGCCGGACGACAGCATCACCACGGTGATGGGCCGGATGACGCGTCATCGCATTCGACACATTCCGGTGGTCGACGGTGGGAGGCTCTGCGGTATTGTCAGCATCGGCGACGTGGTCAAGCACCGTCTCGATGAACTCGAGATGGAAGGGAACATCCTCCGTGAGACGCTCTTCATAAGCCACTAGTGGAGCGGCCGGGGCAGGCGCCTGATCTGCCAGAATGTGCCGTATCAGGGCGGCACCGTCCACCTAGGCCATCCGCGCAGGAAGGCGTAGGAGTAGACGACCGCCACGACGACCAACGCGCCGAGCAACCGCGAGGCCGTTTCGATCGCCCCGGGTCTGAAGACTGGCTGCTCCGTGCGAAATCCCCGAAGGTCCCCACAAACGCCGCGCTGAAGACCAGGAGGATCAGCACGAGCCCCTGAAGCCACCGCCTCCACGTTCGCCTGACCCACCCTGCCCTGGTCACGCTCAGCGTGACGCCCAAGGACATCGCCGCCGTGAGAATCGTGCCGATGAACGCCCACCATCGTGCGGTGAAGAGGATCAGATTCCAGTGCATTGCCGCCCCGAAATAGAGGCGAAGGGTTGCCGCCCGGCCCGGAGTGACACTCGTGCTCCGCGCGTAGATTGTCTCCCCTACTGAAGCCGTCAAGAACCGCCTTGACAACCTCTGCGAGGGGAAGCAGAGTCTGCTTACTTTCACCGGGTTCGACCCCTCAGGGGGAGGCTAGGCAATGCCCCTGGATCGGGTCCCTGGAGAGCAGTTCGACATCCTCGTTGACCATGCGGATGGCCCGGCCGGGCATCCCTGTTCGCGCGGCACCACTCCCTTGAGCGTCATCTACAGCAAAGGCCTGAGTTGCAGGTTACCGGATGCGAGGGCCGCCCGCAGGCCCTCCGTCCCCCCATGTCTCTGAGTCAACCAACAGGAGGAACACCATGGGAGCCTATTGTCTTCTAGGATTGATTCCGTCTCACACCGTCGACGTCGGGGAAATCATGGAGGTCCTCTGGTTCGACTGCCACGGCGCCATCATCTTCGGCGATAGGGAGGAGGTCGCCTGTATCCCGCATGCGGGATGTCGGCTGGAGATCGTGGCGACACCCTCGAGTTCTCACCGCAAGGTCAATCTTCTCTTGCCGGGGCAGGTCATCCGATATATGCACTCGTTCTTCCTCGGCGATCGGTTCGAGCTGCCGGGCGGGACCAAAGTGAGCCTCCGGTACCTTGTGGGGTTCAAGCTGCAGCTCGCGTCACGCGTAGCCCTTCCACCGCTGGAGGACGCCGTGGTCCAGAGGCGGCCGGTGGAGCATGCCGGAACGCGTGCCCCTGGACTAACCTTGGGAGTCCCCGTGGCTGCGGCGCGAACACCGAGAGATTTCTAGATCTCCGCCGCCACCGAGCTCGATCATCTCGGCGCTCGTGGCGGTTCTCGGCCGCGCCGCTGGCACTTGGAAGGAGCATCCGATGACGAGCCTCAACGCAGGGGATCTCGTCGAACTCCACCCCGGCACCGGGTGGCTTGGGACGGTCTTGGACGTGGTAGAGAGTCGCCCGCGCTGGCTTCTGGTTTACTGGCACACGCCGCCGAACATCTGCATCAATCCCCTGCTCGAGAACGAGGAATTCCTCACGTTAGGGTAGAAGACGCAAGGAGAGATGCAGATGCCCGAGCAGTTCCTGGGAGAGGTGTCCCATGAGGACTGATCTCGCCGACCATCACTACCCACTGCTCGACGGAAGCCCTCAGATGCGGGCGATCCGGACAGTCATCGCGAACATCGCCGACACTGACGCGACAGTCTTGATCCGGGGGGAAAGCGGCGTGGGGAAAGACCTGGTCGCTCGGGCCATCCATGCCGCGTCGGGGCGCCGAGACGGTTCCTTCGTCAAGATCAACTGTGCCGCGATTCCTCCCGAGCTGCTGGAATCCGAGCTCTTCGGCCACGAGAAGGGAGCCTTCACGGGCGCGCACCGGCGGCAGGTGGGGCAATTCGAGTACGCGAACAAGGGCACGATCTACCTCGACGAGATCGCGGAGCTGCCGGTTGCTCTCCAGCCCAAACTCCTCCACGTGCTCCAGGACTTGCGGTTCGCTCGGGTGGGCGGCCACCAGCTGATTGATGTCGACACGCGCGTGATCGCCGCCACGAATCGGGGCCTGGAGCACGCGATCGCCTGCGGTGAGTTTCGACAGGACGTCTACTATCGCCTCGCCGTCGTGGAGATCCGTATTCCTCCGCTCCGGGAGCGGCGTGACGAGATTCCGCTCCTCGCGGCGCGTTTCCTCAGCCGGTTCAACGAGCAGTACCGGCGCAATAAACAGCTCTCGCCCGAGACGAGCGCCCGCCTCATGGAGTATGCTTGGCCGGGCAATGTCCGAGAGTTGGAGAACATCATTCGTCGCATGGTGGTGCTGGCGGATGGTGAGCACGCGTTCGAGGCCCTGGTCGCGCGCTGCCGGAACGAGCACGCCGCGGCCTCTCGGCCAACGGCCATCGTCACCGAGAGCTTGAGGGAGATCGCGCGCCGCGGCGCGCGAGAAGCCGAGCGGCAAGCCCTCGTGGACGTACTCGAACGGGCGCACTGGAATCGAGCCGAGGTGGCGCGGATTCTCAAGGTCAGCTACAAGACGCTGCTCAGCAAGATCGCCGAGTGCGGACTGACGCGGCCGTGGCGCCGATAATTGTAGCCACGCGCGGAGGAGGCGACAATGTCGTCGCATCAAGCTACGGATTACCAGGATCCCCGTGGCAGAATCGGAGGAGGCCGCCCGGAAGAAGAGCCACACATTCACGTAAAGGAAGTTGGTGGCCAGCTAGTCTGGAGCGGTACGCGCACGTATGCCGTAGGTCGACGGATCTTAAAAGCCGGAGGCACGGTCGACGACGGTGCGTTCGCCGGATGGTCGTGGGATGGTACGTGCCTGCGCGCCTACAATGACCGGTACGGCATACGTCCTTTGTACTATTTCTGTCGCGGAGAGGAGATTGCAATCTCCACGTCTATCCTTAGGCTTATTGCCGAAGGCGTTCCGGCGCAACTCAACTACGGCGGGCTTGCTGTGTTCTTTCGACTCGGGTCTTTCCTTGGCGAGGATACCCCATTTCGCGACATTCACGCGCTTCCCCCCAACGCATTCTTCGAGTGGAAGAATGGGATCTTGAGCGTTACCGGAGGTATATCGCGTGCGAAGCCGCAGGCTTTGAGCAGGACGGCCGCGCTGGATGCGTATATCTCTCTTTTCAGAGAGGCGATCCGCCGCCGACTGCCGACGGCAGAAAACTTTGTCGTTCCGCTCAGCGGCGGTCGTGATTCGCGACACATTCTCCTCGAGTTGTGTAAAGCTGGGTACCGCCCAAAATTTTGCGTCACCGCGCGCTATTTCCCGCCGGGCGACACGGCCGCCGGGGAGATCGAGATCGCGCGCGAGGTGGCGGCTGCGCTTGACGTCCAGCACGTAGTGGTCGACCAGGTGTCTTCGAGATTTGCCGCCGAATGGCGGAGTAACGTTGAGACAGAGTTTTGTTCCGTCGACGCGCAATGGTCGCTCGCGGTGGCGGATTTCCTGAAGGGGCAGGTCCACGATATCTACGACGGAATCGGCGGCGATGTGCTGTCGGCAGGATTGTTCCTTACTCGCGAGGGTCTCGAGCTATTTGAGGCGGGCCGATTGCATGAACTCGCACAACAGTTACTCGGGGCCGAGTGGAGCAGTCGGGCCTTCACAACTGCCGCGAGGCATCACCTCGACCGGAAGGTTGCGGTTAGTCGCGTGGCTGAGGAGCTGCGAAGGCACTCGGATGCAGTTAACCCCATCGGTTCGTTCTTCTTCTGGAATCGTACTCGGCGGAAGATTGCGATGACCCCGTATCGGATCCTCGCGCGCGTCGGCGAAGTCTGGTCTCCATACCTCGACCACGAAGTCTTCGATTTGTTGAGTGGGCTTCCCGCAGAAGTGTTTCTCGACCACACATTCCATACCGAGGCCATTCATCGTGCCTATCCCGAGCACGCCGCGATTCCCTTCGCGATCAAAAGGGAACAGACGACGTCAGATCGCGCTCCACTACGGATCTTCGCTCGGGCCGTCCTTTTACAAAGTCTTCGGCATGGCCGATCCGCGCTGTACCGCCGCTCATACTTCATACCGCGCCTGTTGCGATGCTTGGTGGATCCTAGCTACAGCGACGCGATCAATTGGCTCGGGCCACAGATACTCTACGCGCTTCAGTTGGAGGAGAAAAGCGGGCGGTGAGTAGAGTCTTCTCGCGCCGCTTGATTTGGCAGCGGGCGCCGGTGGCAAGGCCCTTTCCATGGCGCTCCCTGTGAGCATCTGCGCCCTGTCCCCGGCCATCACCGCGATGTGCGCAGGCCTTTCCCTGACATCCCGGGGACTGGAAATCCCACCGCCGCAAAGCTATGTGGAGCGTTTGGCGGGCGGCCCAGTCTTCGAGGTAATGAGTAAGAGAACGCGAAAGTGAAAGAGCGCCTGGCCAAATCCATCTTCTGGATAACCTGGTCTCGGGGAGTGGGGCAGCTTGTCTCGTTCCTGTCGTCATTGGCGGTCGCTCGGTGGCTCAGCCCCGCTGACTATGGCCTCATGGCGGTGGCGGGTATCTGGACAGGCATAATGCTGCTCATGAGCGAGATGGGACTGGGAGCCGCAATCGTTCAGTTCCAGGAACTCACCGCGGACGAACTCAATTCCTGCTTCTGGTTGATCATGTCCTTGGCGACCGTCGGATACTTGGCGCTGTATCTGTCGGCTCCGTTGCTCGAGATGTGGTTTTCCACCCCAATGCTCGGGGATGTTTTGCGAGTCGTCGGCTTGGGGTTGCCGCTCTTAGCGATCCGAGTCGTCCCGGACGGTCTGCTACGAAAACAATTGGCATTCGACCGGCTTTCTCAGGCAGACATTTTCTCAACCATGGTGACCGTCCCCGTCGTGCTGGGGATCGCCTGGGTCGGCGGCGGAGTGTGGGCGCTCGTCGCCGGCGCGCTGGTTGCGCCTGCCGTTCAGGACATCGCCATCTTTTGGTTCACGAAATGGCTGCCTGGGATTCGAATGGGCAGCAAGCGGTTCGGACCCCTGATGCGCTACAGCTTGGCCGCGCTTGTCTCGAGAGTCAGTTGGGCCACGTATCAACAGGCGGATATCTTCGTGCTTGGGAAGGTTTCTGGAGATGTCACGCTGGGCTTCTACTCGATGGCCAAGGAGCTCGCGGCGTTACCCGTTACCCGGATCTCGGCGGTGGTAAATCAGCTCGCGTCTCCCGTGATGGCAGAGCTGCAGGTTAGTCCAGAAGCTTTACGCGCCACGCTTCTGCGGGCGCTTCGCCTGGTGGCGGCCGCCTCCCTTCCGTTGTGCACCGGCCTCATCCTTGTTGCAGAGGATTTTGTCCGAGTAGTCCTCACCGAGAAATGGACTCCCGCCGTATCGATCCTCAAAATCCTGTGCGTGTACTCGATGCTATCGTCGGTCGCGGTCCTACTCGTTCCTCCGTTGATGGCACGTTTTCGTGTCGGTTTTGTGTTCCGATATACGCTCCTGCAGCTTCTTGTGATGCCGATCGCCTTTTGGGTAGGGGCGGCATGGTCGGGCGCAGTTGGTGTGGCGCTGGCGTGGGCGGCCATCTATCCGCTCGGGTTTGCTTGGCTAGTCCGCGAAGTGGTCCGGGAGTTGGGTATTCCCTGGGCAGTCTTCCTCATTCAGTTTCGACCGGCCGTCGTCGCCACTGTCATCATGACGGTAGTGGTCCTGCTGGTCCAGGTCGGGTGGGGCAGCCTCGTATCGGCCCAGATCGCCTCAAGGCTTGCCGGAAGCGTACTCGCCGGAGCGCTTGGGTACGGCACTGCACTGTGGTTCTTTGGTGATCCCGTGCGCCGCGAGATTCTCGAGGTTGCCGGCTGGGTGTTGCAGGGAGGACGAGCGTTCGGGATGGGACGTGCCAATTGATCGACCGGCGGTTAGAGGTAACTACCTTCGGGTGGTTGTGGGTCTTCCCGAGAAGCGGAAGCCGGGATTTCCGCGGCACTTCACTTGCGGAACCTGTGGCATTCAGTCACACTGATAGGCCAACGAGGCGAAGGCGACGAGTCGATGACAGCAGCGGTCTCGGAGCCAACACAGGTCGGCGTTCGACCACACTGAGCGTGATTCACCGTGGCCCTCGACACCTTCCTAGTCAAGGCTGCTGAACTCCTTCTGGAGCCCTTTCGCTCGTGGGAACGCCTTCTCTCTGCGCTATCAGGAATCCCGCACGCGCTTACCGATTTCGGCAGCAAGACGGCGTGGATGTACCTCCTAACGAGCGCGGTCGTCGCCTGCATTCTCTATTGGGTGCGCAAGGGGAGGCAGCTGATCGAGGCCGACGTGTCGCTGAGGAAATTTCTATGTCCGCCCGAGATCTACCGGCAGCGGTCAGCGGTCGTCGATTATAAGTACGTCGCGTTTGATCTGACTGTCCGCTCTTTGATCTACATTCCCTTAATGTCGGGAATCGCTTGGCTTATCTATAAATCGCTACATCCGCTGGCGGTTCGCGTGTTCACGTTCGATCTTCCCGCCATGGATCCTCTGACCCGCGGCATCGTCCTCACGGTCGCGACGGCAGCGTGGGCGGATTTTGGATTTTTCCTCTCGCATTACCTTATGCACCGAGTCTCGATACTCTGGATCTTCCACGAGATCCATCATTCAGCCGAAGTGTTGACTCCCGTAACCGTGTATAGGGTTCATCCAGTCGAGGACCTTGTCAACGCGTGTGTCGCATCAATACTCAGCGCGATGAGTGCATCGGCGTATACGGCGACGCAAGGTAGCGATGTCAAAATCATCGCCATCTTCGGAACCAATATCGTCCTCTTCTTATTCTTTGTTGTGGCATTTCAGCTTCGACATTCACACATCTGGCTCTCGTACGGGCCAATCCTGGAGCACATATTCATCAGCCCGGCGCAGCATCAAATTCATCACAGCACCGACCCGAAACACTGGAACAAGAACTACGGCTTCGTCTTTGCGACATGGGATCTTCTATTTGGCTCGCTGTACGTTCCGCGCCATCGCGAGACCATACACTATGGTGTGCCGGGGGCCGACCCTCAAGACTTTTCCAGTGTCGCAAAGCTCTATTTTCTGCCCTTTGCCAAGGCGGCTCGCACGCTGCTGAAAAGGCCTCAGGCCTCGACGCCGTCAGTCAGCATCCCTCGATGAGTGTCCGACAGTTGACGGCGACGGGAGGGTGGCTCAGGACGCTAGCGACAAGCTCGAGTCACAGACACCCCCGTGCGAGGGCAGGCCCAGGCCACGGCGAGTCCACCGGCTTGGTGGGTTCTTAGTGCTGTTCCACTCGGTCGACTGCACGGGGAACTACGAGTGCTCTGCTTCGGAGGCATCATCTCGCCAGGCCTCGTGCCCCTCGTGCCAGAACCGGTGGTCGCAAGCGGCGAGCACCGCGAGGTGGCCGAACCTGCCAAGCATTCGAGTCCGCTTCTACCACCAACGCGTGACTGCGCAGCAATGGGTCAAGAGACACAGAAGCCACCATTGGACGCCTCCTCGGCCACCACTTCCGGGCCAACGAGGTGCCGCAGGATATTCTCGGCGGGAATGTCGGCAGCGTCTATCCCGAACGGCTTGGCGGCAGATGGGGGATTCATGCTTGAGATCGTGAGGCGGAGCACACTCGAGTTGATCAAGCGTCCGCTGCGCAGGCTGATCGATCCCTTCAATGCCGCCGTCCGCAAGCGCGCGCTGAGAGGTTACGTTGACGCCTTGCGAACGCAGCCGCACGCGGATGATGTGGATCCACAGCTGCTGCACGATGTTCGCCGCGCCTGGGGCAACGAAGCGTACAGCGCGGATCTCGACTTCATAGCCCGGATTGCCGGGCGTGCGTTGCAGGGGAAGGGGCCGTTCCTCGATTGCGGCAGCGGCATCTCGACGATCGTCGTGGCGGCGCTTGCGGGCCGGCACGGCAGTTGTGTGTGGAGCCTGGAGCAGAATCGGGCTTGGTACGACTACCTAAGGGCAACGCTGAGGGCGCTGCACATCACGAACGTCAAGCTCTGGTATGCGCCGCTGCGCAAGTATGGCGACTTTGTGTGGTTCGATCTCCAAGGCCGGCGTCTGCCGTCCGGGTTCAGCCACGTGTTCTGCGATGGTCCGGCCGTGTTCGCAAGCGACTGGGAGGAGCCGTTCTTCTCCAGTTGGCGAGCGGGTGTGGTGCCAGTACTCGAGGATGCGGGGATACATTTTGGGGAGATCCTGCTCGACGATGCCGACGATCCACGCGCCGAGGCGCTTCGCCGGCGCTGGGAGTGCGCGGGACTTGCCACTTCGGTCGTGCAGACGGCGACTGGTCCGTTCATCTTAGCGAAACCTCGGCGCTTCGGGAGTGCGGCGGCGCCGAGCGCTAGTACGGAAGGTAGCCCACCAGGCCACAGACCACCCAGGTGACCAGAACCTTGTCCGGTACCCGAGGGCTCGAATGGGACCCGGCCATCCAAGTCGACGCGTTGACCAACGAAACCTTGGGGTGCCGGTCGAGGTGACCGGTGAAAATCGCCGAACGTGACGTTGACGGCCCGGATGATGTCCTTATTGATCTCGACGCCGAGGATCGCCCGCTGGCCGAACGCCAGCGCGGCCAGGATGTCGCGGCCCCCGCCCGTGCCGACGACGAGCACCCTCGCGTCCGGCCTGACGTAGTGAACAATGTTGGTGACGTCGTACTTGAGGTGCTCAACCTCCGCGAGATTCCCGCTGAAGCCGGTCAAGACGGTCCCGGCAGTGGCATCGATGCTGAGGCCGAGCTGCCTGACTCGTCGGTCGGCGCCCGGATAGACGGAGCTCAGTCCCCAACCAACCGGTCTCTGGAGCCGCGCGTCTCGCCGCTCATCGCTGATAGTGATGCGCGAGAAGGAATTCCATTTTTCGTACAGCGGTCTCGGGTATTCGAGCGCTTGCTTGACCCAGACAAGATGAAGAAGAGGCGTCTGTCGGGCGGCCAGGACACCGTGGATCGCAACAAAGGCGGCAAACACGAGGCCGGTGGCGGCGGCGAACCGTCGAAGCCGCGGCGCTCCATCCGAGGCGAAGAGCACAGCGCCGATGGCGGCAAGAAACGCGCCGACCACGACCGTCGTGGGCCCATCCAGGATTTTGAGCGTGTAGACAAGAACGATGCAGCCGAGCGCGGCACCTGCCAGATCGACCGCGTAGAGCCGGCTGACCTGTCCAGGGAATCTCGTCAGAGCAAGACACACGGCGACGCCGCTGAAGACGAAGGGGACCGCGATCACCACGTACGTCAGCGCGATCAAATAGAGACCGACGATCGAGCGATGGACGATGAACGGGATGCTGAGGTGTGTCAGGAAGCTCGCGACGATGGAGAGGGCGAACAGCAGCGCGCTCAGCGCGAGGTGCTGCTTCGCCTTCTCCCACGTGAAGAAGCGGGGGAACAGGTAGACGAGTACGGCACCCACGATCATCCCGAACATCGCGACCGAGATCGCGACGAACGCAAAGTGATACCACATCGTGACACTGAAGATTCTCGTGAGCAGAATCTCGTACATCAACGTCGCCAGCATCACCATGAAGAGACCGGCGTAGGTGCGTTTCGTCGCGAGGAGCTCGCCGTTCATCCGTATAACTGCCTGCTGAGCGGGATTCGCCCAGCGTCCCGGCAGCGGTGATCCCTCGGTGAGACGCTTGCCCGTCTCGCGCCAGGGTATTGGCCCGGCGGATTGTGTACTATCGACGCGTCGAACCGGTTGAAATAGGTATAGCTATTGCCGACGAAGAGCACTCGAAGTGTCCGGCGCGAGCCAGGCACGTGCGCAGCTGCCCAGTCACTCATCAACCCGGCGGCCGCAAACAACAGCACACCAATTGCCACGAGTGTCCGCCGTCTCATCTGAAGTCGAGCGCCACTCATCGAAAGCTCCTACTCGAATCGATGAATCTCCTGTTACACGGATTGTATATTCGTGTGAAACCACCGCGAACCCAACCAGCCCGCATGGACACCTCGGTTGGGATGGCTGGCGGGAGTCTAGACTCGTGAGTCTGAAAAAGTTGGAACAACGTGTACGGGCGGAGTGTTCTCGCGATAGAAGGGAGAACGCTCATGGCCATCGGCCGTCCCATCCCGGTGTTGACGCTGACCGACGAGGAACGCGACATGTTGGAACGCTGGGCGCGTCGGCCGACGACGGGGCAGGCGTTGGCGCAGCGAGCGCGCGTCGTGTTGGCGTGCGCGCGCGGCCAGACCAACACGCGCGTCGCGCACGAGCTGCGGCTGACCAAGCAGACCGTCGGCAAGTGGCGCAGTCGGTTTCTGGCCGCGCGCCTCGACGGGTTGCTGGATGAACCGCGTCCGGGAGCACCGCGCCGCATCACCGATGCCGCCGTGGAGCACGTGGTGACGCTCACGCTGGAGGCGAAACCGCGCGACGCCACCCACTGGAGTACGCGCGCGATGGCCGGCCGCTGTGGCTTGAGCCAGAGCACGGTCAGTCGCATCTGGCGCGCCTTTGGCCTGCAGCCGCATCGGACGGAAGCCTTCAAGCTCTCGAAGGACCCGCCGTTCGTGGAGAAGGTGCGGGATATCGTCGGCCTCTACCTGGATCCGCCGGACCGCGCCCTCGTGTTGTGTGCCGATGAGAAGGCGCAAATCCAGGCCCTGGATCCCACGCAGCCGTTGCTGCCCATGCGCCCGGGCCAAGTGGAACGCCGCACGCACGACTACGTGCGCCATGGCACGACGTCGCTCTTCGCGGCCTTGGACGTCAAGACGGAAACGATCATTGGTCGGTGTCATCGCCGCCATCGCGCCGTAGAGTTCCGCAAGTTTCTCGACACCATCGATGACGCGGTCCCGCGAGACCTCGACATCCATCTCATCCTCGACAATTACGCCACCCACAAGACGCCGCTCATCCGCCGCTGGCTCAGCAAGCGGCCGCGCTTTCATCTGCACTTCACGCCGACCGGCGCCTCGTGGATCAATCTCGTGGAGCGCTGGTTTGCCACGCTCACGGAGAAGCAGATCCGCCGCGGTGTGCATCGCAGCACGCGCGCGCTCGAGGCGGCCATCATCGAGTACATTGCCGTGACCAACGAGCAGCCGCATCCATTTCGCTGGACCAAGACCACCGACGAGATCCTCGCCAGCGTCGAACGATTTTGTCGACGGATCTCGGACTCACGAGACTAGCAGACCTGACCTGAACTATGGGCGGTGTGCGGGGCTTCCAGCGTGACGAGGAGCAGGCGCACGCGGCTGTCAGTCATGGTGGAGTTCCCAGGCTTTAGTGGACACTCCGCCGCCGCGGCTTCTGAACCGCTTCGAACTGCTCGGGACTCACGCCGCCCAAATGGCTATGACGGCGCGTGCGATTGTAGAACGTGTC
>Ga0209382_10003660_pt1 | contig 21141 bp, 18 predicted proteins | sample SoiMetdeltSBSDD5_FD_187599 | JGI IMG/M metagenome (GOLD analysis project Ga0209382, IMG submission 187599) | Bulk soil microbial communities from a Populus tree surrounding site in Tennessee, USA - Soil MetaG P. deltoides SBSDD5 (SPAdes) (version 2) | ecosystem: Environmental > Terrestrial >... | reverse complement strand
CTCGAACACCCGGACGGCGTGCTCGTCTACGGCCTCGACCTGCGCCGCGACATCTGCCGGGAGATCCGCCGGTTCAAGCCCGACGTCGTACTCGGCACCGGTCACGCGATCGAGACGCCCTATGGCTTCGACCAGGCCGACCACCGCGCGGCCGGGCTCGCGACGCTCGACGCGGTGCGCGACGCGGGCAACCGGTGGGTCTTCCCGGAGCAGGTCGACGACGAGAACCTCGAACCGCACGCCGTGCGCTGGCTCATCGTCCCGGCGCTCGCCGGCTCCGGCGCGACCCACGGCGTCGAGGTCACGGGGGAGCCGCTGCGCCGCGGCGTCGCCTCGCTCGAGGCACACGCCGCCTACCTCGCCGCGCTCCCGGACCACCCCGCCCCCCAGGACATCATCCCGATGTTCACCGCGATGAGCGGCAAAGCCATGGGCGTCAAGCACGCCGTCCTGTTCCGCGCCCACGACCTGCAGGCACCACCGGAGTTCCTCACCGAGGCCATGCAGGACTGACTCGAGGTCACCGGTGACGCGGCCGTGCGGATCTGCCGCACCCTGCGCGGTTTGCTTCAACACCACCGACAGGGCCGAGTAGTAGCGCCTGCCGGCACTCGCCGCGGGTCGCACTGGACTGGTGTTGCGGCTGGGGGTGGATTGGCGGCCGTTGGTCTACGTTGACTTGGTGACCGCCCGCAGCACTTGGCCGGAGGCTGAGTTGATCGAGACCGAAAGGCTGTTCCTGGAGCCGTTGCGGGTCGATCACGCCGGTGAGATGGCGCCAGTCTTGAACGATGTAAGCCTTCCCGCCTTCATTGGCGGCCAGCCGGCCACCCACGACGAGCTACGCAGCCGCTACGCGGCACAGATCGTCGGGCATTCACCGGATCGCCGGCAGGGATGGCTCAACTGGATCCTGCGTCATCGGCCCACCGGCGCGCCGGTGGGCACCGTCCAGGCCACCCTCACCAGAGACGGCGAGCGCAGCGTAGCCGAGTTGGCTTGGGTGGTCGCCGTCGTGCACCAGCGACGCGGGTACGCCCACGAAGCCGCCGCCGCCGTGGCCGACTGGTTGCATCAGCGCGGCACAGACACGCTCATCGCGCACATCCACCCGCAGCACCAGGCGTCGATCGCGATAGCTCAGCGACTTGGCATGCGCACCACCGGGGTGACCGTCGACGGCGAGAACCGCTGGAGCACGTGAACCGGCAACCAACGCCGAACCGCCGCGACCACCTCCGCCCGGCGCCGGGTGCGTCACGAGCGGGTAGACACGAATGGTCCACGCGAAGCATCCTCAATTGCCGCCGATCGAGTGCGGCACGGGGGTTGCAGGCGGCGAACCCGTTGGACTGCGGCTGGCCGCGTCGCTGACGGTGGCCGTTAGGGCTTGATCATAGGCACACTCTTGCCGTTGCAGTCGGCAGGATCCAGTAGGCCATCGGCTTGATGTCCATCTGTTCGAAGGTTTCGGTGCCGATGCCGTCAGTGCGGCGGCTCGGGTTGGCTGCGTAGAAGTCCGCGATGTCCTGCAGTCTTCCTGCGGTCGTAAGCGGCACGGTCGTGATGTAGAAGCGGAAGGTCACTCCGCAGACGCCCGGGTAGCCGATCGGCTTGTTGTCGACCAGCCAGCATCCCGGGTCGAGAGCCCTGGATGGGAAGTAGCGGGTTTGCCGTACAGAGTCGCCGAATGCGTTGGTCGTGCCAGGCATGGCCATCGATATCAGATACAGTTGGCGGTCGCCGGGAACTCGCCCGTGGATGGAGCCTGCAGCTGATAGGAGCGGTCGGCCGTCATCGGCGAGGCCTAGGGAGTAAGAGACGACCGGCCCGAATGTCAATGCTGGTTGGTTGGCTTGGTCGACGACCTTGATCTGTGCGTCCTCGTGTGGCCGCTGCGCCAACGCGGTGCACCGTGGGTCCTCGGGCACGACACTGCGCACGAGCGGCGGTATGCCGGCGAAGCTTGCCAGGAGCACGACCACGGCAGCGGCCGCGGCCACGGCTGAGTTCGCCGACCGTCCGGTCCACCACTCGTATACCCATATGGTCGTGAGCGCTACGCCGGATACCGCCGCCACCGACCAGCCGATCCATTGCCGGTCTGGCGGCGCAAGTCCGGCGTAGGCGAGCGCAGCGGCCAGGACCAAGGTTGTTAGTACCACGATGGCGACAAGAACAACAGTGCGTACGGGTTTCCGCCGCCGAGGGGTCTCGCCGCCTGTGGCAAGTAGGGCATCACGCCCATTCGTAAACGCGGGCATAGTCGACATCCATGAAGGTATACTGTGGGCTGCTAGCGTTTCTGCACTCAATGAACGTGCCGCATCCGCGACTTTTGTCGAGCTGAAGGACCAGGTGCATCTTCGCCGTACTTGGAATGAGGCTCGGCTCCGTTACTCGCCACACCTCGGTGCCGTCCAGATAGTAGACGACTCGGTCGGCGAACCATTCCATCCTAACCTCGTGCCATTGGGAGAAGTCTGCGGTCATCAGGTGACCGCGTTTGTTGGTCTCGGTCGTGTTGTGTATGTAGTTGAGCGCCGTCGCGCGGTCTCCTCTATTCACTTCAGCAAGGTTGATCTCGCCGTCGGCGGGCCAGCGGTCTCCCTGTGGCCACGTAAGCACGACGGCGCCGAAGCCGGCACCGATCGATACCCGGAACCTGGCCTCGAACCTGCCGTACATGAGGTTGGTTCTCGATGCGATTCCCGAGCCGAGATCGAGGTCCTGTTCGCCTGGTCCGCCTTTGAGGTGCAGTTGTCCGTCGGAGACCGAGACATGCCTTGGTGAGCGGGGGAAGTTGCCGTACAGGTCGTCGTAGGCACCCCACTTGGACATGTCGAGGGTCGACCCGCTGAAGTCGTCCGTCATGACCAGGCGCCACGACTTCGGCCGCGCCGGTTGTGGTGGCGTGCTCTGCGTGGGGCGAGTGGTAACCCCGTTACCTTTGGTTGGTGACGGGTGCGTCGAAGTGGTGGGGGACGCGGCTGCCCCTGGCTCGGTAGGACTTGGCGCGGGCGTTGTTGGCGTCGGCGGTTCTGCGACCATGACCGTCGTCGGTGGTGTCGTGGGACCGTCCCGCGTAGTGCCCGGGGTGCACGCGCCCGTGAGGGCGATGATTGCCGACAGGCCGAGCAGGAGTCCGTGTCGGGCCGAGCGCCGGTATGCACGGAGCCGGACGATGAATCTTCGTACTGACATCAGATGTCTCCTTGTCAGGTCGAGTTCCCCCAATTGTCCGAAGCTCGGTGTCGGATTCACCGCCACACCGGACGACACCGGACGAAATTGGCGCGGCCTCGGACCAGTGGCGGACAACGCGGGCGGGTTGCCTTGCGGAGGATGGCGACAATGATGAGATGTCCGATCTTCTACGCGAATTTTGTGATCGGCTTCGGACTCTGCGCCGTGAGTCCGGCGGTCCGTCTGTTGACTCGATGGCGCGTAACCAGCGGATACCACTTCAGCGCAGCCAGATATATGAGATCCTCAACGGCGGCATCCGGGAACCACCTGCGCTCGACTTCGTCCTCGCGTTCGTTGGACTCTGCGCCGAGTACGCCCGAACGCATGGCCGCGTGCTCACCCAGCCGACGGATTCCGACTGGTGGCGGCTTCAGCACGGACGGCTGGTGGACATCCTCGATGACAGCCGGCGGGCCGATCGACTGATCCGATCCGGTCCGAGCGGGGCCGTTGCCACGCGGTCGCTTCCGTCGGATATCACGCAATTTGTCGGCCGCAAGGCCAGGCTCCAGGAGCTGGTGGACTGGCTAACCTCCGACCAGCCGTTCGGAGTCGTGCAACTCATACACGGGATGCCGGGCGTCGGCAAGACGGCGCTCGCAATCCACGCGGCACATGTCGCGCGGTCGGCTTTCGTCGATGGTCAAATGTTTCTGCCGATGAATGGCTATGCTTTGGACCGCCAGCCGTTGACCGCATCAGAAGCACTGGCCGCATTGCTCAAGGCCAGCGGCGTACCCGCCGTCGTGATGCCGCTCGACCTCGGCTCCCGTGCGGCACTGTGGCGGCATAGGACAGCCGACAAGCGAATACTGCTCGTGCTCGACGATGCGTTGGGTCCAGAACAGGTACGCGAACTCATCCCGGCCTCACCGATGAGCCGTGTCCTGATCACCAGCAGGCGCCGGATGCCCGGCCTCGTTGCCGCTCATGACCTGCAGCTCGACGTGCTGTCCGCCGAGGACGCTGCGGCGCTTTTCCTCACGCTGGCCGGCGAGCGACACGCGGCCGAGCCGGATCTGCTCCGCGATCTGGTGACAGCGTGTGGACGTCTCGCGATGGCGCTCGTCGTAGTAGCCGGCCGGCTGCGCACCCATCCGACGTGGACGATCGCGCACTTACTAGAGGAGCTGCGGCACGCGCAGCATCGACTGCCGTACCTGCAGGCTGACGACGTGGCGGTCGCGGCGGCCTTCGAGCTCTCCTGCCGCGCCTTGGAGCCGCTCGCCGGCCGCATGTTCCGCTTGCTGGCCGTCCACCCGGGTGTCGACTTTGACGGGTATGCCGCGGCCGCGCTCGGCGGCACGAATCCCGACACGGCAAATGGGCTGCTCGAGGACCTGTACCTAGACCACCTACTGGAAGAAGTTAGCCCAGGGCGGTTCCGTTTCCACGACCTCGTAGGCGAGTTCGCCGAGCGAATCTCCAGGAAGGACACCTCTACCGGACGTGTACAGGCGGCCGAGCGCCTGCTCGATTACTACCATCGGGCAGCCGTTCTTGCCGGGCAGCAGTTTCCGTCCCGACCCGGTACCGATTCCGATACCGTGCCTGCCAGCTCGGCAGCGTCGATCGACCTGCCGCCAAAACTGACCTCGCTGTCCGGAGCGACCGATTGGCTGGGCGCGGAAATAGAAAATATCCAGTGCTGCATGGCCTACGCGGCCACCGCCCGTCCCGAGTTCGTGTCAGCGGTGTCGGCGGCCACCCACGGCTTTCTCCGCCAGATGGGCCCGTGGGAAAGTGCGCTGAGCATGCACCGCACAGCGGTGGCCGTGGCCCGCGGTCGGGGTGACGCGGCCACGCTCGCCGTCGCACTCGCGCACCTTGGCGCCGCCCACTACCTGTTAGACGACTACCCGAGCGCGCGGGCCGCCCTAGGCGAGGCAATCACGCTCTTCGACACCGTCGCCGACGCCCGGTCCGCAGCCGACGCGCGCACCCAGTTGGGCGTTGTGTTCCGGCTCCAGGGCGACTCAATCCGAGCCCGGGAACTCCTCGAGCGCGCCCTGTCCACATTCGACGAACTCGACGACTTGACCGGCCGCACAACGGCGCTCACCCAACTCGGGATCGTGGATCGCCTGTCTGGCCACTACCGCGAGGCCCGCGACAGCCTCCTTCACGCCGAACAGTTCTCGTGCCGGCAGCCCAACCAGACCGCACGAGCTGTCGTCCTCAATGAGCTCGGCGTCGTGCAGTACCTGCTCGGTGACCACCCCGCCGCACACGACACCCTCCGCCGCGCACTCGCCCAGTTCCAAGAACTCGGTGACCGGCTCGGCCAGGCCACATCACTGAACTACCTTGGCGAGGCCCTCCATCGGTCCGGACAGGTCGAAGCGGCGATCGCGTCCCTGCATCAGGCCCAAAGGCTGTTCCAGGACCTGGGCGAGCGCCTCGGGTACGCCGACTCAACATGCCAGCTCGGCGTGGCCCTGCGCCTGGCCGGGAGCCTCGACGAAGCCATCGACACGCAACAACAAGCAATGAGCCTGTTCGAAGAACTGGGCAACCGCCTCGGCGTGGCCACCGCTCGCAACGAACTCGGCGTCACCTGGCACCGCCGCGGTCAACATGACAAAGCGCGTCCTGCGCTACTGTCCGCGATAACTGACTTCCGCGAACTCGGGTACGAGCCCGGCCTGGCGGAGGCGCTTAACAACTCGGGCGAGCTACTAGCCGACGACGGCGATCTCGAAACCGCGGCCGCCCATCACCGCGAAGCACTACCCCTAGCACAGTCGCACCGGCAGCATTACGAGACAGCCCGCGCCCTGGAAGGGATCTGGCGCACAAGCGCCCCGTCGACAAAGCCACAGGCAACGAGTGACTTGCAAGAAGCGCTAGATCTGTACCGCAAACATGATCACGAACGCGCCGAACGCCTCCTACGTGACTTCCCCTTCCTGGCCACTCCACAGCAACGATGACGTCGAAGCGCGCACCCAGGGTTGTCGGCACCCACCACCGCCAGGCAGTAACGGCGCACCCCCCTGCCACCGCTCCCGGCGCGTGGCCGAACTAGCCGATCCCCAAACGCACGACTCTGCCGCGACGCGGGCGCGCTTCGCGCGCTTCCTTTCCTCGCTGCTGTGATCTTCACTGTCATGCCGCGCTGCGCGCGCTTCGCGCGCTTCCTTTCCTCGCTGCTGTGATCTTCACTGTCATGCCGCCGTGCGCTCGGAGCGAAGCACGACGGGGGGCCGCCCGCCAGGGCACGGCCGAACACGCAGCCGCGAATGGACCGTTTGAGTTAGATCATCCACGTGCGCAGGTCGGTGTCTACGCTTGTGTTCCGTGCGTCGCGGGCGGCTGGAATGCGCTGGCGGGGACGCGAGCTCCTGTTTGGGGTGTGGTGCCGGTCCATTCCGATACCTCGTCTAGCGCCCACAGGGCCCAGTGAAGCAGTGTTTCGGCCTGGAGGACGTGGAAGCGCGCCGCCAAGGCGACGACGGGCAGCCGTTGTGGGTACGGGCCACCGGTTTGGGCGTACTCGTCGACGCGGGTCCGCGCGTGCTCGCAGCGGCGCTCGGCTTCGTCGCGGATCGCCTGGAGCGTACGGACCAGTTGCTCGTGGGTGCCGTGGTCGGCGAACGCGACCTGCAGTAGAGCCTCGAACTCCAGTACCGGTCCCGCGCCTGGCTGGTCGAACCAGTTGCGCAGCGCGCGTCGGCCCGCCGCCGTGATCGTGTACACGGTGCTGGCTCGTCTCCCGGTGTGCTGGACGGTGGCCTTGGCCAGGCGAGCCGCTGTCAGGCGTTTGGGTTCTTCGTAGACGACGCTCTCGGCGCGTGGCCACATGTCGCGCAGGCTGCGCTGCATCTGCTGCGCCAGCTCGTACGTGGTCCATCGACGTACTGCCAGCAGCGATAACACCGCGTAGGACGTGGTCGATAATCTTGGCAGCTTCACTTGGGCAATCCTCCGGGCCGGAGTATGTTGAAGTGCATCATATACTCTGGACCGGAGTAAGGACGTACGGCGATGCCCACCTGGCAGAAGGTCTCCCACATCTCGTTCTCGGCACGTGACGCCCGAGCGTGTGCCGACTGGTTCATGCGGGTCCTGGACTTCAACCCGCTCGATGAAGTCGAGGGTGAGGGGTGGAAGGGCATCTTGGTCATCCACCCTGCATCGACAACGATCCTGGAGTTCCAGCAGCACGACGCCAACGCCGGCGAGCTGTTCGACCCGCGCCGCACCGGCCTGGACCACGTAGGCTTCCTGGTGACGACCCGCGCTGAACTCGATGAATGGCAGCGGCACTTCCAGACGCTCGGCGTAGATTTCACGCCGGTTGTCGATCGTGACTACGGCGGCGTCCTCACCTTCCGCGACCCGGACAAGCGGCAGTTCGAGATGTTCTACCGCGAAGGGCACCCCTAGCTTCGATCCCGTCCGCGGTCAGTAAGGCCGTTGCCAGCGCCGTCGGAAACGTGCGCTTCTGCCGCTGGTCACGCTGCGCCGGCGGGCGTGGTCGACTTGCGTCATCACAAGCCGTTGTCGGCATGGAGCGGCGGCCGGGCGGGCAATCTCGCCGTGTCGACCGCTCGCATCCAGGCGCGTTCGTCCTCGGTCAGCGGCGGCTGACCGGCTGCTTCCCAGAGTGGCCGAAACAGCTCCGTCAGACCCTGCCAGCTCGGGATGGACGGTTCGATTAGAGACCAGCCGAGTTCGTCGAGCCGGAGGTCACCCTTGCGTCGGTTGCAACCCCAGCAAGCCGTGACCAGATTGGCCGGGTCGAGCGGATCCCCTCCGTCCGCAATGGGGTGTACGTGATCAAGGGTCGCGGATCGAGAGACGAAGGCTGGATGGGTCAAGTCCGCCTTCCAGTTCGGGTGGTAGGGAAACAGATCGGAGTACAGCCTGGACACGAGCCGCATCACTGCCGTGAGGATGACGCGTTCGCCGCAGTACCGGCACTGATAGCGGTCGCGGGTGTAGACGCCCGCGATGACCGACATTGCTGGCCAGCGTTCCGCCTTGCGCTTCGGCGGCAGGAAGCGGATCTGGTTCATTTCCGCCAGCGCTGCTGCCTGGTCGCCTTCGATACGGGCGTTGATGATCCGAGCGAGTGCGTCGGGATACGGATCCTCGGGCGCGCGCATTGCACGATGCTGCCATGCCACCGTCGACGTACCCATAGGACGTCCGGATCTGCGGCGGAGGGCTCGGGCGACGTTACGATGACGGCAACAGGTGCGCCCTCTGCATCAGGTCCTTGGCCCAGGCCGTGAGCAGAAGGGCGAGCGAACTGTCCGCAACATTGCCGATCGTGGCTACTGTTCGCTTGAGCATGCCGCCAACGAGGCCCTGATTCGGCTCGTCACCCTCAAGCTCCTCATCGACTGCTTGAAGCTGCATCACGACCTTTGCCCGGTCGGCGTCCTCCATGTCCAAGACTGGCAACGCTTCCCGGATCGCCTGTACGAGGACTGCCAGCTCATCGCCTGCCCTGCCGGTGGAAGTCGTGGTCACGGTCTGGGTAATCTGCTGACTGTCCCAGGCCATCGGCCCGTAGTTGTCGCCATGGATGTTGATCTGCGTCCCGCCGCTGCGCTCACGGCTGAGGAAGTCGCTCACGGAACCTCCAAAGTGCTCGACGCAGTCGACGCCTCGATCAGTCAACTCGATGTTGATCAGAATCGCCTCGGCGACGTCCACTCCGCAGACGAGGCCCTTGTCGCGTAGATACCGAAGCGCATCATCGAGATCACGCCTCGTCAGGCGTTCACCCTCGAAATAGTGGTTGAGCATGGGCTCCAGGTCCGACGCTGGCGAGTTGCCATAGACATATCGGACGACGGCGTTCCTGACAGCCATGTTGCGCTGCGCGCGGTCGACGCGGCGAATGCGTCGAGCTTCGACGTCCTGGCGACCAGATGCGGTGATCATCGCGGCCAGCCCGTCGAACCCTCCGCCAGATGCATTCAAGATCAGACCACTAGCTTCAAGATCCTGCAGGACACCCCGCCAGATCAGGTGTTGGTGCTCATCCGTCCGGACGTCCGGGTCCAGGAAGTCGACGATCGTCGCAGATTCGGCCGGGTTGTCGGGCCGGAAGTCATAGAGCCAGTCGAGCAGCTGCACCCGCATCAAGTCGGTCGACATGACCCCCCTTTCTAGGGCGTCCCCGAACCTAACCCGTTAGGGGCAGGAAAGTGCCCGGACGACATACCGCCGAACGGATGTGTCGCTCTATCCTTCCGACTCGCGACAGCCCCCGTCACCTTTCGGTTGGCGTCACTCATCTGCCGCGACCCGATTGCGCAGCGTGATAGCCGTACCCCGACGGCTCGGCCTGCGGAAATGCCGATGAGAGTGCAGGTTGATCCCGGCTAGTCTTCTACCCGATTGAACGGCTCGGCGTACGTGAACTGCCCGTGGAGCACGGGAGCGAACGCGGCAAGGATTCGCGCCTGGAAATGTGGCCGCCATTCCGGCACCGGGGGTATGACGCCGTACTCCTCGGCCAGCCGGAACCCGAACCGCGAGTAGTAGCGGGGGTCGCCGAGGAGGACCACGAGGGGCTCGTCAAGTGCGTCGGCTGCGCCGAGCACGGCATGCATCAGTGCTTGGCCGACGCCGCGCCGTTGGTGGTCGGGATGCACGCTGAGGGGCCCGAGCGCGACCACCGGAGCCGAGTCGACCCATGCCCGGCTGCATAGGACATGCCCTATTACGCTGGCGGAGTCGACCGCCACGAGCGAGAGCGCCGGTAGCCACGCATCGCTGGCACGCAACTCGTCTACCAGGGTGGCCTCGGCGCAACGGGTGAATGCCGCGGCCGTCACCGTGCGGATTGCGGCAGTATGCGCTGATGTCTCGCGTTGGATGAGCATTGGCGTAGCGTGCTGCAGCGTGCGTGTTCCGGCAACCGACTTAGCGGTGAACTCAGAATGCAACAGTGAGGCGCGGGCGCGGATGGCCTGGTACGAGAACCTGTACGAGATCATCGGATCCGGGAGCACTAGAGGGTACAAGAATTTCGGATGGCGAATGGCCGCATTGTCGCAGGCCGGGAGTGGTTCTGCGATCCCGTCGCCGTCGTCCCGCACCTTGATGGCCTGGCCCCCGCGCAATGGTGGAGTACCCAGCGGCTGAACGACCATTGCGCGGGGGGCCAGGGCTCGCCTTCGCTTGCCCAGGACGACGGTGGTGAGCGGCATCCCGGAGCCCGAGCCCCCTGCCGGAGGCGGTAGAAGCTCCCTGATCGCCATCGTCTCAGGTTGCCGCGTTGAGCGGCCGATCGGCAGTTATGGCGCCCTCCCTGAGACCAGGGCACGGGGGCATCGTCAGGAAGCGTTGGCGACCAGCGAGATCTGGTGACCGTTGTGGATCGGTTGGTAGGACTTGTCGGCCCTGGCATCGGACATCGACGTGTGCTCCATGCCCTGCATGTGGCAGGTGTCGCACTGCCAATAGAACGTCGTGCCGTCGTCGTCGCTCGCGTCGGCCACGAACGCGTGGTGCGTGTGGTGCGGCTGCTGCCGCTTGTGCGTCTCGATGGCGGGATCGGACTTCGCATCTTCGACCGACCAGTACTTGTTGGCCGACCGCGTGTGGCAGTCGTCGCACTGCCAGTAAATCTCGACGTGGGACATGGCGTGCAGCATCCCACCGAGGACTGCCGCCGCCAAGAGATCGTTGGTCGTGAAACGCGATCGGCTTATCGGACGCATCGTCGCATCCAGGTCGCCGTCTCCTAACGCCGGGCGGGGGCACGCGGCGTCCCACACTTGGCGCACCGACAGACCGCCCTGGTTCGACGGCATCATCGAAGGCACCGGCCTGACCAGGGAGACCCGCGGCTGCTGTTTCGGCGGGTGATGTTAGCCCACACCGCAAACAAGCCGGACAGGTCGTGCGCCGCCGAGAAAACCCGCGAACACGTCACCCACTACCTCGAGGCGTTCAACGCCTGGGCCACGGCACCCCGCTGACCCAGCTGCGGTACGTGCCCACGAACCCGTCCCGGCCATCACCGCCGGACGGTAACCAGCCCGTCCTCGGCGGCGCTTGACTGGTGCGACGGGCATCATGTTGTCCACTGGGTCGACGGCGGCGCGACCCGCCTCGACAACTCGGTCCTGGTTTGCCGGTTCCACCATCGGCTGCTGCACAAGGGCGACTGGACCGTCCACATCGGACACGACGGACGACCCGAGTTCACCCCACCGACCTGGATCGACCCACGCCAACGACCACGCCGCAACGCATACCACCGACGACAGTGAGGATGAAAACGGGCGGGCACATCATTACACTGATAGAGTTAAATGTGACGATATCTTGGCGATGGCGCGGCACTTCTCCGGAAGGACTCCGTGATGTCCAGAACCAAGCGCTGCCTCACTGTCAGCCTGCTGGTCGGCGCCACGACGCTGGCGTTGCCCGCGGTCCCCGCATCCGCGGCCACCTGGTCGACCGTCACGACACCCAATGCCACGTCCGACCGTAACCAGCTCAACGGCATCGACGCGGCCAGCGCCACTGACGCGTGGGCCGCTGGGTACGCCATCCACCCGACCGCGCCCACCACACGACCGCTGCTGATCCGGTGGAACGGCACGAGCTGGTCGTTGTTCGAAACGCCCGCGCTCGGCGCGAACGCGTCGTTCGAGGCGATCGACGGCGACTCGAGCGCCAACGTGTGGGCGGTCGGCTCGGCCGGAAGCGGCACGCTCACCGAACGGTGGGACGGCAGCGCGTGGAGTGTCGTGGCCAGCCCGAGCCCCACCGGCGCGACTGGTGCGGTACTGCGCGGCGTGAAGAGCTTCGCGACCGACAGTGCCTGGGCGATAGGCACTTCAACCCACACGTCCGGGGTACCGACCCGCACGCTGATCCAGCACTGGGACGGATCGGCATGGACCATTGTGGACAGTCCGAGCCCGGACGGTACGCAGAACCTGCTGCGCGCGGTGGACGGTGTGGCAGCCGACGACGTGTGGGCCGTGGGCGGTGCGGGCAACGACGGGTACAGTGGCGAGCCGGTCGGCAGTCTGGTTCTGCACTGGAACGGGTCGGCGTGGAGCCACGTGTCCATCCCCGGCAGCGGCGGTGCCTTCTCCATCACCGATCTGAGCGACGTCGTGGCGGTGGCCGCCAACGACATATGGGCGGTCGGCCGGGCGTTCAGTTTCCAGTACTTCCGGATGGTTCCCTACCTCCCGCACTACAACGGCGTGACGTGGCAGCACTCCACGATCCCCAACCCGCCGCTGAGCCGCTTCAACACGGTCACCGCGCTGTCCGCGTCCAACGTGTACGCGTTCGGCGACGGCCCGATCGCCCGGTGGAACGGCTCGGTCTGGACCACCGAGACCATGCCCGGCAGCAACTTCCGGCTACCGATGGCCACGTGCGCGGTCGGTACCGGCACCGTCTGGGCCGCGGGGGTCCAGGCCGGCAGCGACTTCGTGTTCCGGACGTGGGCGTTACGGGCCAGTGACGCATAGCCCACGTCCCATCACGTGGAGTCGGCGGCCCGGCGCAGGAGGACAGGCGGCCTGAAGGAGGAGGCGCCACGGCCGTCCGGCCCGCATATCCTCACCAGGTGAACATCCGGGGGTGGCGTGCCGACGTGCTGCTGGCCGGGTGCGCCGTCCTGCTCGCGTTGCTGCTCGGGACGCTGGACCCGGGCAAGTCGATCCCGCCGATGCCCAGCGCCCTGGCGCTCGCGGGACTGCGGCGGTGGCCGAAGACCGTACTCGTCATCGAGGCGTTGCTGACGCTGCTCAGCAGCCGCGGGTACTCGCCGTACATCACCGTGGTCACGACCGTGCTGATGCTGATCGCGTTGGGTGTCGTGGCGTACCGGACGAGCTGGCGCGTCACCGTGATCGGCGCGATCCTGATCTATCTGGTCCTGCTGGTGTCGGTCCTGTTCGCCGCGGACGAGAAGCCGCCGGTACACATCAAGGACTTGCAAGTGAAGGACTTGCAAGTGAAAAACTTGTCGCTGCCGGAGATGCCGCTGCCGCTGGTCGCCATAGCTGGGCTGACCGCGGCGCCGGTGGCCTCCGGCCGCTACATCCGCGGGGTCCGGCAGGCCGCCGCAGTGGAGCAGGAGCACGCCGCGGCACAGCAGAGAGTCGAGAGCCGGGCGGCGCAACTGACCGAGCGGAGCCGGCTCGCCCGCGACCTGCACGACGCCGTCGCGCATCACGTCGGGGCGATGACGCTGCGGGCCAGTTCAGCCAAGTTGGCTCTGGAGACCGGCGGGGACCCGACGGTCGCGGCCTCGGCCCTCGGCGACGTCGCGACGACCGGCCGGCGGGTGCTCGACGAACTGCGCGGGCTGCTCCTGCTGCTGCGGGATCCGGACCAGGGTGACGGTCCCGGCCTCCTGGCGGATCCCGAGGCCACCCTGCTGGACGCCGTGGAACAGGTACGAACGACCGGCGTTCCGGTCACCGTCGACCTCGACCCGGCCTTGGCCGAGTCGTCGTTGCTGGTGCGGGCAACCGTCGCCCGTGCGGTCCGGGAGGCGCTGACCAACGTGCTCAAGCACGCCGGGCCGGGAACTCCCACGACGATCACGGTGGCGCCGGTGCACGGGAGACTGCGGGCCGTCGTACACAATGATCCACCGGCATCGGCGCGGCCGGTGCTGCCGTCGTCCGGCCATGGCCTGGCGGGTATGCGGGAGCGGGTGGCGCTGCTCGGCGGCGTCCTCGAAGCTGGGCCGGCACCGGGCGGAGGCTGGTCGGTGATCGTGGAACTGCCCGCCCGGGAGGACCGATGATCCGCACGCTCGTCGTCGACGACCAGGCGCTCGTCCGCGCCGGCGTACGCGTGTTGCTGCAGACCGCGCCCGACATCGACGTGGTGGGCGAGGCCGCGGACGGACACGAGGCCGTGCGGCTCGCCGAGCGGCTGCGGCCCGACGTCGTCCTCATGGACATCCGCATGCCCCGGGTCGACGGCATCGAGGCGACCCGCCGCGTACTCGCGGCCGCGCCGACCACCAACGTGCTGATGCTGACGACGTTCGCCGACGAGGACTACGTCTACGACGCGCTGACCGCGGGCGCGGTGGGCTTCATGGTGAAGGACGGCGAGCCGGAGGCGATGATCGACGCGGTCCGGCGCGCGGTGCGCAACGAGCCGATGCTCGCGCCGACGGTACTGTCGCTCGTCGTCGAGCGCGCCCGCCGCTCGCACTATGCCGATCGCGACACGCGGCCGGACGCGGCGTTGCTGGCGCGCCTGACCCCGCGGGAGCGCGATGTGCTCACGCTCGTCGGCGCCGGACTGTCCAATGCGGAGATAGCCACCCGGCTGCACTTGGGAGTCACCACAGTCAAGACGCACATCGTCGCCGTGCTGGACAAGCTGGCCATCCGCAACCGGGTCCAGGCTGGCATCATCGCCCACCGCCTGGGTCTGGTGGACGACGACTTCAAACCCCGTCACGACGGCGCGGGCGAGCGGGCGTGATAGACCAGCGCGGCGGGTAGGTTGGCCCACACCGTCCGGCCCGGCACGACCTCCTGGAACGTGCGCTCCAGCTCGCGCCGGAGCCGCCGCGCCGGCGGTGACCAGAGCGCGTGCAGGTAGGCGAACGTCGTGAAGGCGCCGTGCGGCACCAGCGACGCGGCCACCGCCGTGAGCACGTTGTGCGTGCGGGTCGGGGAGAACGCGGCCCAAGGCAATCCGCTGACCACCACGTCGGCGGCCGCGATACCGCGCCGCGCCAACACGTCCGGCAACGTCGCGGCATCACCCACCACGACATCGAGTTCCGGGTACCGGGACCGCAGCATTCCGGCGAACACTTCGTCGATCTCGATCGCCAGGTGGTAGCCGCGACCGGCCAGCCGCCGCTGGATCGCGGCCGTGAACGAACCCGTGCCCGGGCCCAGCTCGACCACCACCGGGTTTCCGTGCCGCGGCACCGGAGCGACCGCCTGCCGGGCCAGGAACGCCGAGCTGGGCGCCACCGCGCCCACCCGCATCGGGTACCGGGCGAACCGCGTGAAGAACGTCGCAGTGTCGTGTCCCACGCTGGCCGAGACTAGGAAGGTGGAACCCCGCGCCGCCTCGATCAACGGGGCCGCCCACCGGCCGGAAGATCCAGCTATCCGGCTACCCGATCGAGGGTAGGGCCGATCGAGGGCAGGGCCGATCGAGGGACGTGCTGACAACAACCCGACTTCGTCGCATCACCGCAACGCACCGCGTCCTCGACACCACGGTCCGGAACTTCCGGGCCAGGTGATGTCAGGAGGACACATGGACTTCTACTGCGACCGGTGCGGGTACCACGTGCGGTTCGGCCTGGGCCAGGCGCCACTCCTCATGGTCTGTCCGGTCTGCGGGATCGGCCACCTGTGGCAGGGCGTTCGGCAATCCGGGTTCCGGATCGTGCAGAACGCGATCGAGGCGTTCGTACCCCACGGGCAGAACGTTCAGGGGCTCTACCAGCCGCTGGTCATCAAGGGACAGCAGCCCTACAGCCAGATCGACTTCTTCGCCGGCATCCTGGGTCCCAAGTACCAGGAGTTCATCCAGGAGGAGACCGTCTACTTGGGACGGTTCAACAAGGTGCTCGTACCCGATCCGCGGCGGTTCTCCTGGCTGTCGCCGTACACGGGAAACAAGCACAACCAGCGCCACTTCACCCAGGCGGCGCTGGCCCAGGTGGCGATCGCCCAGTTCAAGGCGAACGGCGGCGTGTTCCCGCGGCTGATCGAGCCGTTCGTCGGCTCGGGCCAGGTCTTCCTCAACGCGTGCCAGTGGGGGCCGTACTTCAACCAGGGGATCCCGCTGTTCCACCAGGTCATCGGCGGTGACCTCAACCCGTACGTCGTCGCCGCGTTCGCGCTCATGCGGACGAACGGACTCGCGTTCGTGCAGAGCTACCTGAAGTACGCGGCGCTGCTGGACGAGAACCCCGAGGTCGCCTTCAACCAGCGGCTGACCTACCTCGACGCCCACGGCTACTACGCGGCCACCGGCCAGGGCGACAGCCGGATACACGGCTCGATGGAGTTCGCAGTATGGTCGTACATCTACGTCGTCAACCGTTGCCTACACGGCAGCAAGCTCAACGCCAACAAGGGAGTGACGACATCCCGGGATCCGAACCGCAAGCTGGACAAGGTCCGGGAGCGCGAAACCGCCACGCTCACCAGCATCTGCCAGACGCTGCAGACGCTCGGCACCACCCAGTTCGCATGCCAGGACTTCGAGGTCACCTGCAACATGGCCCAGTCCACCGACATCGTCTTCATGGACTGCCCCTTCCCGACCTTCACCAAGACGGTCCCGAAGAAGGACGCGAAGAACCCGGAGGCGGACTCCGAGACCGCCAACACGTACGGCGTCGGCGACGACGGTGCGTCGTTGCAGAGCCGCATCGTCAAGGTGGCCGGTGAACTCATCAACAAGGGGACCACCGTCATCCTGTGCAATTTCGCCAACGCCGGCCTGGTCCGGGCGTACACGAACCTGCTGTGGAAGGACACCGGGATCCCCGAGGACTACCGCCGCTGGTTCACGTTCACCTACTGCTCGCCGGCCCGCACCAGCGAGGCGTACCTGCTGACGATCCTGCCCGGTCGCGGCAAGCAGTTGCTGAACGACGTGCCGGCGCGCCTGCAGTACCTGTGGCGTGACTGCGGCGGCGACGACAACTTCGGCCCGCCGGAGAAGCAACAGTTCTTCACGTCGGCCAAGCTCCCGTCCATCGAGGAACCGATGGACGAGGACTGGGACGACATCGTCATCAAGTGGCAGGACGAGCAGTAGCCCCCGCCTTTCTCCGCCGATCGAGGACCTGTCCTCGATCGGCGGGAGGCTGGCGCCCCCACAGTCTTATGTGGACAGTTACCATCGCGAGGAGGAACAGCACGCCGCTGGTCAGCTCGACGACCTCCTCCACCGTCTGCTCGAGCCGCTCCCCGCTGACCGAGTAGCGGGCCGGGTCGATCGAGTCGGCGCCGACCGCCACCGCGGCGCAGAGCACGCCGGCCAGGAACAGCATCCGCGCCCGCGGTACCTCGCGCAGGACCGGGATCACCCGCCACAACACGAACAGACCCACGACGGCGTACGCCAGCAGGATGAAGTCGCCCGGCCCCACCCAGGTCAGCAGCGGCGCGCGGATCCCTCTGGGAGCAAGGATGTTGTCCCGTACGCGTTCGTGAATCGTGAACCGTTCGTCCAATGCGAGCCACGCGAACCCGCCGCCCAGCAGCAGGTACGGGGTCGATCCGCGGCCGAGCAACCAGAACTGTGCCGCCGCCAGTCCCGCCACGGCGCAGCACAGTGCCAGTACCACGCTCTGCAGCCACGTCATCGGCGACTCTTCCGGTGCCAGGTACCGCCACCAGCGCGGCCAGCCGGCGGCGAACAGCGCGACGGACGCCGAAGCGAACGTCACCGGCACGGCCACATAGATCCGTCGCAGCAGCCGATCGACTGAGGATTCGACGCTCATCCCGCTAACCGCTCCACTCTGGGCCGGGGAACGATGACGTCGACCGGGTCGCCGATGGCCAGCCGGCGGATCTGCTCGGCCCACATCACGCCGCCACGGGCGAGCGCCTCGTCCCGCCACCACGCGCTGTGTCCGGTCTGCAGCACCCGACCCTCGCGGACGAGGTCGCCGTGTGCGTCGAGGCCGAACACCGCGTCGTCGACCGCGTACCCCCGCAGCCGGCGCGTGCGGAGCGCGATGGCGACGGCCTCGTTGTCGACCAGAGTGGGGCGCGAGATGTTGACGACGACCGCCCCTTGGCGACACCACCCGAGTTCCCGGGCACCCAGTACCGGCGGCGCACCCCGCTCGTACGGGCAGCACAGCACCACCGCGTCGCTACGCATGAGCAGTTCCCGCAGGCCCACTTGCTCGACGCCGGGCAGCTGGCGTACCCGCGGATCGTGGCCCAGGACCCGCATGCCGAACGCGCGCGCGAGCTCGGCCACGCGACTGCCTATGCGGCCCGCGCCGATGACGCCGAGCGTGCGTCCGCGCAGCTCGAACCCGCGCAGGCTGACGTCGGCCGGGGTCATGCCGCGGGAGCGGTCGTTGGCCAGGTGCACCCGGCACGACAGGCCGAGCAGCATGGCGATCGCGTGCTCGGCAACCGACTCGGTGGCGAAATGGGGCAACAGGCTGACCGTCACGCCGAACTCGGTGAGCAGCTCCACGTCGAGGTAGTCGTAACCGGTCGCGTACATCGCGAGGCCACGCAGGTTCGGCAACGAGTGCAGCAGACGCCGATCGAACTGCGGTACCACCAACGGCGTCGCGGCCACCACGTCGGCCCCGCGCAGCGCCAACCTGGCATCGTCCTTGCTCATCGACCTGTCGCGGACGACGTACGTCACCTCGGCGACCGCCTCCAGCGCCCGGCGCGACTGCTCCGGCATGCTGTCCGTGCCCGCCCTCGACACCACTACCACCCGTGACCTGCCGACCATCGTCAACCCCCGCATCCATGGCGTTCGGTAGCAACTCAACTACCTCACGCCGGAGGGACCCGGTCGGTTGCCGAAGCTGGCCGGTCAGGTGCCCGACAGATTCCAGTCGGCGATGTGTCCGTCGTGCGTACCGCTGCCGTCGGTGAGGCTGATACGGCCGTTGGGATAGATGGCGAACTCGAACTTCTCCTCGTTCAACGCCACCGGAAAGCCGTCCAGGCTGCGCACCCCGAGCGTGGCGCGAACCCGGTGACCGGAGTGGGATACCACCTTCAGCTTGCCCTTGCCGGTCGGGGGCAGCGACAGCTCGGTACCGTTGCGCTCGTACCGGATGTCCCCGCCCCGAGCGATCTGCCGGGTTTCGACGAGCGGCGTGTACGCGTGGTAGACGGTGCGGCTCTCCCGCCCGTGGTTCCACTCGAGCAGGATGTCGAAGGCGGGCCGGTACATGTTGATCCGGCCGTACCGGGCGGCGTTGGCCAGGCCCAGCACGACCGCGCTCTCCGGCGGCGTGGCGGCCACCTCGATGGCCGTCGGTAGCGGGAACAGCTCCCGCAGGCGTTGCGCCACGTACGGGACCTGGCTCATGCCGCCGGACAGTAGGACCACGTCGACGGCGGCCGCCAGCTCCTCGAACGGCGTGCGGAGAATGTCGCTGGCAGTCCCGGGCACGTGTCCGGTCAACTGGGCCGCCCGCAGCGCCGCCTCGACGTACAGCTCGGCGCGGTCGAGTTGCGGCGCGAAGACAGCGTTCAGTTGCTCGCGGGTGTACCACAGGTCGGAGATGCCGAACAGCCGCCGTGGCAGGACGACGACGTGTTCCTCCATAGTGGACAGACCGATCTTCGCCTCGCGGGCGGCGTCTCGCAGGCGTCCCCGGGCTCGCCGCGGAGCGCTCAACGAGTCGACATCGACACCCGACGCGCCGAGCGCATTGTCGAGGTCCTCCGCGATCAGCTCGTCCAGCGCGTCACCGGCCTCCGCCACACCGAGGGCGGCGAGCACCGAGACATCTTTGCCCACGTTCAGGACCGCGATGTCGAGCGTGCCGCCACCCATGTCGAACACGAGCAACCTCTGCGGTGTTCGGACCTCACGGCGGGCCAGCCACGCGATGCCGGCCGCCACCGGTTCGTCGACGAGACTCGCCAGGGATACCGCCAGGCCGGCGCGGCGCGCCAACTCGACGAGCCGCGTACGTTGCCGCCCATCCCACATGGCCGGGCAGCCGAGCTGGACGGCCCGCCCCCCGCTCGAGTCCTGGCCCCGGGCCGCGGCGCGATCGGCGGCCTCCCGCAACAACGCGACGATCAGGTCGTCGGCGCGTACATCGCGGATGCCGGTCGGCGTATCGACGCGAACGAACGTGCGGTTGTCGGTGATCGCCCGCTTGATGGACCGGACCAGCTGACTCGGGTCCAGCTCCAGCGCCTCCTCGCCGGCCACGATCGAGACGTCGCCGTAGCCGACGACGGAGGGCATCCAGGACTCATCGGTACCGATCGGGACCACGCCGCGGGGCGAGGCGACCGAGGTGGTGGAGGTACCGAAATCGAGTCCAACCGTGGGCCTTCTCGTAGCGGACACAGGGCTCCTATTCCTCGACTACCGCTTTTGCGATCAGTACCTCTTCGGTGGGCGCCTTCCAGACGTAGCCCGGCCGGACGACGAGGACCCGGGCCCCGTCCCGGATCGCCCCGTCGATCGGCTTGTGGCGCCTGCGATCGAACGTCGTCTCGTCACCCGCGCGGTCGATCGGCTCGAGACCGCTGCGCTTCACCCGGGCCCGCAGGCGGTGGATCAGCGCCTCCGGTCGCGCTTCGTTGACCGCGAGCTCTTCGGCCTCGCTGGCCAGCTCCGCCAGCGCGCGTACCGCGTCGATCGCGGACTGGCGACGGCGGGCCTCGTCCTCGGCGTCGCTGGAGTCCTCGGCGTCGCTGGAGTCCTCGGCGTGCTTGCCGTTCTCGGGTTGGTGCGTCAGGGCGGCCCGGACGACATCCACCAGCAGCGCCTTGTCCCCGGCCGGAATGCGGGCCTCGCCGAGCAGTTCCAACGCCTGCGTCGCCGTGACCGCCTTCGGTACGACGGACCAGCGGTACGTCCTGCCCGCGACGAGCACCTCGTCGTGCGCCGCCAGCTTGCGTTGTACCCGCGGCCACACCCGATCCACGTCCGCCTTGGCCACACCGCCGTCCTGCAGCGCCTGCTTGATGTCCGTAGCGGTCAACGGCGCGGCCGCTCGGCGGAGGACGTGACAGACCGCGGCCACTGGATCGCCGGCAAACCGGCCGGCGAGAGCCTTGCCTCGCGAGCGCTCGGTCACGATTGCACTGTAAACCCGACGGACGCTCGCGACCCCGTGACAACGCCGCTAGTAGCGCCAGCGAGTCCGAGCGGCGATCTCGGCCGGGTCGGCGCCCTCCAACAATGCGATCTCCCCGCGCCGCACGGCGA
>Ga0209382_10003659_pt1 | contig 21144 bp, 20 predicted proteins | sample SoiMetdeltSBSDD5_FD_187599 | JGI IMG/M metagenome (GOLD analysis project Ga0209382, IMG submission 187599) | Bulk soil microbial communities from a Populus tree surrounding site in Tennessee, USA - Soil MetaG P. deltoides SBSDD5 (SPAdes) (version 2) | ecosystem: Environmental > Terrestrial >... | reverse complement strand
GGCCTCGCGCGCTGCGGCAACGGCTGCCCTGACGGTCATCGCCTTGCGTGCTCCCTCGAGGCGGATCAGCATCGGCAGGTTGACGCCCGCGATCACCTCGACATTCTCGCTCTTCATCAGGCTGATGGCGAGGTTGGAAGGGGTTCCTCCGAACAGGTCGGTCAGGATGATGACGCCCTTGCCCTGGTCGCAGCGCTGGATGGCGTCGGCGATTTCCTTGCGCCGCATTTCCATATCGTCTTCGGCGTCGATGCAGATGCCCTCGACCGCCTGCTGGGGGCCGACGACATGTTCCATGGCGGTGATGAACTCGGCCGCGAGTCGGCCGTGGGTCACCAGCACTAATCCGATCATTCACTCACCCGCATCATCACTGGCCCGCGACCCCAATTTGCCATTCGGCTTTTCCGCGGGTGTTCCCTCAATCGTATCGCTCGACGGCGCAGCGAGGTCACGGTGGCGGACAATCGGGGAAAATCCCGCGCCGCGCAACCGCTTCGCCATCCCGACTGCCGCTGCCACCGACCGGTGACGCCCTCCCGTACAGCCGAAAGCCACCGTCAGATAGCTTTTGCCGGCGGCCCAATAGCGGGGAATGAGCCCGATTAACAGCGATTCGATCTGGTCCATCGAAGGCGTCCAGGCGATGTCCTTTGCGCAATAGTCCTGGACCGCCTGATCTTCGCCGGTGAGCATACGCAGCTCGTCGACCCAATAGGGATTGTCGGCAAAGCGCATGTCGAACACCAGGTCGGCAGTACGCGATATGCCGCGGGCAAAGCCGAACGAGACGATGGTGATGACCGGCTCATCGACATCGCCGCCGTAGCGGCGCCGCAGCTCGTCGCGCAACTCAGCCGGCGTCAGGTCGGTCGTATCGATCAGCGTGTCGGCCAGCTGGCGCAGGGGAGCCGTCGCTGCACGTTCCTTGGCGATACCGTCTTCGGCCGGCCTGTCGGGCGCAAGTGGATGGCGGCGACGGGTCTCGTCATAGCGCCGGATCAGCTCGGAACCGGCACAGTCGAGATAGAGGATTTCAGGCGTCACGCCTTCGATCGAGCGAATGAGGTCGGGCAGCGTGGGTGGATCGAAGCCGCGGCTGCGCACGTCCATGCCGACGGCGATCGGCATTTGCTGCCGCGCCGCGCGCTCTTCGTGGACGAAATCCCTTAGCAGGGCCGCCGGGAGGTTATCGACACAGTCCCAACCCATGTCCTCTAGCGCGTCGAGGACGGTCGACTTGCCTGCGCCGGACATGCCGGTGACGAGAAGCAGGCGAGGGAGCGTTTTGGGCTTGTCGGCCACCGTCAGAATTTCAGGCCGAGCCGGTCGAGTGCCAGCGCGACCTTGGACGGTGCCGAGGCGGTCATGGCGTCGACGCTGATCAGCGGCACGCTTGTGCCGAGAATCAGTCGTTCACGCGCATCATCGGGCAAGCGCTGGATGTCGCTGGTCAGCTCAACGACAAGGGCCAACGGCATATTCGACACCGTTTCCATATCGACAATGCCGACGCCGCGGATTTCCAGCTTTCCCTTGATCGTCTCCGGTGCCGAGGCGACCAGCTTGTCGCCTTCCTTGCGGACGATGGTCCGGTCATCGCTGACCAGCGTGAACCCGCGATCGAGCAGGCGCAGCGCCAGGTCCGACTTGCCCGACCCCGACGGTCCGGCGATCAGCACCGCCCGACCTTCCGTGGCAACGCAAGAGGCGTGTAGATTCTCCGAGCTTAGGCGCGCGCTATTCATGCCCGATCCGCTGCCTTCAAGGTGATGGTGAATCGGGCGCCGGAGGGCGCGTCGTCGCGGTCAGTCACGTCAATTACTCCGTCATGGCCCTCGACGATCGCGCGGGCGATCGCCAGGCCGAGTCCTGAATGCCGGCCAAAGCTTTCGGCATTGGGTCTTACTGAATGGAAGCGGTTAAAAATCGCCTCACGAAGCTCTTCGGGAACGCCAGGCCCCTCGTCTTCGATGCGGATGCGAATTTCATCGTCGACATGGGTCGCCGCGATCTCGACCAGCCCGTCGGGCGGCGAGAAACTGATGGCATTGTCGATGATATTGTCGATCGCCCGGGCCAGCCGCCCCGGTTCGCCCATGACAATGGCGCTGGCGCGGCGTGGGCGGGCGAAGGCAATTCTGACATTGCCCGTCTCGCGCCGGGATTCCCATGACGCAACCATGTGGCCGATCAGGTCGCCTAGATCGACTGGCTCAAAGCGCGCCCGGGCCAACTCCGCGTCGGTCCGCGCGGCTTCGCCTACGTCGCTGATCAGTCGGTCGAGCCGGACGACATCCTGGCGAATGACGTCGACCAGCTGCTTGCGGAGTTTCGGATCCTCAATCCGCTCCAGCCCCTCGATCGCGGACCGGAGCGATGCCAGCGGGTTCTTGAGTTCGTGGGTGACGTCGGCGGCGAACGCCTCGATATTGTCGATTCGCTGCCTGAGAGATTGGCTCATGTCACTGATCGAACGGGCCAACAGGCCGATTTCATCGGTCCGTGAAGGCAGGCGAGGGACTTTGACCTCGCGGGCCCGTCCTAGGCGGACCCGGTGCGCGGCGAGCGCAATCCGTCGCAAGGGCCGCACGATGGTGCGGGCCAGGAATAGCGACAGGAGGACCGAAAGGGCTGCGACAACCGCCAGCGCAATCAACAGCGAGCCACGCTGCTTGCGCACCGTCCTGGTAAAGGCGCGGTCGTTATCGGTGACCAGCAAGGTCGAACCGCCGGCGACCGGCGCTGCCGCGGAAAATACCGGTGTCAGTTCCGGTGCCTGGCGGATCTTCGTCTCGGTGACCCCCGACTTGCGCGCGGCAACCACTTCGGGCCAGGCTTGTGCACCGTCGGCCGCCGGCTCGATGAAATCCTCGTCGGGTTCCTCGCCAACGATGGCATTGAAACCGCGATCGAGTGCTCGAGCGACATCCTTGGTCCATTTTTGCGCGGTCGGGTCGCGCAACCGATAAGTCGGTCCCGTCAGCCTCCAGCTATCGAGCCGCAGCCCGCCATCAGGGCCATAGAGGCGAATCCGGCTCTCGTTCTGTTTCGACAGGTTGGCCAACAGAGATTCGTGCGCATCGGCGCGGACTGACTGGAGCGCTGTCGCCGCCATGCTGGCCTCGGCCGCAACCTTTTGCACCCGCTCCTTCTCGAGCCGGTTGCGATAGCTATCGAGGTAGAAGATGGCGAGCAGGACGAGGACGAGCGTCAGCGCGTTCACCGCCAAAATGCGATGTGCCAATGTCCATCGCCCCGACCAGGTCAGGACGAGGTCGGCATCGTCATTCTTCGCCAAATCTGTAACCGACGCCATATAGGGTCTCGATCGCATCGAAGTGAGAGTCCACGCCGCGGAATTTGCGGCGGATTCGTTTGATGTGGCTGTCGATCGTGCGGTCATCGACATAGACATCGTCCTGATAGGCAATGTCGAGCAATTGGTTGCGGGATTTGACGACGCCCGGGCGCTGGGCAAGCGCTTCCAGGATCAGAAATTCGGTCACGGTCAGCGTAACGTCCATGCCGTCCCACTTCACCTTGTGCCGGGCCGGGTCCATCACCAACCTGCCGCGCTCGATCAGCGGCAGTTCCTCTGCGGCCGCGTCCGGTGCCGTCGAGCCGGCACCGCGGGCGAGATCCTGCCGCCTTAAGAGCGCGCGGATGCGGGCGATCAACAGCCGCTGCGAAAAGGGTTTGGCAATATAGTCGTCAGCACCCATGGCGAGGCCGAGCGCCTCGTCCAGCTCGTCGTCTTTAGACGTCAGGAAGATAACCGGCATGGATCCCACGGCACCGCCCATCTCGCGCACTCGGCGGAGCAATTCCATCCCGTCCATCTGCGGCATCTTGATGTCAAACACGCCGAGGTCCGGCGGGTTGTCGGCAAATGCCTTCAGCGCGGCCTGGCCATCGGTGTAGACGCGAGTCAGAAAGCCCTCGGCCTGGAGCGCGATCGATACCGAGGTTAGGATGTTGCGATCGTCATCGACGAGCGCGATCACATGGCTCATTCCGGCTCCTTAGGCACGGCGCAGGGGATAGCCAGCACGACCTAGCGAAACAAGGGCCGGTCGGGTCGCTTTGACCGGACCCCATGTGATATGTATAGGCGCCCCGCATACGTATGCGGCGGCGCCCACCGTGGGTGTCGCCCTTCATATTTCAGGGAGAAAATAGACGTGAGCGAGCGCACCCCCGCGCACCGGCTGGAAGCCCAGGGAATCGAAACCTCGGCGACCATCCACTGGAACCTGACGACGTCGCCTTTGGTCGAGTTCGCGGTCTTGCGGGGTGAAGGGCTGCTCGCAATGGACGGGCCGCTGGTCGTCAAGACCGGCAAGCACACCGGCCGCTCCGCTCAGGACCGCTTCGTCGTCCGCAACGGCACCAGCCAGGACACGGTGTGGTGGGGCAAGTCCAACCGGCCGATGGAAGCCGACGCGTTCGACCGCCTCTACGCCGACTTCCTCGAGGCACTGAAGGGTAAGGACACGCTGTTCGTAGCCGACCTCTACGGCGGTTCTCAGTCGGAGCATCGCGTCAATGTGCGGGTCATCAATGAGCTCGCCTGGCACAACCACTTTATCCGCACCATGCTGGTACGGCCGGAAGCCGACGCGCTTCCCGGCTTTGTTCCGGAGTATACGATTATCGACCTTCCGACCTTCAAGGCGGATCCGGAGCGTCACGGTTGCCGCAGCGAAACGGTGATCGCGGTCAACCTCGAAAAGAAACTGATCCTGATCGGCGGCACCGCCTACGCCGGCGAGATGAAGAAGTCGGTGTTCGCCCTGCTCAACTACCTGCTTCCGGTGAACGGCATCATGCCGATGCACTGTTCGGCCAACATCGGGCCCAATGGCGACACCGCGATCTTCTTCGGCCTTAGCGGCACCGGCAAGACAACCCTGTCGGCCGATCCCAACCGCACGTTGATTGGCGACGACGAGCATGGCTGGTCGGATACCGCCGTCTTCAATTTCGAGGGCGGCTGCTACGCCAAGATGATCCGCCTGTCAGCCGAAGCCGAACCGGAAATCTACGCCACCACCAAGCGCTTCGGCACGGTACTGGAAAATGTCGTGATGGACCCGGTGACGCGCGAGCTCGATCTCGACGACGCCACGCTCGCCGAAAACAGCCGTGGCGCTTATCCGATCGACTTCATTCCGAATTCGTCGGAAGAGAATATGGGCCCGGTGCCCAAGAATATCGTCATGCTGACCGCGGACGCGTTCGGTGTGCTGCCGCCGATCGCCAAGCTGACGCCGGATCAGGCGATGTACCACTTCCTGTCGGGATACACGGCCAAGGTGGCCGGCACTGAGATTGGCGTGACCGAGCCGGAGGCCACGTTCTCGACCTGCTTCGGCGCGCCGTTCATGCCGCGCCATCCGTCCGTTTACGGCAATCTGCTCAAGGAGCGTATCGCCAAGGGCCATGTCGATTGCTGGCTGGTCAACACCGGCTGGACCGGCGGCAAGTACGGCACCGGCAAGCGCATGCCGATCAAGGAAACGCGCGCTCTCTTGAACGCCGCGCTCGACGGTAGCCTGAAGAACGTCGAGTTCCGCAAGGACCCGAACTTCGGCTTCGACGTGCCGGTGGCGGTGCCGGGGGTCGACAATTCGATCCTCGACCCGCGTTCAACCTGGGCCGACAGGGCCGATTACGACCGCACTGCGGCCAAGCTCGTCGACCTGTTCGTCGAGAATTTTGCCGAGTTCGCGGAGCATGTCGATGAGGGTGTTCGACAATCCGGACCCAAGGTGAGCGCCGCCGCCTAATTCGCCCGGTCATCCGATCGGGCTCCTTCTTCCAAGAAAGTCCGATCAATGACCGAATTTCCGGTACGCCATTTCCTGTCCGATGAGGCCGTCGCCCATGTGGGCGAAGGCCTCATCGCTCGCACCCTGCCGCGCGAGGAATGGACCCACGAAGCCCATCTCGCCGCGACGACCTACCTCGTCCTGAAGCATCCGGAGGTCGACCTCGATGTCGAACTTCGAGGCATCATCTCGCGTTACAATGAGAGCGTCGGCGGCGTGAACAGCGACACTGAAGGCTATCACGACACCATTACCCGCGCCTACCTGCGCGGCATCCGGCTGTTTCTCGAAGAGGTGGGCGTGGCCCGCCCGATTCACGAGCTGGTCAACGAGCTGCTGATGTCACCGATGGGCCGCCGCGACTGGCCGCTACGCTTCTGGTCGAAGGAGCGGCTGATATCGGTTGAGGCGCGGCGAGCATGGGTCGAGCCCGACCTCAGGGCGATGCCCTAAGCGCGCTTCTTGCGCGCGCGGCTGGCCTTGGTGGCCGTACGCCGCGCTTCGCGCTCGGCAACGGCGGCGGGACTGAACTCCCTGGTCAGCTCATCGGGGCGAAGCAGTTTGCCGCAATGGTCACACAACGGGCCAAACCCGGCGGGCTGTCCGCAGATGGTGTGGGTATATGTGAGTGACGGCTGTTCACCCGGCAGCCGGCACCATTTCTCGCCCCATTTACGAAGTGCCATCAGCACAGGCCAGAATTCCTCGCCCTTTTCGGTCAGATGATAATCGAAGCGGGGCGGGCGCTTGCTGTAGGGGCGCCGCTCAACCAATCCGTCCGCTTCGAGCTTCTTCAGCCGCCCTGCGATCATCTGCGGCGTCGCCCCGGTCATCACCTGAATTTCGTCGAACCGGTGATTGCTCGCGAACAGTTCGCGAAGAACCAGAACCGTCCAAATGTCTCCGGCAACGTTCTCGGCGCGCGCGATCGGGCACAGTGTTTGATCGGCAAAATCGATCTGTGTCATCGTAACTTTCCTTATCATAGCTACTTGTAACTATGAATATCATACGCGATATGCGCCGTCATCGAAGCGAATGCAACCCGCGGATTGGTCGCGAGCGAAACGCTGCTGCTTGGTGCGAAGGAGAACGAAATGAGCAAGTCACTGGGTACCGCCGTTGTTACTGGCGCATCGTCTGGCATCGGCGCGGTCTATGCCGACCGGCTTGCCCGACGCGGTCACGACCTGATCCTGGTCGCGCGCCGCCGCGATCGCCTTGCGGCCCTTGGCGACCGGCTCCGCGAGGAAACCGGGCGCAGCATTGAGTTGCTGGTTGCCGATCTCGCCGACGCGGCCGGTGTCGCTTCAGTCGAAAAGCTGCTGCGGGAAGATTCCTCGATTGCGCTGCTGGTCAACAATGCTGGCACGGCTTTGGCAGGGCCCTTCCTGGGCCACGATCCCGAGATGACGGACAAGATGATCCGGCTCAACGTCACTGCCCCAACGCGGTTGGCCCGCGCCGTTGCCGAACCTTTCGCCAAGCGCGGCTCAGGCACCATCATTAACATTACTTCCGTAACCGCGCTGGCGCCGCCGACTTTGGTAGGCGGAGTCTATGCCGGCACTAAGGCTTATCTGCTGACCTTGAGCGAGGCGCTCCAATCGGAGCTCGGCCCGAAGGGCATCACGGTGCAGGCCGTGCTGCCAGGCGCGACGGCTACCGATATTTGGGCGGATGCCGGAATGCCCCTTGAGACCCTGCCGCAGGAAATCGTCATGTCGACCGAAGACTTGGTCGATGCATCGTTGGCAGGTCTTGATCAGGGCGAGCTCATCACCATCCCGCCGCTGCACGACATCGACCTGTGGAACGGCTATGATGCGGCCCGCCGCGCCTTTGACGGCAAGCTGTCCACAAAACTCCCAGCAGCTCGCTATGCGGCCGGTGCCGCCTAGTTGCGTGCCCTATCCCCCAAGGAGAATTGCAATGACTACTGACGTTTTGGACAAGGTTCTCTATACCGCCCGCACCCATACGGTCGGCGGACGCGAAGGCAGTTCGCGAAGCGATGATGGCCGGCTGGACGTCAAGCTGGATCGCCCCGGTGCGCCGGGCAACGGCACCAACCCGGAACAGCTGTTCGCAGCCGGCTGGTCGGCCTGCTTTGAAGGCGCGCTGGCCCACGCAGCGGCACAGCGGAAGCTAAGGCTGCCGGCCGAAACGGCGATCGACGCGGAAATCGACCTGCGCAATGGGGACAGCGGCTTCTCGCTTGCTGCTCGCCTCAATGTCACCATCCCCGGCATCGAGCGCACGCTTGGGGAGGAGCTAGTTGAGGCAGCGCACCAGATCTGCCCCTATTCTAAGGCGACCCGCGGCAACATCGACGTGGAACTCAAGCTGGTCTGAACGACGGACCTGAAGAGGGGATCGCAATCCTGCCCCTTGATCCCCTCGAAGCCCCGGCGGCCCGCCCCCAGCCGCCGGGGTTTCACTCCATTTGAATGGATTGTCGTAGCGCGTCGACGCACAGCGTCATTTGGTCGTGCGCAAGGTCGCGGCGTGTTCCCGTCCGTGGTAAGCAGCGTTCACAGCGCAGCCGCACGTAAGGAGGGCATGATGGGCATTCTCGACAGTTTCCTCAGCCAAGTCACTGACAACGCGGACGTCGCCAACCTCGCAGCCAAGGTCGGCCTGTCGCCCGAGCATGTCGAATCGGCGGTGAAGGCGCTCGCCAAATTCCATCCGATGGATGTCGATACCGCAGAGGGCGCAGCGGCCGAGACCGGGCTTCCGGTCGACAAGCTGAAAGAGATCATCGGCCACATCGGAGGTGAGGGCGCCCTTGGCCGCTACGCCTCGCTCCTTCAGGGCGAAGGCGGGCTCGGCAACATTGCTGCGGACCTGCTCGGTAAGAGCTGAGCGTCAGGCCTTCCTTGCCGTCGCGATATATTCGTCGACATTCTTGGCGAGCACGTCGAGAGGGACGTTGCCGCCCTTGACCACCGTGTCGTCGAAGTCGCGCAAGTCGTAGCGAGACCCTAGCGCCGCCTGGGCGCGGCTGCGCTGGCGGACGATCTCGATATGGCCGATCTTGTAGCCGCAGGCCTGGCCAACCCAGCTGCAATAACGGTCGACTTCGCTGGCCACTTCCTCGGGCTTCGACCCGTTGGTTTCAACAAAGTAGCGAACGGCCTGCTCGCGGGTCCAGCGCTTGTGATGGAGGCCTGTGTCGACCACCAGCCGGATCGCGCGGAAGGCCAGGCTCTGCAGATATCCGAGCCGACCAACCTCGAACCCGTCGTAGACGCCCAACTCGTCCGCCAGTTGTTCGGCATAGAGCGCCCAGCCTTCGGAATAGGCGTTAAACGCCAACTGAGTCCGGATCAGCGGCAGCTGGTTCGAATATTCGCCTTGCCAGACATGGCCAGGGATTGCCTCATGATGAGCAAGGTCCGGCAAGTCATATTTGCGGTGCAGGTCGGTGGTGCGGAGGTTGATCCAGAACTTGCCCGGGATCGAACCGTCGATCGATCCGGCGCCGCCATAAGCGCCGGGCGCGCCGGGCTCCTCTTCGGGCGGCAGGCGCTTCACCTCGAGGTTGCCGCGGACGAGGGTGCGGAAGGCGCGAGGTAGTTGGGCGCGGATGATCTGCAGCCGCTGCTGAATGAAAGCCATGATCTCAGCCCGGCCGGGATCGCCTTCGGGGAATTTGTAGCGCGGATCGTCGGACAGCGCGGTCATCCGCGCCCCGACGGTGCCCTGTGTGTAGCCGAGGCTTTTCAGGATGACGTCCATCCGACTGTGCAGCTCGGCGACCTGGTCGAGACCCATCTGGTGGATCTCGTCCGGCGTCATGGTCGTGGTCGTCGAGGCGCGGAGCGCCCAACGATAGAATTCTTCGCCATGCGGACGCGCCCACATGCCGGCATCCATCGTCGCCTGCGCACGCTGCGTTTGCAGCTCGGCCAGCTGGCGTTCGAGTGCGGGCGCTACCTTCTGTTGCGCAATTGCGCGCGCCCGCTCTGCCCAATTACCGGGAATGCCCTTGGTACGGCGCTCCAGGCTCTCCGCCAGACCGCCGCCTTCGCGGGCGTTCTTGACGCTCATCGTCATCTGTTTGGTGGCCTTGTCGATCAAGAAGGCGGGAGCGATCAATCCCTGACCCGCCGCGGACTTCAGCCGGCCCAGTTCGCCATCGAGTTGCGACGCATAGCTCTCCAACCGCGCCAGATAGGCCTCTGCATCTTCGCTATTTTTCACCGGATGGTCGCTGTCGAGGAAGCGCGGCACGTCGAGATAAGCGCCGACATTCTGGATCACGACATATGGCGTGTTGCGCCAGCCGCCGACCGCGACGTCCCCATAGGGCTGGGCGAAGCCGTCGAGTGCAACGCGATAGGCTGACTTCACCACCTCGACGCTCGTTCGCGTGGAGTGGGTAAGGGCGCTGGTTCCAACCGCCTCGACCCGAGCAAGGTCGCCTCGAAGAGTTGCCGCGAGTTTGCCCTGGCCCGGCTGGCTGCGATCGGCGAGCATCGACCGCAGGTGGGCACGCGCGCCGGTATCGATGCCGAGGCTGGTCGCGCTCTCCGGCGACAGCGCGAGCAAATTCTCTCCGATCGAGTCAAGCAGCGCAGTGACGTCCGCCTCACTGCGAGGAAAGAGCGGAACAGGGGAAGTGGTTGTTTCGGTCGCCCACTTGGTGCATCCCGGAAGGGCGATGGCGGCGACGCCGGCCGATAGGGCACCGAGCGCCTGGCGGCGCGAAAAGCTCAAATCATTCAAGGCACTAACTCCACTCGGGGATTACGCAGATAGTGTTCGCACCGTCTCAACGATCAGGCAATTGCCCTCGACACCCGTGACAGTGACCCGCTCGCCGGCCGCCGCCGGCCCACCGCGGGCATTCCATTCGCCATCGCCGACGCGGACCCTGCCGCCATGGTCGTCGATATCGGTGACGACGGTCACGGTACGGCCGATCAGCCGCCTGGCCGGCTCGTTGATGGCGTGACGCTGGTCACCGCCATTCGGCTCGGCATACCAGCGCTTGCCGAGCATCACCGCCAGCACGGAATAGATGGCGAACAGGGCCAACTGCGGCGCGATGCCGAGGTCGAACAGGAGGGTGAACAGCCCGGTGGCGATCGCCGCCGCGCCGATAAACACAAGGAAGAAGCCCGGCGCGATGATTTCGGCGATCAGCAACAGGATGCCGCCGATCGCCCAAATCCAGCCGGGTTCGAGACCTTCAATCATTGATCAACCTTCGGCACGCCGGCCTTGATCGCGGGGACCTTGGGCGCTTCCTTGCCGAGCACTTCCCTGGCCAGCTCGCCGATGCCGCCGAGCGTACCCATCAATTGGGTGGCCTCGACCGGAAAGAGGATGGTCTTGGCGTTGGGCGAGGTGGCAAACATGCCGATTGCCTCGACATATTTCTGGGCGATGAAATAATTAATTGCCTGAGCGCTGCCGCCGGCGATCGCGTCGCTGACCGACTTGGTCGCCGCCGCTTCCGCCTGGGCCGACCGCTCGCGTGCCTCCGCCTCGCGAAACGCGGCTTCCTTGAGGCCCTCGGCCTGCAAAATCTTGGCCTGCTTCTCACCTTCGGCCCGCAGGATTTCGGACGCTCTCATGCCTTCGCTTTCGAGGATCGCTGCGCGCTTTTCGCGCTCGGCCTTCATTTGGCGGGTCATGGCGTTGACGATGTCGGCCGGCGGGCGAATGTCCTTCAGCTCGACGCGGGTAATCTTGACGCCCCAAGCCTCCGTCGCTTGGTCGACGACGACCAGCAGCCGGGCATTGATCTCGTCACGCTTCGACAGCGTCTCGTCAAGGTCCATCGAGCCCATCACCGTCCTGAGGTTGGTGGTCGAAAGCGCCATGATCGCGGTGTAGAGGTCGCTCACCTCATAGGCCGCCTTGGCCGCGTCGAGCACCTGGAAGAACACCACCCCGTCGACTGCCACCATGGCATTGTCCTTGGTGATGATCTCCTGGCCCGGAATGTCGACCACTTGCTCCATCACGTTGATCTTGTGGCCGACGCGATAGACAAACGGGGTAACCAGGTTGAGGCCGGGTTCTGCGACCCGGACGAAACGGCCGAACCGCTCGATTGTATAACGGTAACCTTGGCTGACGATCTTGACGCTCATCATGATGACGAGCAGCACCAGGACAGCAAGCGCGATCAGAAAATATGTAACCATGTCCAACCCCCATGTGTCGCCTCATGATGGAACGGGTTTGCAGCTTCGTGAAGGAAAATCGGCATGAGCATCGACCTGTTCGACAAAAGGGCGCTTCTCTTCCTGCCTGCCAGCAATCCACGGGCAATTGAAAAGGCGCGTGAAAGCGATGCCGACCTCGTCGTCCTCGACCTCGAAGACGCGGTGAAGCCGGAAGACAAGGATACCGCTCGCCAGGCCGCGGTCGAAGCAATCGCTGAGCCGTGGCCCATGCCGGTCGCGATCCGCATCAACGGCATTGGCAACCAATGGCATGGCCAAGACCTGGTCGCGATCAGCCATGCCCGCTTGGATCTGGTCGTCATGCCGCGGGTCGAGGACAAGGAAGAACTGACCTTCGTCCGCAAGCAGTCGGGCAAGCCCGTCGCCGCGATGATCGAGACGGCCAGGGGTGTGCTGGTTGCCCATCAGGTAGCTCACGACGCCGCGGCGCTCATCGCCGGCACCAATGATTTGGCTGCCGACCTGCGCCTGCCGCGAGGCGCCGGGCGCGGGCCCTTGCAGACCGCGCTGCAATCGATCGTGCTGGCGGCCCGGTCACAAGGAATTGCGGTGTTCGATGGCGTTTACAACCAGCTTGATGATCTGGACGGCTTTGTCGATGAAGCGGCGGAGGGACGGCAGTTGGGCTTTGACGGCAAGTCGCTGATCCACCCTACCCAGATCGCGCCCTGCCATGCCGCCTTCGCCCCGACGGAGGAGGAGCTGGCCCGCGCACGGCGGCTGATCGATGCGTCTTCCGGCGGCGCCGAGCGGTTCGAGGGCGAGATGATCGAACGGATGCATGTCGAGTCCGCCGAGCGGCTGCTGGCTCGATACCGGCAACCCTGACGGGGTTGGCGAATCGCGCTTCGTCTGCCAAAGGCGCGCATGGCCGACCTTCTCCACGACGAAATCCCCCTCGGGCTGACCTTCGACGATGTTTTACTGCAGCCGCTTGAATCCAGCGTGCTGCCCTCTGCTGCAGACACCCGGACCTTCCTGACCCGCGAAATCCCACTCAACATCCCGATCCTGTCCTCGGCGATGGACACGGTAACCGAAGCCAACATGGCAATTGCCATGGCGCATCTCGGCGGCATCGGCGTCCTCCACCGCAACCTGGAGATCGAGGAGCAGGTGGCAGCGGTCCGTGCGGTCAAGCGGTTCGAGAGTGGAATGGTGGTGAACCCGATCACCATGACGCCCGACCAGAGTTTGGCCGATGCATTGGAGCTGATGAAGGCCAACCGCATCAGCGGCATCCCGATCGTAGAAAAATCCGGCAAGCTTGCCGGCATCCTCACCAACCGTGACGTACGCTTCGCCGAGAATCCCAACCAGGCAGTCAGCGAGCTGATGACCAGGGACAATCTCGCGACAGTCGGTCTCGGCACCAGCCAGGATGTCGCGCGGCGGATCCTGCATCAGCGGAGGATCGAAAAGCTGCTGGTGGTCGACGACCAGGACCATTGCGTTGGCTTGATCACCGTCAAGGATATCGAGAAGGCGGTGGCTTCGCCGCTGGCCACCAAAGACGCCCAGGGCCGCCTTCGCGTCGCGGCTGCAACCACGGTTGGCGACAAAGGCTTCGAGCGGTCGGCGGCGCTCATCGAAGGCGGCGTCGATTGTATCGTCATCGACACCGCGCACGGCCACAATAAGGACGTTGCGGCGGCCGTCGAGCGGGTGAAGGCTCTGTCGAACAGCGTCCAGGTCGTCGCCGGCAATGTCGCGACGGCCGACGCCGCCAAGGCGCTGGCCGACGCTGGGGCCGATGCGATCAAGGTCGGCATCGGCCCGGGCTCGATTTGCACGACGCGTATCGTCGCCGGCGTTGGCGTACCGCAACTGTCCGCGATCATCGCGGCGGCATCGGCGGCAGCCAAAAAGGGCGTTCCAGTGATCGCGGACGGCGGCATTCGGACCTCCGGCGACATTGCCAAGGCCCTGGCCGCGGGCGCATCGACCGTGATGGTCGGCTCGCTCTTGGCCGGGACGGAGGAAGCGCCGGGCGAAACCTTCCTCTACCAGGGCCGAGCCTATAAGTCGTATCGCGGCATGGGCAGCGTCGGCGCCATGGCACGCGGCTCGGCCGACCGTTATTTCCAACAGGATATTAAGGATCAGCTGAAGCTGGTTCCCGAAGGCATCGAGGGTCAGGTACCCTATAAGGGCCCGGTCCGCGACGTGATCCACCAGATGGTAGGCGGCGTGAAGGCGGCGATGGGATATACGGGCTCGACCACGATCGCCGAGCTGCAACAGCGCGCCAAGTTCGTCAGGATAACCAATGCGGGTCTCAGCGAGAGCCATGTCCATGACGTTGCCATCACGCGCGAGGCGCCCAATTATCCGACGCGCTAGGCGATGACTCCCTCGGCGCGCGTCCAGGCTGCGATCGAGATCCTCGATCAGGTGATCGCTTCGGCCCGCAACGACGGACCGCCGGCGGACGCGATCGTCCAGCGCTATTTCAAGACGCGCCGCTATGCCGGATCGAAGGATCGGCGCGCCGTGCGCGAACTGGTTTTCCGCGCCATTCGCCGCAACGGCGAGCAGCCGGAGAGCGGCCGGTCGGCAATGCTCGGGCTGGCACAAGACGATAATTACTTCGTCGGGCAGTTCGACGGTTCACCCCATGGGCCCGCGCCACGCAGCCCGGACGAGATCGCCGCTGCGGCTAGCCTGGTCCCGGCATGGGTGCAGCCGCTCCTTTCGGACCTGGTGTCTCCCGACGAATGGCCGGCACTGCTCGAGCGCGCATCGCTCGACCTAAGAGTCAATGCCGCGCGAACGACGCGCGAGGAAATGCTCCAATCCTTCGACGACGCCGAGCCCACGCAACTCAGTCCTTGGGGCTTGCGCCTGGAACCCGATACCAAGATCGACCAGCACCCGGCGTTCGTGGATGGGTTGATCGAGGTTCAGGACGAGGGCAGCCAACTGATCGGCCTCGCCTGTGACCCGAACGACGCCATGCACATCCTGGACCTGTGCGCCGGGGCAGGCGGCAAGTCGCTCGCACTGGCCGCGGCCGCGCCAAAGGCGGAAATCATCGCGTCCGACACCAATCGGGCGAGGCTCGCGCAGCTGCCTGGGCGCGCCGAACGGGCCGGCACAGCAATTGCTGCGCGCCTGATCGACGGTGGGCGCGAAGCTACGCAGCTTGCCGACCTCGCGGGGCAATGCGACTTAGTGCTGGTCGATGCGCCGTGCAGTGGCAGCGGCACTTGGCGCCGCAACCCCGAAGGGCGCTGGCGGCTGACCACGGAACGGCTCGAACGGCTGGTCAAGCTGCAACAGCGGCTGCTCGACATCGCCGCGCCGCTGGTGAAGCCCGGCGGGGCGCTGGTCTACGCTACTTGCTCGATCATCCGAGCCGAGGGGGCCGACCAGGCGAGGGACTTCTTAGGACGCCATTCATCTTGGTCGGTGCAGGATGTGCCGTTCGATGGCGGTCGTGCCGACGGTCCAGGACGGCTCCTGACACCGGCGCATGATGCCACCGACGGCTTTTTCGTCGCGCGATTCGCAAAGCCATGCTAGGCCTGCGCGATTGGTTGGAGATATTGATGCGCCTGTCACCGTTCGTACTTTGCCTCGGCCTTGCTGCTTCGACCTTGCCGGTCGCCGTCGTAGGCCAGCGTCCCGACGACCAGATTTCACCCAAGTCGGCAGAGCTATTGAAGCAGGGCGAGACGCTATTGGCGCAAGGCAAGCTAGTCGAAGCGGATGATGCTCTCGAGACGGCGCTGGTGGTCGATCCGAAGAACCGGTCCGCCTTCACGGCGATGGCCAAGGTGGCGATCAAGCAGAAGCTCTACGGGCAGGCCATCCGCCTCACCAACAAGGCGTTGGCGCTGGAACCAACCGACCGCGATGCCATTGCAACGCAGGGCGAAGCCATGGTCGAGCTGGGCGCGCTGCCGCGGGCCAAGGAGAATCTGGCCAAGCTGCAAAAGCTATGCGGTACCACCGGCTGTCCGCAGATCGCGGTCCTGTCGACCGCCATTGCGCGCGGTCCGGCGCTCGCCGCGGCCAAGACGCCGGAAGTTCCGAAGAAGAATTGACGCCGGATGGCGTCACCCCGGCCTGCTAGCCGGGGTTCACTTCAAGAAAGCGCGCGCGCCAGCGCGACAAATTCCTCGACACTGACCGTCTCGGCCCGGCGTTCGCTAGCGATGCCAAGCTTCTCCAAGGCCTCGAGCGCTCCGTTTACGCCTTTCAGGCTGGACCGGAGCATCTTGCGCCGCTGGCCGAATGCCGCGGCGGTCAGCCGTTCCAGGACTATCGGATCGACTCCCGCGGGTTGCACTCCCGGGATGATATGCACCACGGCGGATGCGACTTTTGGGGGCGGGACGAATGCGGAGCGATGCACCTGCATCGCGATTCGTGGGCTTGCTCGCCACTGGGCGGCGACGGAGAGCCGCCCATAATGTTCGCTTCCCGGCCTGGCGACGATGCGCTCGGCCACTTCGCGCTGGAACATCAAGGTCAGCGACGTCCACCAGGGCGGCCACGGCCCTTCCAGCCAGCGCAGTAGCAATGCGGTGCCGACATTAAAGGGCAGGTTGGCGACGATATTAGCGCCGTCGCCGGCCTCGGCGCGTTCGTCAGCCTTAAGCGCATCGCCGGAAATGACCCGCAGCCGGCCGGGGAAATCCGCCTCCAACTCGGCCAAAGCGGGAAGGCACCGCCGGTCGCGCTCAACGGCAATGACATTGGCACCCGCATCCAGCAGCGCGCGCGTCAGGCCGCCAGGGCCAGGCCCGACTTCATATACGTTCGACCCGTCCAGCGAGCCGGGGATGGCGGCGATCCGCGCCAGCAGCTGGCGGTCGAGGATGAAGTTCTGGCCGAGCGCCTTGGTCGCCTGCAGCCCATGGCGTGCAATCACCTCGCGCAGCGGCTCAGGCATCGGCTCAGGCGGGAACGGATGCGCGATGGACTGCGCATTCGGCGGCCAGTCGGATCGCCGCCGCCATCGCCCGAGGGTCGGCGCGATCCTGGCCGGCAATGTCGAATGCCGTCCCATGGTCGGGAGCAGTTCTGATGATCGGCAGCCCGAGGGTAATGTTGACTCCGTCCTCGAAATGCAGCGCCTTCAGCGGGATCAGCGCCTGGTCATGGTACATGCACAGAGCGGCGTCATAATTTGCCCTAGCGGAGACGTGGAACATGGTATCGGCAGGATGGGGGCCGGTCACGCGCCAGCCTTCGGCCCTGAGTGCCTCGATCGCGGGAATGATCAGCTCGATCTCCTCACGCCCGAGCGAGCCACCCTCGCCGGCATGGGGATTGAGCCCGGCGACTGCCAGCCTCGGATCGGCGATCCCGAAGTTTCGCTGCAATCCGCGCAGCGCCGAACGTCCGCGCGCCTCGATCAGCGCCGAACTCAGCGCCTGCGTTACCTCGCTCAATGGCAGATGCGTAGTGACCGGCACGGTCCTCAGCGTCGGCCCCGCCAGCATCATCGCGACATTGGAAGGTGAGACGCCGCACCGCTCCGCGACGAATTCCGTTTGGCCGGGATGGGTGAACCCGATGTTGTAGAGCTGATGCTTTGATACAGGTCCGGTGACCACCGCGGAGGCGGAGCCGGAGCGCGCCAGCCCGACAGCCAGTTCCAGCGCATCGAGTGAGCAATGAGCGCCGGCGACGCTTGGATGGCCGGGGATGTCAGCCTCGACCGAGGCGATCGGCAGGATCGGCAAGCCGACGTCGAAGGCGCTATCGGCTTCGCGGGGATCGTCGATGGCGGCTATGGGGCCATCCCAAATGCTCGCCAGGCTGCGTGGATCACCAATCGCGACGAACGGCGGAAGGCCGAACCGATCGCGATGATCCCAGCATTTGCCGACGACTTCCGGGCCGATTCCGGCTGGATCGCCCAGCGAGACGGCCAATGGCCGATAACTATCCAGCATCGCCTCGCGGCTTAGCGGAAGTCGATGATGGCGTCACGCCTAAGGTCACGCAGGTAACGGCGCGAGCGCAGGTTGATGCGTTCTTCGTTGAGCTGCGCATAGACCTGGTCGAAACTCGGCATGGTCGGGTCGGTCAGGTCGCGACCGCACAAGACCAGCACGCGTACGCCCTCCTCGATCGAACCAAACGGGCGCGTTGCTTGGCCAACCTGCATCTGCAGCATCATTTCCTGCAGCGCCGGGGGCAGGTCCCGCATCTTGACCTGGTCTGATTCGACCACTTCGGCATTGAGTTCGCCGGCGATCCTTTCCGCGCCGCCGCACCCGCCGATGTTCTGCGCAGCCTGCGCAAACTTGGCGACGATCGGTTCTGCCTGGACGCGGGTCGTCCCCGCCGGGAAGGCAACCGTCACCTGCTTCAGCGTCAGGACGGAATCCCGCGGATCCGCGGTGAGGATCTTGCGGCTGTCTTGGACGGCGACGATCGAATAGCCTCCGGCCAGCTTGATCGGCGCCGACACCATGCCCGGCCGCATCTGGCGAACGGCATTGCCTAGTTCGTCCGGCAACTGCTCCGGGCGGACCCAGCCGAGGTCGCCGCCGACGGCCGCGGTCGAGGCTTCCGAAACCTGCCTGGCATAGCCCACGAAAGAGCCGCCCTGCTGCAGCGCCTGAAATACTTGCTGGGCCTTGGCGAGCGCTTGCGCATCATTGGCGCTGGTTGCGGAAATGAAGATTTCGCCGACCCGGAATTCCTCGGTGCCCTTCGACTTGGTGAGCTTGTCGATGACCGCCTGGACCTCCTCATCGCCAACGCTGACCGTGCTCTCGATCTTTTTCGACTGCAGGCGGCGCCAAGCCATTTCGCCCATGATCTGGCGACGGATCGATCTGATCGAGGATCCGCGGGACTTGAGATAGGCCGCCATCTGGCCCGGGGTCTGCTTCACGTTGCCGGCGACGCGCGCGACGGTCTTGTCGATATCGGCGTCGGTGATCTCGATTTCCTCGGCCTTGGCAGCCTGGATCTGCAGCGTCTCGTCGATAAGGTTGCTCAGGATCTGCTGGCGCAACCGGTCGATCTGGTCGGTTGGGATGGGCGCGTTATTGGCGATCGACATCAATGCCATCCGCTGGTCGATATCGGTCTGCGTAATAACTTCGCCGTTGACGATTGCGGTTGCCTTGACAACCGATGGCAGCGCTGAACCGAACAGCTGCAGGTTCTGCGGCAAGTTAAGCGGTGCAGTCGAATCTGCCTGAGGAGGTTCCTGCTGGGCGATGGCGGCTGTCGCAAGTGCCAGCCCGAGGGCGATTGGAACGCCGCGCACCATGCGCTTCGAAAACGTCGTCTGATTCACTGCCACCCTCAAAATTCCCTTTGCCGCCAACGCCATAGTGATTCGCCCTTTACTAGGGCGGGCTGAACCGCAGCTTAGCGGCCGATGCCTTTCAGCGCGAAGTTGATGGAAAATGTGCTGCCCTTACGGAACTCCCCGATGCGCTCATAGTCGCGCTTCCACGCCACGCCAAGCTCAAGACATTCATCCTCATAGGTGATGCCCAGACGATGGCGCACCGGCTCATAGCCATCCGCCAGGCTGAGCGGGTCTTCATCCTCGCCCGTCAGGTCGAGCACCGTCGAACCGAACACCGACCAGTAGCGGTGGAACTGCCAGCGGCCCGCGAGGCGTAACTCTTCCTTGTCGCGCAGGTCCTCGATTGCCGTCGAGATGTCCCGGTTGAGCCTCAAATAGCCGATCTGGGCGTAGGTCAGCTCGGTTCCAACGGTCAGGTCCAGCTCATTGCGGCGAATGGCGAAACTGTCCTTGTCGATCCGATAGCGATGCGTGAGGTCGACCAATCTTCCGAACCGGACGCGGGTCCGGCCGACAATGTCGGAAAATCGGTCGGTAAGCCCCGTGCCGTCCGGGAAGATGCTCGGCTCGCGCGTCAGGCGGTAGCTTTGCCCGACGACGGTACTGATCGACCATTTGGGCCGGTCGAAGGCCCATTCCACGCCATATGTGACGCGCGAACCATCTTCCCACCGGTCGTATCCGGGGAAACGGTTGAGCGCGAACAGGTTGCTGTCCTCCAGGTCGACCGCGCGCGCATCTTCATTGGGAACGTCGAGGTTTTCTGTAGGCGGGGTCAGGACCAGCTGTACGCGGGGGGTCAATCGCTGGGAGCCGCCCCACAGGCTGCCGACCAGCGGCCATTTGACGTCGGCGGCCAGCGCTGCAATGCCGCGAAACTGCCATCCATCCTTGCCGCGATAGATGGCGACCGGCGTCTCATCCGAATCCTGCGTGTGATACGCATCCGCCCTGGCAAATGCCGTCAGGGTGAATTCCTGGCCCATGCGGGTCAGGCGGCGGAGGTCCCAGCGCACGCTGGCGAAGGCGCGCTGCGTGTCCTGGCCGTCGATGCGAAGGATGGCGAGGCTGTTGGCCTGTAACTCGACCTTGCCGCCCAGCACCGGCTCGTCGAGCCGCAGCCGCGCGTCGATTGCGGGGAGGGCAATCGGGATGCGATCCTGCTGGTCGGTGCTTCTGAGGCCCTGAAATGCCCATCCCTCGATCGAGATATAGCTGTCGAGGTCGATTCGCTCGGCATTGATGACACTGCGCAGCCGGTCGTCGCGGGTGATGTCGTAACGTCGGGCGACCGTCTTGTCGGTCGCTGCCCGGAACGAGCCGGTGAGCGTCCAGTAGGGATCAAGCTGGAACCGGCCATTACCTTCGAGATAAGCGCGGATGCCTTTGCGGTCGTTGGGTGTCAGGTCGACCGCGTCGGGGTCGGGAATATTGCCGTAGGTGACGAACCCGCTCAGCTGATAGGCGCCGAGCGACGTTAGGTGCCGCCAGCGCGCCTCCAGGGCCGGTAGCGAGCCGGTGTAGAGGTGGGGCGTAACGGTGAGATCGCGATTGCGGTCGATCCGCCAATAATAAGGGAAGTCAAGCTCGAACCCGTTGTTACTGTCGATCCGGAAACCCGGGACCAGCGCGCCGCTAAATCCCCCCTTTTGCGAGCCGTCGCCGATGCTGAACACCGGCAGCAAGGGCAGGGTCACGCCAAGGACGGTGAGGCGGCCCCCATTGAAGCGGATGCGCCCGGTCGCGCTGTCGTGCGATACGCGGGCCGCGCTGATCTTCCAGCTGGGATCACGCGGGCAACCGGTCGCGGTGGTCA
>Ga0209382_10003658_pt1 | contig 21151 bp, 40 predicted proteins | sample SoiMetdeltSBSDD5_FD_187599 | JGI IMG/M metagenome (GOLD analysis project Ga0209382, IMG submission 187599) | Bulk soil microbial communities from a Populus tree surrounding site in Tennessee, USA - Soil MetaG P. deltoides SBSDD5 (SPAdes) (version 2) | ecosystem: Environmental > Terrestrial >... | reverse complement strand
CAACTTGACCTGAGCGAGGTTGGCTTCCTCGCTGGCCTTCGCCATAGCACCGAGACCCACGAGCGCGGCGCCACCGAACGCGATCATCCCCGTGCCAAGGGACGTCAGCCGGTTGCCCCACTTGTCCGCGCTCTTCTCGGATCGGCCGAATTCACGGTCCGCGGTATCGCCCAGTCTCTCAAGGCCCTGAACCGCACCACGCGTGTCCGCGTCGACGACCAGGCGAAGAGCCTCAGTGAATGCCATCAGGTCACTCCGCGGGGCTCAGTGCTCGTTCGATCGGTCCGACCGGCTGCGAATCGATGAGGGTGGGCAGCCATCCGTACGCGCGGATGCACGCCGTTACGACGTCCCGGGTTGTGGCGTGCCGTCTTTTGGGGCCTGCTTCACCTCGTGCACCGAGATGATGTCGGTGAGGTCGCTAGCCGTGTACTTCCCGGCCGCATCGAGCGCCCGGTCCAGCTTCATGCCCTTGACCCGATAGTTGTGGGCCACGATCAACGTGACGAGATGGTTGACGGACGACACCGGGTTCAACTGCACGTAGGGCACGCCTAGGTGCTGTTCCGCGAACGCGAGCTCGGCCAACGTCACCGTCTCGCGGTCCCATGAGTCGCCGTCGAGGGTGATCTTCCAGGAGAACTCGGTGTCGATGTCCGCAGCCCTGGCGAACAGGGCCTTGAACAGGACCTCGAGGTTGTCGTCGCAGTCGCCGGCGTTGATGCTTGCGGCGATGTCGTTAGCGTCCACCTAGAAAATCCTCCGCAACGGCTCGGTCAGCTGTTCACGCCCATAGACCCGGGGCAGCTCTACCTGGCAAATGGCGCGGGCCTGTTCGAAGAACCGCTTGCCCTTCGTGCCCGGATGGTTTGCTGACGCCCGAACGTCACCGTTGATCGTCAACGCCTGCCGGCCCTGCCGCCGGCGCCGGTTCCGTGGCGTGATCCGGTGCGACTTGGTCGGGTTGTTCACCAGATGCGCCTTAGCGCCGGCGTACCGGATCACCGCCTGCTCACCACGGATGTCGTACCGGGCCCGAGCGAGCCGGGAGGCGCCAGCGCCCGCGGCGGCGGCCTGGAAGATGCGTTTGCCCGCCAACGCGGTGACATTCAGCGGACGTTGGACGTCTCGCAGTTCACGCCCCAGCTTGTCGAGCTTCGCTGCGAACTGGGCGCCGTTGTGTGATGTGCCCATCAGCCGACCTTCGCCACAGTCATGTAGAGCCCGGAACCGGAACCGCCTTTCTCCCGGAACTCCTGTGACATCTTGTCCCGGGCCTCACAAGCCCAGCAACGGATAGGTGTCACCTCGTACTCCGGTGCCTCGGCGAATTCGACCATGCACTCGTTGCGCGGTCGCCCGCAACCCGAACAACGGGCGCTCTGTTCGATGTGCCACAAGACCGCGGCCTCAGCGTCCCGCGGCGTCCACTGCGGGTCACCGTTGCCGACAACCCGGCCGAGGAACACCGAAAGCGGGATGCCTCGAGGCGCACAGTAGGCGAGCGCCAGACGTTCCTCTGGCGACATGTCCTCGAGGGATCGCAGCGCTGGCACTAGGCGACGACGGCCTTCATGTTGGGCTGGCTCCGCACCGCGGCGCCTGCGCTGAACTTCTGGAGTTCGTTGGTCGCGGTCGGCAGCGGTAGCGGTTCCTGCCACTGGATCGGGTACACCTCGACCTTTTGGGTCGCAGAGAACGCCGTGGCGACAAGGATGCCTCGGCGCACCACGAGGTGCGTGTTGGTGCCGTAGACGACGAGGTCCCAGAACGTGTCGGTGGCGAAGTCACGGATGCCGATCACGGTTATGGCTCCGCCGTACGAACCGACGACCTGGGCGTCGAACGTCTCCGCGAGGGAGGCGTTGTCGACGTAGTTCTGGGTGCCGGGGGGTGTCAACCCGTCCTTGGGGACGAAGTTGGAGATGTTGGTGCCGGCGTTGATCTCCGCCACCGTGGGTGCTGCGATATTGGCGATGGCGGCGACGACATGGATCCTGACCATCCCGTCATAGGCGGCTCTTGCCATGATTCTCCTTGGACGCGAAAGAGCCGCCCCTATAGGCGGCTCGATTGACTAGCGGGATGGCCGAATGGCCGGGGATCAGTCGGTGGATGCCTTGCTTGACGTCCGCTTGGCGGCAGGCTTGGACTCGACCGGCGCGTACTTGACCGGCTCAGGGGCCAAGCCGGGCGCCGGCGCCTCGGGTTCCGGGGCCACCTTCCATCCGGACTCGGCCATCACGGCCAGGAGTCCGTCGTCGTCGGGGCACTCGTACTCGGTGCCGAGATCGGGGTGGTACAGGCGCATCGGTTCCTCCTAGATGCGGACGGCCGCGACAGTGACGTTGGCGGTGGCCGAGGTCGTGACGGTCGCCAACCCTGTGGTGGGGTCGGCAAAGTCCTGGGTGATGGGCCCGATGACTTCCATGCCGGTCACCGCAGCGATCGTCATCGACACATCCGGGAGCGCCTGACCGAACTGGTCGAGCTTCGCCGGCGTCACCAACGCCACCGTCCTCGTGGCCGCGTCGGTGTTCAGGTAGATGACGAACGTCCGATCATCCGGCACGACCGTGTCGGACGCGGCGGCGGCAGCGAACGTGGGGTTGAGGCCGGTGATCTTGATCTGCTGCGTGGCGAGCAGAGCCATATGGGGGGTCCTCCTAGACGCGGACCGCGGCGGCGGTCACACCGGTGACGTTCGGCGAATAGTTGACAGCCACAAGCGGGCGACCGCCGGCGACAGTGGCGAGCTCGGGAACCAGCGGACCGATCAGACGCTGCTCACCCGCGGGCAACGTCACGTTCACGTCGGGGTACGGGACCGCCGCCCGGAACCCCGGGACGGTCACCGCAACAGTCTTGGAAGCGACGTCGGAGTTCTTGATCCACAGGAACCCGCGGGGGTCGGGGACGATGTTGGCGTCGTCGCCGGTCACACCCCAGTTATCGATGTCGATCGATGCTGTGTCGCTGCCGGTGACCACGATGCTGCCACCCAGGACGGTGATCCCGTCCGTGTAGACGCTGTCGCTGACCGACACGTTGAACGGCGGCCCTGACCCGGCGTGGGTGAACACGGCGTTCATGTCCGGGCCACTCGCAGTGAACGTCAGCGTGCCTGGCAGGGTGATGTTGGCGAGTGGCTGGAAGTCTGAGGCGATGAGTACGTGGTCGCCGACCCGGTTGACCCGGAACAGCAGGAAGTGCCACAGGTCGACACCGGGGATGAACGTGTTGTTCCGGCCCACCCCAAACGCGTACCCCCGGTAGTTGGTGCCGCCGTCGAGTAGCTGGAACCGGGTGATCCCACCACAGTCGGCCACGAACGCCGCAGATCCGGTGTGGGAGATCGCGGTGGTCGTGGAGGTGACGGTGAGGTTGGGGGTGTCGACGCTCGGGGTCGGGATAGCGATGTCTTCGTAGGTGCCGGCCACGTTCGCTGTGATGCGGCACTGGTTCGCGTTGACCTGGAACGGGAACCCGTGCGTGAAGATGGCGGGCCGCACCCACGACAGGTCAGGCCCCAACGCCCCGTTCGCCTTGTTGAACGACTCCGCTACCGCGGTGATCGTCTGCGCGTCGTAGACGATGTTGGCGCCCGCATACCCGGTCTGCTGGTAGGTGAGAGCCACAGCCGGTTAGGGGACCTTGACGGCCGCGGCCGTGACCCCAGTCAAGGTGCCCGTGATCGTCAACCCGATCCCACCAGAGAGCGCGACGGCGCCCAGGTCGGGCACCAACGGACCTATCAGACGTTGCTCGCCGTCGGGTACCGACACGGCAATGTCAGGGATGGCGACACCGAACGATGTCGCCTCCGTGAAGATGGAGACCGTGATCGTGCCGCCGGCCGCGGCGTTCTTGATCCAGAAGAAACCCCTGGCGTCCGGCGGATTGACCCCGTCCGCCAGGGCCCCGCCGGTGGGGGCGGTGAACGTGATGTCGGTACCTGAGTAACCGATCGACTGGTAGCTGTACGACACCATGAGCGTGGCCCCTCCAGGGGTGCTAGCTGACGATCACTTCGACGATCACGGCACGCTGATAGACCTTCGTGCCCGCCATATCGCCGAGATCCAACGGGTCCTGTGCCGACACCACCCGGGCATCCACCTGCAGGCCGCCCAGGCTCCGGTCGGCCTCAACCACGGCGAAGATCGAGCTCGAGCCAGTGCGGTCAAGGAACGGATACAGGTCGAGCTGCTTGCGGTCGACCGTCGCCGGCACCAGCAACATGACGACCACCTGCACCCGATACGAGCCGGCACCCAAGTCGTCCCGGTAGTCGACGGCGGTAGGCGGGTAGATGAGCGCTGCCGGGTACTCGGCGTTTCCGGGAACCTGCTTGTAGACCCGTAGCCCGGCGATGGTGTCGAGGCGGGTGAACAGCCCGTCACGCACCTGGGTGAGAGTCGTCACGCGAACGCCCAGCCGCCCACACGACGGTTCGTGCGGTACGGGGTCACCAGGCGGACGGCGTCGGGGTCCTCACGGTTCGAGATCCGGATCGTGCCGAAGTCGTCAAGCCCGGCGATGCCTTCGGGTGACTGGCGGCGCTTCAACAGCCGGTTGGCGACCAGCAGGGTTGCCTGTACGACCGATTCAGGGATGGCAGCCCAGCCCCATGTGCCGGTCACCCGTATGATCCCCTCCCGTTTCGTCGGGGCCGGGAACGTCTTGGTTGCGACCGCTCTGATTGCTGTGAACGGGAGGACTTCTGGGGCGGCGGCGGGGTTGAGCGGGAGGAGCTGGAAGTCCGCGGGATCCCAGACCGTCTCGAACGTGCCATCGGAATCCTTGTCCGTAGCGACCCCCGTAACCGCCGCAGCGTCGTTGATGCGAAGCTTCCGGGGGTCGCACGTGTCGAACACGCGGGTTGTGCCCGCGGCCGTCTGCCAGAAGTGGGTGGAGCAGAAGTTGTCGATGGCCGCAGACGCAGCTGTCAACGCATCGGTGATCGCAGGGTCATCGTCGCTGTCGGCCGGCCAAGAAGACCATGCCTTGAACTCTGCGAGCGACGCGTACGGTGCGGCCATCGACAGGCCCCCCTACTTCGTGCGGAGCAACGTCGCGGTGCCGTCAGCCACGGTGGCGCCCACAGCCGGTGCCGCAGGCGGCGACGCCGCAGTGGTGCCCGCGACCGTGACGGTGAACTTCTCGCCGGTCAGGAACTGGATCTCCTGGTTCAGCGTCACCGCCGTCGTGTTCGCCCGAGCCACACGACGCAACGAACGGCCGAGCGAATCGACCGTGGACGTGGTCACCCGGCCCAGGTGGTCCAACGAGTTGGACGTCGGGGCCACCAGGTCACGACCCAGATAGTCCTCACGGAACGTGGTAGTAGCCATCGGTTACTCCTCTTCCGCGAGTTCGATCGCGGCGATGATGTCGTCTCGAGTCATGTCGTCGGTCACCTCGACACCCAAGGTTTCGGCGTAGGTAGCCCAGGCGTCGCGGCCCGAGCCGGGGCCGGAACGGGGCGGTTCCGAGACGGCTTCCGCGGTAGCGCTCAGGTTCTCGATGTCCTGAACCGCATCCTTGGTGTCCGCCTCGATGAGCAGCTCAGATCCTTCCTCGCCGACCAGGTAGGCCGGTGCAGGTACGGACGGGTCAACCAACTTCCCGCCGTGAACGACCATGCCGTGTGCGGCACCGGCGGCGGCCAGGTTCGCCCTGACCGCCTCATCCGTCGCCGCCTCATAGGCGGCCGCCAGTTCCGCCCTGTTGACGGAACCGGCAACCAACCCCTCGTCGCTGATGAACATGTCGGCCTCCTAGGCGAGGTTGACGATCTCCTGCACACCACCGGTCTCAACGGTCATCGGCGTGAAGTAGCCGCCGTAAGCGACCTGCACACCGAGGACAGAAGGCTCCGTGACCTGCAGGGCACCGATCCGCTGCTCGTACACCTCAACCGCCGCGGTCGACATGACAATCCCGAACGTGGTCGCCGGCGCCGACACGAGCCCGGCCGACACATACGCCGGGATGCCCGACACGGTGCCCATCAGACCCTGCGAGAAGTCGACAGCCTGGAAGCCGGGCGACTGCGAGTTCTGCGGGTTCACCGGAGCGAACAGAGTGCCCCAGTTCGCCAGCTTCGCAGGCTGGATCAGCAACACAACCTGACCCTGACCCTTCACCGCGGTGTAGATGTTCGACACAGCGGTCCACAGGGCCGCGGTGAGCTCGGCCGCGGTCGGGGTGCCACCGGAAGCGGTGGTGAGCTCGATGTTGTTGGTGCCGGCGATGAGCGCCACACCGAGAGCGGCCTCGGTCTGGATGGCGTACTGGGCGGCCAGGTCGTTGACGATGGCGTCGAACATCTGCGGCGACGAGAAGTCGATGTTCTGCCGCGAGACGTTGACGTAGCCGCCGTAAGTGACCGCGGTGCCGGTCAGCCGGGTGATCGTCATCTTCTGGGAGACGAGCTCAGCCTTTTCGTCTGCGGCCGCACCAGCGGAACCCTGCGCAGCCACGCTGGCATGCTGGGTTACCTTGGGCCGGTACCAGGTCGCCGACGGCATGTCCTGCGGGCCCAGGATGTTGACGATCGGCCGGGTCTGGTCGATGAAGTTGAGGACCCCGCCCATGATCGGATCAGGAATGACACCGAGGTTGTCGGTCGTCTTCTGGTGGGCGGCGGCACGGGTGTAGAGCTCGAGCCGTTCCATCGCCGACCGGCTGCCGGTCGAACCGGCGACGTAGTCGACCATGTACTCGCCGACCGACCGGTACTCGACCTCGGCCGAACCGGTGCGCCGCGCGGTAGTGATCGCCAGGTCGATGTCCTTGGCGCGCTGCGCCACATCCTGAGCGAACTTGGCGGTGGCCTCGAGCTCGTCGATCTGCTCCTTGAGCGCAGCCATGCGGGCCCGGGTCTCGGCGAGCGTGGTCTTCTCGGTGTCGTTCAGGTCGCGCTCGTCGTCCTGCGCGCGAGCAATGGTGCCCTGGACAAACGCGTTGCGTTCCTCCAGCTCGGACTCGAGACGCCGAATCATGGCGTCGTTTGCCTGACTGTTGACTCCCATGACGGGGGCACTCCTTCGAAAGAAGATGGGTGAAGGAGCACGCCTCGACTGCCCACGCTCTGGGCCTTCGCCGACCCCCGCTCGGGGCCAGTGGTGTGCGATTACTGCTGGAAGCGCTCAGACGCCCACTTAAACGTGGGGTCGTTCAGCCACTCATCCAGGTTCGGTGTTTCAAGCAGCGGCCTATCAGCCACCACCAGGCCAGACTGTCCCGCTCGGACAGCCAACACCCCGGCCCCTTCGTACGCCGGATCCTCCACGAACGCCTGGTGATCCCAGAACGCCCGCATGATCCGACGTGTCCTGCTTCGCTTATCGAGTTCCTGGTCGGAGAACCGGTTGAGCCGGAACCCGATCGACGGAAACGCGCCACCCTCCTCGGCGAGAGTCAACGTCTCATCGCCACGAGGGGTGCCGTAGATCTTCACCCGGGCGAACAGGCCATCCGGATGCAACGGGTCAGCGAAGATCACCTTGCCGACCGTGTCACCCTTAACGTGCTCGCGGTTCACCTGGATGCGACCGACATGGGCTTCGACGCCGTCGAACGCCTTACGGTCGAACGACTCGTGCCATATGTCGTCCCGCCACACCACGTCAGTTTCCTCGTCGTACGGCACAGCGATGACCTCGACGATCCGCTGACGCGTGATCACATCAGCGACCGTGGAATTCCGGTGCTCGACCTCGACATGGTTCACGACTGGCCGCCAGACAACGCAACCGCCGCATCCTGACCGTCCACAGAGCTCGACACCGGTTCACCATCCAAAGCAGGTAGACGTTCCGCGGCACGAGCCTCATCCACCGTCACAATCCCGGCCGTCGTGAGCTTCACCCACGCATCAGCACGCTGATCGAACGGCGGCCGCGTGTACTCATCCCGGTTCAACTCCACGCACTGGCCCCGAGGCAGACCCCAATACGACATCGACGACATCACCGACGTCGCCGTAGGCCGCAACGCCCGCCGGTCATGGAACTCGAACAGCGACGTGATGTTGCTGTACGTCAACGAATCAGCCGACGGCAACCCCACCAGCGGCGCCGGCACACCCAACAGCTCGGCGATCCGGGACTCCGTGAACTGCGAGATCTCCAGCATCGCCATATCCCGCGGCGACATCGACTGATGCGTCTGCAACTTGACGCCGTTCCACATGACCGGCGGCACACCCGGCTTCGACCGCCGAGACTCGATCCACTGCGCCTGCATGTCCTCGGCGTCCGCACGGTCGATGTCCATCTCGGTTTCGAGCGTGTAGTCCGGGACCCCGCCGTTCGCTGCGACCTCACGGACATACTTCGCCAGCACCCCGGCGGTGATCATGCGGGCGCCCGCGGACTCCAACGCGCCCACGCCGTGTGCACCGTCGGTCGTCGACTTGTACCGGATGTGCAAGATCTCGCCAGTCACATCCATCGACCCGATGTTGTAAGCCCGGGTCCCGGCCCGCATCTCGACGTTCACCAGCCACGGCGGAATCACCCGGAACCGGGCCGGGAACCCATCAAACCCGACCGCCATCGGCAACACGAACACCTCACCCAGCTGGTAGTCCCAGAACAGCTGCTTGGCGAACTCGTGCCAAGACGTGTAGATCATCGGGTCCGGGTTCGACATCCACGTTGTCGGTTCGATCATCTGGGTACCACGAGTCCGGTACACCGGCATCGTCGACAGCACCGACGCGTTCAAGTCCAAGCACATCCACGCCACGTCGATGAGCTCGTTGAACCGCGAATTCATCGACCAGTTCGGCGTCGACCACTCAGCCGGCCACCCCGACCACGGCGACGGCATCAACGCCGGCAACGAACGAGGCTCCACCGGATCCGGCGTCTCGACCGTCACCCCATCCGGATCACCCGGGTCATAGCCCACAGTCGACGTGCCCGCATGGTTCGGCGTCGAAGTGAACCAGTTACTCCAGAACGCCATACCAGCTACCTCACAAGATCCCAGGCTTCCGCTTCCGCTTCTGAGCCACCCAATGCGCCAACGTCACAGCCACCAACGGCGAAATATCCACCGCCGACTTGAGGCGGGACCACAACCAGGCATCCCCGTAGAACTTGCGGTCCGCCCCAGCAACCGCCGCGTCCAGCTCCGACTGGCCGATGTGCCGCACCTTCCGTTGCACCACCGCATCGAAGAAATCGCCGCACGCCTGCGAATGCTCCTCGGTCACCACCGGCCGCACATCCAACCGCACCGCCGCGAACTCCTCCTCAAGCGACCACGCCGGCGACGGCTTCGCCACAAAGAACAACCCGCCCCACCTGCGCTGCAACTCCGCCGCACGCTCAGCCACCCAACCCGTACCCGGCCGGCGATCCACAATCTCCACATGCACCCCGCCAGGACCATCGGCCGCCACCGCGATCGACGCCCACGCCCGATCCGGAGCCACATCCACCGCATACGACAACGGGCCCGACGGCCTCGACTTCGGGTCCTCGCACGCCGCCCACTTCTCCGGGTCGATCACCCCGCCGCCAGCGTCGAGATCCGACCAGATCCCCAACCGCTCCCGAGCGAAATCCTCCGGGCCCAACGCCTCCAACTCCCGGGAGATGAACTCCTCGGTGATCCGGATCCCCAACGCCGGGTTCGCCCTAGCCCACGCCTCCCGATCCTCCACCGAATCCTCATGGGCAGCGCACCACTCGCTGTACGCCAAGCTCTCCGACCTGCCGGACCGCCCCCGGTTGCACAACTTCCGCAACACATCCGAACTCGCCACCGGCAACGGCGCCGACGACGTATACCAGATCTGCGGATTCGGCCGGGCAGACATCGTCGGCAACAACGCCGCCATCATGTCCGGCGACAAGTTGTACGCCTCATCCAAAATGATCAGATCCCCCGAAAACCCGCGACCCGACCCGGACGAACGGGCCACGAACTTGAGCCGGCTCCCGTCCTTCGTTTCGATGCCCTCTTCGCCCGTCGTGTACCGGACATGATCGACTTGGGCACGAAGCAGCGGAGTCGCCTCGATTAGCGACACGATCCGCCTGAAAGCCTCCTTAGCCGTCTTGAACTCATGGGCCGAATGCAGAATCAGCCGAGAATCCGGCTCACGGAACAAAGCATGCAACTCGCGGGCCTCGAGCACCCCACCCTTGCCGTTCTGGCGGGGAACGATCAGCCCCACCTCGAACGCAGACCAGTTACCCCCAGCCGTCAGACCTAGGGCCCCGTAAAGGACGTCCGCCTGCCAGCCGTCAAGATCCAGACCGGCGATGTGAGCCAGGTCCGCCGCGTCGTCGCCCAGTGACTTCCGAACCGTCGGCCCCGTGCTGTGCGTCGGGAGCTCCACGCCTTGCACGCTGGGCAGCAAGCTCGTCATCGATCGTGCGCTCCTTGCCCGTCGGCAGAGCCTCCAGCAGCCGCAACACCTCGGTCAACTGCTTGGCCGTCGCAGCGTTCCCGTCCCCCGCATCCAACATCCCCGCCAAATGGTCCCGCAACGCCTCAAGGGACAGGCGATAGTCGCCCTTGGCGACAACAGTGGTCAGGAGCCGTCGACGAGTTGTCACGGTGCCTCCCGGGAAAATCCCCCACAAACGGAAACGCGGACTGGTGTGGGGTCCTGATGTGGCGACCTCATAAAAAATTGGAGTTCACCATGGCCGCGAGTTGCGTCGCCGACTGTGCGTCTTGCGGTTGTGGTGCAGGCGGCACAGGGTACGCAGGTTGGTGGGGTCGAAGGCGAGGTCAGGTCGCTTGGTCCACTCGATGATGTGGTCTACATCGAGGATGCGGGTGTGGCGTGGGCCGGGTGCGGTGCACCGGTAGCCGTCACGTGCCTTGACCAGCTTGGATACGAGGGTCCAGCGTGGGTCGCAGTAGGGCCACCGTCCGTTGGCAGGCATGGCAGCCCCTGCATGTGGTGGGCTACTGCGCCCTCAGTCCGGGGGTGGGGGGCAGGAGGGTGGGGGCATCCCTGCCCTGCTTGCCGGCGTCACTTACGGCGTGGGTCCAGGCTGTGCCGTTCCAGTACCGGGACTCGTGTCGCCTGCTGCGATCGGGGTACCAGCCCGCTTCCCAACTGGGTGGATCGGGCAGTGGCTCGATAGCCCTACGTACGATGGCAGCGAAGCGGTTGCGCCACCCTGCATCCACGGCGATGACGTTCACCAGGTGCCAGCCGTCGATGTCGAGGTCGTTGACCTTGGGGATCAGGTCCCTGTCGGCCTCGAGTAGTGCGTACTCGTACGCCTGATCTGTGGTGACCAGTACCGCGGTGTCCGCCATGCCCACAGTATGCGACATCGGTCAAGTGTCAGATGACACAGTCCGCCCTGCGGTGGGGGCGGACTGGTGGACCATGAGCCGAGTTGTACTGGTGACACTAACAGTGCTGGTCAAGGTTGTACAAGCACCGTCGGTCATGACGTCACCTGTGCGCTGTTGTCCAAGGTGGCTGAGTCACCGCATCCCACAAGGTGTGCGTGTCGGGGTCGACGTAGCGGATCCATCCGCACACGTTGCAGGTCAGGCCCATCGCTTGGGTGCTGGGGTGGCCTCGGAGGTCCAAGGAGCCGCAACGTGGGCATGACCGCGAGTCACCTGACCAGTGCTGATGTTGGCAGTCCGCATGGAAGTCGCGGTGGTGTGCGTTGCGGATGTCGATGCGTCGTTGCATGGCACGGGCGGTCCGGCGGTGGTAGTAGAGCGTCACTCCCACCAGCGCCAGGGTCAGCGTGTTGATGAGAAGAGTCCATGTGGTCATGATGCTTTGCGGGCCTTGCGTTTGCGGGCTCGGGGTAAGCGTTGGAGCCAGTCGTGTACGGCTCTGCCGGGTAGGTAGCCGAGCTGGTGACGGGTGCGCATGAGGTCGGCGTCGGGGAGGTGGCCGTAGGTGCGGCGGAGCTCGTTGCACATCCGGCATTCGTCGCCTTTGAACCGTGATTCGCACTGGCCGATGGTTTCGAGGTGGTGCCGGCACCATTGGTCATCGGAGGCGGGGTCTGGGAGTGGGGTCCACCGGTCGGGGCGGTGGCGGTCGATGAGGCGGGTGAGGGTGCGGGCTGCGTCCCAGTAGGTTTGGACGGCTTGGGTGTATTCGAGGTCGACGGCGAGGGTGTGGTCGGGGGGTGGGTCGTCGTCGCTGCCGTTGGGGGTGGTGGTGGCGCGGGGTTCGTAACTTTGGGCTTGGGGGCCGGGGGTCATGTCGCGGGTGGATTGCCAGATGTGTTCGCCGAGGGTGCAGCGGGGGCGTCCGCAGCCGCAGGGGTGGGCTAGGAGTTCGCCGGCGTGGCGGCCGTCGAGGGTGACGAGGGGGAGATGATCACGCCTCACGGGCTGTCCTCGAGGGGTACGAGCCTGTAGCGCTTGAGGACGTGCTCTAAGCGTTTGCCTAGGTCGTCGTCGTGCCAGGTCTGGTATGTGACTTCGATCACGGGCCCGAGGTTGCCTAGGTGGATCTTGACACCGCCTTTGACGATGCGGGACAAGTCAAGGCCGAGAGCGTCACAGATGGCGACATTGATTTCCGTGGGGTTGTTCATCGGGCTACCTCGCTGGTGGCTTCGCGGAGCAGGGCACACACCTGCTCGAGAGTGAGCACGGCGAACCAGCGGCCTCCGGGGCGGCGGACCATCCCGAACCCGAACGTGGCCCCGGCGTTGGCTTGCTGGGCGGGGAGTTCGTCGAGGACTTCACGGACGGCTCGCTGGATGTCGCGGTACGCCTTGACTTGGACGCAGGTGTCGGGGATGCCGTCGAGGTCTCCGCAGTCATCTGTTCGGCCGGCACCCAACTTGCGGCGGACAGGCCAGCCAGTGAGGTCGGCTAGGAGCCGTGCGGCTTCGAGCTCGTACTTGTCGCCTTTGCGCTTGGAGGGGTGAGTCACGCAGGGCTCCTGGGGGTGTTGTCCGTATTCGGACATCCCCCCTCTTTATAGAGGGGGGGGGATTTGTCCGAATGTAATGGTGTCCGAATCTCTGACCTGGGGTTTGTCCGAATGTCGGGTGGGGTGTCCGAATGGTTGTCGCGATGGAAGTCCTGGTCGGGCTGTCCGAATGTCCGAATCATTCGGTCAGCCTCCAAGCGGTGTTCCGGGTCTTCCCCGTCCGCTCCGCGATCCCGTCCTCGGCGAGCTCGTTGAGGGCACGTTGAACTGCCCGTTTCTGCCCCTGGGTTGGTTCCGTGGTCTTGTAGAGGCAGCGGGCGATGTGGGCTGCGGAGCAGCCGTCGTAGCCGGCGTCGGCGAGGATCCCTGCGAGGTCGGGGTTTGAGGGTGGCCGGATGTCGCCGGTGGCGGTGACGTGTTCGTAGGGGATCTCGGCTTTGGTGCCGTTGGGGGATTTGAGTTGGGTGAGGGTGTAGGAGTCGAAGTCGCCGGGTTGGAGGTAGACGACGGATCCGTTGCCGGCGGTGATCCAGTAGGCGCCGTAGAGGTCGTCGAGGACGCGTACGGGGTTGTCTCGGGTGTCGCCGGAGAGTTTGCGGGGGTGGTGGAGCGCGGTGATTTCGACGGCGTGGGCGACGCAGTGTTGTAGGGCGGAGTTGTAGGCGGCGCCGACTTCGTCGGCGGAGAGTTTGAGGGCGACGTCTTTGGCGGAGTCGATGATGAGGTATCCGGCGTCGGCGGCTTGTGCCATGTGGAGGAGCATGAGGGGTTGTTTGGCGACGTCTTCGGGTGGGGGGCCTTTCCAGACGCGCATGCGGTCCTCGAGGATGTCGAGCTGGTTGTCGGCGATCATGCGGCGCATGGAGAGCCGGGCTTGTTCGGGGCGGTCTGAGGCGAGGTAGAGGACGTTGCGGTCGCCTGGTGTGATGGGGATGCCGAGGATGTCGGGGATGATGCCGAGCCATCCGAGGGCGAGTCGTTGCCCGAACACTGATTTGCCGGCGCCTTGGGGTCCGGCGATGGTGGTGGGTTGTCCTTTGGCGGCGAGGATGGTGTGGGTGTCGCCCCAGAGGGGGTCGGGGTGGTCGGGCCCGGATGTGAGCCATGTTTTGCCGTCGACGATGAGGGACACCCAGTCGGGGTCGTAGCTGTTTTCGCTGTCGTCCCACGGCTGGTAGCCGGCAGCGAAGTCAGGTTCTTGTGCACGTTCATCGAAGGCGGCTTGGGTGGTGGGGTCGTAGTCGCCTGGGGGCTGCCAGGTTTCCTCGAGCGGTGCGAAGCGCAACGGGTCGTCGAGGTGTTTGTTGTCGCCGATGTTGAGTGCCGTGATGGCTTCTTGGTCGGCGGCGAGTTGGCCGTTGCGCCACATCCACCGGGTGTTGGCGACGATCTGGTAGGCAGCCTCTGAGGTGGTTTCGCCGCGGAGTGCGCGGAGCATCCAGTCGCGGTCGGGGTCGTTTGAGTAGCGGCCGTTACTGGTGGGGGGAGCCACGGTCAACCGTGCCCCAGCCTTTCTGTTGTGGGGGTGGTTCTCGGGATGTCGCCAGCGCACCCCGAGAACCACCAGAACGGGTCAGATGTCGTCGGCTGTTAGGGGTGCGGTGAGGAGACTGTCCACACCTGCGGCGGCAGTGGCGCGGGCGACTTCGGCCCGGAACTGCTGCGGCGGCTTGTTGCGGGGGTTGCGAGGCACTCCATCCTTGAGGCGGGCGATCGCGATGCGGCCGACCTGTGAGAGCGGAACGCCAGCGGTTTCACAGGCTTCGCGTAGGGCGAGCTGTGCGGTGAACCGGCAGTAGTAGGAGCCGACTTCTTCGTTGACACCTTCTTTGCCGGTGGTGATGTCGATGCTGGCCGGCCAGTCGATGCGGATGTCGAGGACGATCTGCTTGCGGGGTGTGCCGTCGGACCAGTGGACGATGTTGCCGGTGTCGTAGTCGCGCTCATCGACTAGGCGGGCTGCGACGAGGTCCCCGACGACTTTTCCGCCTTCGCTGTTGATCTTGATGAGAGGATAGGACTTGCTGCCTGCGAGGAACTGGTCGATATCGGTCATGTGGTTCGTGTCCTTGTGGCTTTGGTTTGCTTGGGGGTTGTCGGGTCGGAGTCACCGAACGGGATGTCGTATTCGGCTTCGACCCGGTCGCACATTTGTGCGATGACGGTGACCTGTTCGTTGGTGGTGGGGCCACCGTTTGGGAATGTCGGGATGGTTGGGTGTTTGGACCATTCGAGCGCTAGTGCGGTTCCGTGGCCTGCTGCTTTGATGGCCTGCACCCGGTCCCGCACCCACTCGGTACGGTCGAGGAGGTCGAGGTAGGCCTGTTCGTCGGTGGGTTGGGAGGGGGGTGCGCTGCCGCGCTCGGCGTCGGTGGCCCTGGGCGGTACGCATGGCGCCTCTGACCCCCCTCCCGAGATGTGTGGGACGTTGATGATTTGGGCGAGGTCTTTGCGTTGCCGCCAACGGCGTACCCGCATCGCTAATTGGACTGCGTCCCAGCCTGCGGCGATGTCGACCTCGTAGATGGTGCAGGTGCCTTTGCCGACGGGCAGGTGCATGACGATCGCCCAGTCACGATCTACCTCGGGCATCTCGTGTAGCTCGTGGGTGACCGGGTCATACCAGTGGGTGGCGTGCCCGTAGATCGCCAGCTGGAGGGAAATCTCGGTCATCCCGTAGCGGAGGACGTCCGCTCCGGTCTTGAGGTCGGCGATGCGGGGGCCGCTCCAATCCCATTGAGGGGCGTTGCACAGCCGGTCGCAGGTGCCGGCGGCGTCGATCTCGGGGACGAGGAGGATGCGTTCGATCCACCCGGGGGCGACGGTGATTCCGTTGGCCTTCATGGTGGCGGTATAGGCGGCGACGTCAGCAGCCCAGGGCTCGGGGACGACCAGGTCTTCGCCGGCGTCGATGCGTTCCGTGAACCGGTGGAGGGCTGACCCGAGGTTCGCGCCCGCCTTGCTCGAGGCGGCCTCTTCGGCCTGTTCCACGATCCGGGTGAGCGTGGCCTTGTCGTCAGGTTTCGCTGCGGCGGCTTGGGCGTAGAGGTCTCTGCGGGCGCCGATGCCGAGTGCGACGTTGCGTTTGGCCCATTGTTCGAGCCCATACCGGTCGGCGAGCGTGTTGGCGATGGTGGTGGCGCGGGTCCAGGTTTGTTCTTTGCCGGTGTCGGGGTGGGGTAGGAGGTAGCGGCCCCAGCGGTCTCGTTTGACCTGGTCGGTGGGGCGGATGGGGGTGACGGTGGCGAGCTCGCTCACTGGTGGTCTCCGTGGGTGGCTCGTTGGGCGGCGTGGGTGTAGACGGCCCACTGGCGGTCGGACATGGGGTGGGGGCCGGTGTCTTCGTCGGGGTCGGCGAGGACCGGGTCACGGAACCAGGCGTGATCGGGGGGCAAATCGTCGTGAGTGGAACGAGCGTCCCAGCCTTCGGTGAGCCGGGCGATGATGTCGAGGGCGGCGTGGTAGTTGGCCTGGGATTCACGCAGAGCCGCAGCGAGGTCAGTGATGAATTCGCCTAATCCTTCGTTGTCCCACCGTTCAGCGCGGGCGAGTAGGGCGTCGTGGTCGTCAGCCATCTTCGGCACGAGCCTTCATCTCTGCGAGGTCTTCAGCCGTGTACGGCTCATCGACCCACCGGCCAGGGTGGTCGCAGCCGACACAGCACTTGAGGCTGAACCGGAGGCCCTGAGCGCACTGGCCGTAACCGGCCCCGCAAGCGACGCAGGGATGCTTGGCCATCCACTTAGGCATTGTCCTCGGGGCGTCGTGGGCGTCAGCCATCGGAGCCCCCATCCGTTGCTTCGGCGACGACGGCATCAACCCATGCCGGGTCGACCGCTGTCACGTAGGAGCACGGGGCGCAGACCAGGAGCGGTCCAGTGGATTCGTTGCCGCCGGGCTGCATCCGTAGGCCGCAGTCGTGGCGAGGCATCATCAGCAGCACTCGTTCCCACGTCGGGTCGTCAGCCATCGGTGCCCCGATTCATTGCTGTCACGACCAGGCCGGCATCTCTTCCGTCAGCGAACCAAGCGATAGCGGTGCCGTCGCGGCGCATTTCCCAACTCGTGACCGCGCCGTTAGGGGTCCACACCTTGATTGGGCCATGGACGCTGTACCGCGGCACGATGAGCGATCGGGGCTTGGTGGCGTCGTGGTCGTCAGCCATCAGTCAGTCTCCCCGGAGAGAATCGAGCGCACAGCGGAAAGAACCTGCCGAACGGCCCAATCGGAGACATACCTGTCCTGATCCACCAGCCACAGGTAGACCTCTCCATCTGACGGAAGTCGGGGGGTGTCGCTGGCTGGGCCGCAGCCCTCGTGCACACGGGCCGCACGAACATCCGCCTGTAGATCCGCCCATGCCTCAGCACTGACGATGCCACCAAGCCGACCGGGACTACCGTGCAACCAGTTGTTTGGCGAGTGAACCAAGTCGCCGTCGTCGTCGATGGTCCATGTGGGTGTGTCCGGCCCGGGTACGGGGACGGCGTCGGAGGGTGTGGTCATGCGGCTGGTTCCTTGATGTGGGCGAGGAGCTGTTCGCCGATCCATTGGGTGTAGGCGGGTGGGATGGCTTGTCGGGCTTCGCGGTTGGTCATCCACTGGCAGTCCATGGCGTCGGCATAGGCGCGTTCGCCTTTGTGCATGAACGCCAGGTCGGTGGCCTGGTGCTGGCACGGCGGGACCAGATGCAGGCCCGCCCAGTTGGTTTCGAAGTAGCGGTGCCGGCGGACCGGGAGCCCGAACGTGGAGCCGCACAGGACGAAACAGGCCCGGAGTTCGCGGGTGCGGACGTTCTCCATCACCCACGGGACTCCGGCGGCCTGGAGCCGTGCCCGCGTATCGGGGATGAGGGCGGGGTGGTCGGTCGGGTCGCCGCGCCAGCGGGTCACGTTCGCGTAATGCGGGCAGGGCGGGGAGGCGTGGATGGCGTCGAACCCGTCGAGCGGGACGGTCATGGCGTCGGCCTGCTGGAACGTGAATGGATAGCGGGGCTGCGACACGATGTCGACGCCGACGACATCGAACCCGGCGCGGTGGTAGCCGACGGCTGCACCGCCGGCGCCGCAGAACAGGTCGAGGAGACGGGGCCGGGTCATGCGGCCTTCTCCTGGCAGGGGCAGCAGCCGGCGTGTACGGGGTCCGTGTCGCAGTCGCAGTCGATGTCGGGGGGTCCGGGGCAGCCGGGCCGGTGGGGGTGGTGGGGCCAGTCGCCGCCGAGCGGCCGGCCGCAGACTGCGCAGAAGTCGGTCATCGGACGCGCTCGCGTCGTTCGGTGATGCGTTGGACGCGGTAGAAGACTCGGAAGGCGAGGCGGGGGTGTGCGGAGAGCCAGCGGAGGTGCCGCCAGGCGCGTTCGCAGGCGTCTTGGGCGACCCAGTAGGACTGTTCCTGGTAGTTGCGGTCGTCGCGGAGCGCCTTGTTGTACGTGGACCGGTAAAACCAGGCGCCGGCCGGGAGACCGGACCCGATTCCGATGAGGAACCAGACGAGGGTCATTGGATGTCCTCGGCGGCAACGACCCGGTAGCCGCCATCGAACAAGGCGTCGAGGATGGACTGGGCGGTCTCCTCAACGGTGATGGTGGCGGTGGTCTGCGGGAAGGAGCGGATCAGGTTGCTGATCGCCTCGACGGGGGTAGGGGGGGTGGCGGGCTGGGGGGTCCGCCGCACCAGCACCCAGTAAGGCTCTCCAGCCATCGGCGCCACCTCGGCCGAGTACCAATCCTGCATGTTGACCGTCCACCGCCAACCCGCGCGCGGAAGCGGGATGTCGCTGTAGTTGGCGCCCCATGTGGGGGCGTCGTCCACGACAGGACCCGGATAGGCGCCAGAGAACGGCGGCTCGTTCGGGGTGTCGGCGGCATCCACGACAACCAGACCGACTTTTGCCAGTGCTCGCACCCACTCCTTAGTTGCCAGTCCATGAATTGGCACCTGTCGAGCCTGTGCTCTGGTGACGATCTCGTCGGAGGTGAGCGGGGTCACGGCTGGTCTCCTCGGGTGTGTCCGACGGCGGCGGCGAACCAGGGGCGGCACCACCGCAACCGGGCACGCCACGACAGAAGATGCAGGCGAGTCATGCGACACCGCCGAACAGGGAGGGCTGGGCGGGGTGGAGCCAGGCGAGCAACTTGGGGAGGTTGGTATCGGGCCCGAAGGCCAGGTAGGTGCCGTCGGCGGAATCGCAGCCGAGGTCAGCCATGTAGCGGAGGCGGCGCAGAGAGTTGACCCTTCCGGCGTGGAGCCAGAGGCCATTACGGTTAGCCATGCCGGCGAGGTGGCGGGCTTCGGGGCCGAGTTTCCAGGCGGTATCTCCGCCGATGAACACGGCGCCGGCGTTGTCGGGGATGCCGTCGCAACCGTTCTGGACGACGTAGGCGGGCGTATACCCGCGGTCGGCTACCTCACCGGCCCACCGGTGCCAACGGAGATCAGTTGAGGCGGCGTCGGCAACGACATCAGGCACGACTGCGAACACGCATCCGGGTGTGTCCTGATAACGGTCGAGAGTTCGGAGCCAGAGACCTGGGGTCCATTGGCTTGAGAAGCAGCCGTTGTCGAACGCCCACGTGACGCCGGGGACGATGCGGTTGCCGGCGTCGGGGGTGACCATCTGTCCGATGAGCCCGCGGGTCATGGCATCACGCACTTTCGGGCCGGAGGCGGTAGCGAGGTACAGCACGGCGCACCCCCCAGACCACGAGCAGGGCAGGGACGATCATGAGGGCCTTGCCCCATACCTGACCGGCCATGTGGTCGAGCGAACCAAAGGCGAGCCACAGGAACAGGGCCGAGTCGATGACCGCGCCGACGATGTTCGACGCGGCGACTGCGGTGGGCCACGAACGTGACCGGAGCGGGTCGTAGACGGCGAGGTCTGCCAGCTCGCTGACAGCGAACGCGGCAGCTGATGCGACGGCGATGGGGACGAGGCCACCGGGGATGGTGACGGCGTCTTCGATCACGTAGGAGACGACGGCGCCGGTGGCGATCGCGGCGAACACCCACCGGCGGCCACCGGCCTCATGTAAAGCGTCCCGGAGACCGAACGCGAGCCCGGCGAAATAGACGCCTGCGGGGGCCTCGAGCCCGAAGCCGACAGGAACGATCCCGTAACGGCTGAGAGCCCAATTAGCGCCGATGACGGTCAGGACGAATGCTAGGAAGAGGGCGATGCGGGTCATGCGACGCTCCTGGTGGTGCCGCGGTCGATGACTTGGCGGGCGAGCTCGGGCATCTTCTGGAGGGCTAGGGCGCGGATGTGGGGGGCCATGCGGTGCACGCACGGGAACCCGCAGACGGTGCAGCACTTCGGATTGGGGTGGGAGATGGGGCATTCGCACACCCCGGGGCCCTCCTCATAGGCTTCGGGAATCGGGATGCCGAGATCTCTACCGAGGTACCACTCGTCGTAGTGGGGTCGGCAGAGACGCCGGGCGTGGGTGGGATGGCGGGGACAACCGGGAACGATGCAGGTCGTCATGACGCGGACCTCAAACGCGCCCAGCGGATGGCTTGGCGTTGGTTGATACCGAGCCCACCCCAGATGCCGTGCTGCAGGTTGTGCTCGAGCGCGTACTCGAGACAGGTCTGCCGGACGGCACACGCCGCGCAGATCCGTTTCGCGGCCGAGGTGTTCTCGTAGGCGGCGGGGAAGAACATGTCGGGGTTCTCGCCGTCGCAGTTGGCGTGGTCTCTCCAGTCACCCCAACTCACCGCCCGCACCGCCTACGTGGGGTGGGGTGGTTGACCCACACCGGCGGCTCAAGCGGCTCAGGGTGCCGCCACCGCCCTTGACGAGTTCCTTGTAGAGGAGCCAGAGGAACCCGGCGAGGGCGGTGGCGGCAATGGACAGGACGATGAGAGCGAAGAACGCCAACGTGAACGCGAGGTCGCCGGTCACTGGGTTGCCTTACGCTCACGGCGCCACCGCTCGAGCCTGCCCTCAGGCCGATAGCTGGGAGCGAGTACGACGCAGTTGCGATACTGCGGGTAATACGCGACCCATGTGCGGCCACACTCACATAGCCAGATAGAGCCTTCCGGCGTGCCGGTGTCTGGGGGAGCCAAGCCGATCCTGCCGTTGAGGGCAGGGATGTCGGAGTGTGTGATGGTGTACTCAGTCCACCCTGCGTTGCAGTTGTGGTGGCGCGGCTTGTGAATGATCTCGCCGGTCATGGTTCGAGCGCGTCGGGGCAGTCGTCGGCGAACATGCGTGCCACCTCGTCGGCGTCCGAAGCGGCCTTG
>Ga0209382_10003657_pt1 | contig 21154 bp, 23 predicted proteins | sample SoiMetdeltSBSDD5_FD_187599 | JGI IMG/M metagenome (GOLD analysis project Ga0209382, IMG submission 187599) | Bulk soil microbial communities from a Populus tree surrounding site in Tennessee, USA - Soil MetaG P. deltoides SBSDD5 (SPAdes) (version 2) | ecosystem: Environmental > Terrestrial >... | reverse complement strand
AGGCACTCCCGCTGAAATTTTTGACAATCCTCGCAACCTGTTTGTAGCGGAATTTGTGGGCACGACAAACTTCTTCAATGCCGTAGTCGGAGAGGCGGTGGGGGAGGGTCGAAGAGTGAACTTTGGCGATCGCAATTACTTGGTGGCCTGCGCAGCAAGAAAGTTTCAAGAAGGTGCCTCGATTACAATTGCCATTCGCCCCCAACGCATTCAACTACGCCCACCATCGAGCTCCAGCGCCGATAATGTCCTCACCGGCACTGTAATAGAGACCATCTATGTGGGAGCCGTAGTTCGTTTGGTGATTGAATTGGATAAGGGAGTGTTCATCCAAGCCGAGAACATACCCGAAAACCTGCCTTTTGATTTCCGTCGTCTGCGCCACGGAGATGAAGTCGAGCTTCACGTGCCGAGCAATGCTCTTCTTGTCTATGGAGCGGACCATTGACGTCATCGGAAATCGCAGTGCCGGCCTCATCGGCAGCACAAGCAGCTAAGGCACAATTCAGGCGCGATCGCTGGTTTCGTTTCGCACTCTGTTTCGGACCATCATTCGCTTACCTGCTAGCTTTTATGGTCGTCCCCTATCTGGTGATTATGTTGTTCAGTGTTTGGCAGGTCGATGGATACGCTATTGTTCACGATTTTACCTTCGGCAACTACGCGCGGATGGCAGAAAACTCTTTGTACTGGAGTACGGTTCTCAAGTCTCTCCAGATTGCATTGATTGTAACCGTCGCAGCCAATCTCGTGGGTTATCCTCTAGCGTTTTTTCTGGTGTTTGTAGCAAGTCGCCACCGCCAGCTATTGTACTTTTTGATCATCATTCCGTTGTTCACAAGCTTTCTACTACGGGCTTTCATATGGAAAACGATTTTGGGCCGCTCGGGAGTCGTCAACACCGCCCTTCAAAATCTGGGCTTGATTGAGGAGCCGATAGCTCTTTTCCTCTACAACCAGTTCAGCGTATGTCTAACGCTGACTTACATCTTCATTCCATTCATTACTTTGCCCGTTTACACTGCCCTCGAAAAGATTCCGAAGGAGTTGATTGAAGCAAGTCTAGACTTGGGCGCCACGCCATGGCTGACCTTTCGGCGAGTGCTTTTGCCGCTCAGCATTCCAGGCATTGTCGCGGGCAGCATCTTTACCTTTGCACTCAGTTTCGGGGATTTTGTCACTCCGACGCTGCTGGGAGGCCCAAGCGGCATCATGATATCCAACATTATCATTGGCCAGTTCGGAGCTGCATTCGATTGGCCGTTCGGAAGTGCACTGGCAATAGTGGTCCTGCTCGTCGCCCTGGCGACAATTATTGTCGCTTCGCGCCTTGAGCGGCGCAATGACATTGGGGGCTGACGGCGATGAATTCCCACCCGATAGTTAGCCCACGAGCGCGAAGGATGTTGCGAGCTTTCGCGGCGTTCGCATATGGCTTTCTATATCTCCCTGTAGTTATGCTTGTGGTGTTTTCTTTCAGTGACTCGAGACTACTGGTCTTTCCAATCGAGGAATTTAGCGTCCGCTGGTACGGGGTTCTTGCGGCCGACAGAGACCTACAGCACTCCATTATGAACAGCTTCGCTGTTGCGGGATCAGTTGTCCCACTCACTCTGGTTTTGGGCACCCCGCTGGCATTTGCACTTGATCGCTTCAGCTTTCCAGGAAAAAGGGCGCTGGAACAGGGACTGCTTATCCCCTTGATTGTTCCTGGCCTGATCACGGGCCTTGCGCTTCTGCTTGTCCTCAAAGAGCTGGATATTCGGTTATCGCTGGCGACTGTTATCATAGGGCATTCGATTTGGTGCCTCCCGATCGTTGTCACCCAAGTCTTTGCACGGCTCAGAAGATTCGATCGAACCATCGAGGAGGCAAGCATGGATCTGGGAGCGACACGCGCTCAAACTTTTCTGCGCGTAACGCTGCCCAATATCAGAACCGCCCTGATCGCCAGCGCGTTGCTGACCTTCACCCTGTCCTTCGATGAGGTTCCGGTTACCTTTTTTCTCACTGGAACGCAAAACACCTTGCCGATGCACATCTGGTCGATGCTGCGTGAAGGAGTGACGCCCGAGATCAATGCCATTGCGACCATTACGATAACGATTTCGATGTTTCTTCTTATTGCCGCCTTACGGCTGCTGAAGAGGGAGATCAATGCTCAGCCACAGATTCGGGCATAGAGAGAAAACAGGGAGAAGTTATGCCGTATTTGGATTTGAAAGACGTCCGTCTGTGGTACCTACAGGAAGGACAAGGACCAGACATCGTGTGGGTTCCCGGCGGTGATAACGTCGCGGAGGATTGGTCCTATCAGTTCAAACACTTCAACAGGAAATATCGCAATACGTCGTTCGACCCGCGCGGAGCTGGTAAGACAGATATCGGCAATATGAGCGAGTGGAGCATAGCGGATATGGCGGATGATTGCGCCGCTATGATCCGCGAGATCTGCGATCCACCTGTGATCGTGATCGGTCTCTCGATGGGAGGCTACATCAGCTTGCAGATGGCAGTAGCCTATCCGGAGCTTACACGCTTTGTAATTGCCATGGGAGCCGCCGCCAAGCCCACAGGTTTTTCGAAAAGCTGGATGGAAGCTGAAATAGCTTTCCGCCGCCGGGGCGGGACACTGACTTCAGAATTCGCAAGGCATCACTATGGGGTATTCATGTATCCGCCTGAAGTGATCAACAACGATGAGCTGTGGGAGAAACTCGTTCCCTTCATTGGCGCAAGCTACGGTGAACGAGAGGGACCTTTGCTCGTAGGCCAATGGCAAGCGTGTGTGGATTTTGACGTCACCGCTGAACTGCAAGTGTGCGATGTGCCTATTCACGCAATCGGATTCTCGCTCGATATTCAATCACCTCCCAATTTGGGCCGTAAGGTCGCAAAGCTTGCAAAGAATGGCACTTTTCACCTCATAGAAGGACTTGGCCATCTATCGCTGGTCGGTCACAAGCCAGAGATCGTGAATGCCGAAATTCAATCTATTATTGAGGGGGAAATAGAAGGGTCTGAATAACAGCCGCAAACTCATGAAGACAAGAATCGGGCAGGGAACAGCCAATTCCATTATCGATGTTATAGGCAATACACCTGTTGTTGCACTGGATAGGCTCACGCGAGGTACGCCGGGGCGCATCATCGCAAAACTCGACTACTTAAATCCAGGGTTCTCTAAGAAGGATCGCATTGCTCGCGAAATTATCGATCAAGCGATTGCCGATGGAGATCTTGCACCAGGGCAGCCTGTGGTCGAATTGACCAGCGGCAATACTGGCACTGGATTAGCTATTGTCTGCGCTGTGCGAGGTCACCCATTCACCGCAGTGATGTCGGAAGGCAATAGTACTGAACGCGCGCGAATGATGAGGGGGCTCGGCGCAGAAGTAGTCTTGGTGCCTCAGGCAAAGAACTCCCACCCAGGCCACGTAACAGGAGAAGATTTGGCCCTTGTGGAAGCGCGGGCATGCCAGCTAACCCACGAGCTCGGAGCTTTTAGAGTCGATCAGTTTGCCCGTGATCATAATCGGCTTGCCCATGAGTGGCACACAGGAACAGAACTTTGGCAGCAGGCGGATGGGCAGATTGACGCCTTTTGTGATTTTGTTGGTACAGGTGGCACATACGCGGGTGTCACGACTGCACTGAAAAAGCGCAAACCCACCGTGCAGTGTTATATCGTGGAGCCCGAGGGCGCTGCGATCCTTGCAGGAAGGCCTGCTTGTAGGGCGCACCACCGTATTCAAGGTGGTGGATATGGGATGTCGAAGCTTGCTTTGCTGGTCGGTATTCCCGTCGATGGTTATCTTCAGGTTGATGACGTAGAAGCACAATCGGTCGCGCAAGCACTCGCACGCTCGGAGGGTGTCTTCGGCGGTTTTTCATCGGGCGCCGTAGTAGCTGCCGCGCTTCAACTTCTTCGAGGACCGCACTCAGGGCAAACAGTTGCAGTCATACTTGCGGACTCGGGGCTCAAGTACATTAGTACAGATCTCTGGACGTAGCACTGAGTCATCAGAAATTGCGCATGCAGCCGGGGCAGGACAGCGGGTGCCGTGCCTGAACCAGCCTCATATGCTCTCATCCCCCGGCCTGCTTGCGTCCATGGGGTTGCTTGTTGAACCTGCCCCCAATGCTCGCTGCATGAAAACCACATCAACCCAACGACCGAATTTAAAGCCGACCGATTTAAGAGTGCCCACCACATTGAAGCCATGGCCCTCATGAAGTCGAATAGATGCAGGATTGCCATCGCCTATTAGCGCGATCATTTGCCGCCATTGCCCGGCTTCGCACCGATTGACAAGAGCGCCGAGCAACGCCTTCCCAATCCCCCGTCCAAGAAAAGAATTAGAAACGTAGATCGAGTCTTCGATTGTATAGCGATAGGCTGCGCGGGTGTGGAATTTGGCCGCATAGCTGTAGCCCACAACTTCGCTGCCCTGCGTAGCTACCAAAAAGGGTAATCCGGAACCCATAATCGATGCCCGACGTGCTGACATCTCGTCAATAGAAGGCGGAACCTCCTCGAAAGTCGCAAGACTATGAGCTACGTGGTGAGCATATATGCGCTGAATTCCCGAGTGATCGGAATCTGCTGCATCCCGTATTATGAACTCGTCCATGCGCTCGATCGTCAAATGAACATGGTCAGGCTATCGTGCAGAGCGAGGAAATCTTTACTGCAAACGATGCGAAGCGCCGCATTCTATTTCGAGCCTGCCTCTGGCTCCGCAAAACCACAACCGCCCATCTGACCCAATGATCCAAACAAGGCTACCTTGCCCGGAAATAGGCGCAATCTTGTAATCATTGGTAGAATTGCTTTGTGCATTTCCAAGGCCGATCCCAGCAGCCAACAGCGCTGCCGCCAAAACGAGAGTTTGAGTCCAAGTCATTTGCTTCTCCCTGAAAGAGCGACAGAGTAAGTGCGCAGGGCTCTGGAAACAAGTTTGAGGACGAAGACTCCTCGATCTCGCCTTTCGGATGGAGCAGAAGGTCGTCGCAACAAGGACCGACAATCATCCGCTGGCAGAAAGGTCCTCGAACCACTTCATTCCACAAAAGCAAATAGCCTGGGAGCTGTTTCGGTTTATGAACCGTTAACCTCTTAAAGCGCAGAATAAATCCATGACCTTAACGAGGGAGCATTGTCGATGACCCCTTGCACTCATTGCGGCTCGACTGACGGCGCCTGCGATTGGGTCTCGATTGAAGTCGATCCGCCCTGTCGCGCACCTGCTTATGATGAGGCCGAGCTAGCGAAAGAGGGCTGGCGAATTTTTAAGGCACTGCTCGGTATTGAGGCCGGGATTCTCACCCTTGTGGTTCTCTTTGCACTTGTAACAATTCAGTAGCCGCTGGGTTGACTCGCCCGTGATCGCCTTGAAACTCGGAAACCAATATAGTCCCGGCCATTTCTGACCGGGCTATACTAGGATTACAAGTCGCCAGTTATAGTGGGCTCACATCTACGATGCGGCCGGATCGCGAGCTCAATAGTATGCGGAATGTGTCACCATGCCGTCGACCGACATAGGTGTACGTCCGTCCGTTGCATTCGAGACGGCGTACTCGATAAAAGCCGCGATCGCGGAGGATTGACCGACCTTCCGCGCAACCAATCCTATAGGGATTGCCTATACCCACCTGCCAATAAGGCTCGGGATACCAGAAGCCGCCAAAGTAGAAGCGGAACTCATCATCCTTGTGACGGCGACGCTTATGGTGGCTGGGATCATACTTCCAGTCACCTTCAGAATGCCTCATCCGAGGCTGATCTGATTGATTCTCAACTTGGTCACTCTCCTTATATTTGCGCTTCTTGCGAGGCTGATCTGTCTCCTCGCCAGCCTGATCCTCCTCCTGATACTTCCGCTTCCTAGAGGTGGCTTCCTGACCATCGGATCCCTCGTCTGAAGGCGATTTCTTGAACTGTCGCCCAGCGCCGCACTTGTCGGGATTGTTGATGCAGTAACTACTCTGCTCATCGCTATTTTCGTTCGACTGGGCGTTGGCGTACTGGGTTAAGCCAATTGCCATGAAAATAACTGTCGAGCCGATCAAGGCTCGCTTACCTAACCTGTTCATCCGGATTACCTTTCACTGATTGTGAAGAGCACAGCCTTATCGAGGCCAGCTGAACAGCAGATGAACATGCCCGCCAAGAAAGCGGCCAAAGCGGTCATTCTTCCATGAGCTGGTTGCGAAGATCAGCCTCACGGAGATCGAGTTCTCGTTCGATTCGGCGCCGCGCCTCGTCCTTCAGCTTGCCTTCGCGAAAGAGTTCGTTGATGTGGTCTCGCTCCGCTGCAATCAAAAGAAATTCAATTCCATCATAAGCTTCAGTTCGTTTCGGATGGTCGTCACCGTCGCTTTGATGTTTGCTGCGGCGTAGCCGATCCACATGGTGCAGGCGCAATGGCTCGACAATTTTGTCTGACAGTCCGCGATCTGATGCCAATTGTTCGAGCCGGGCGATCACCAACTCGATCGCGGACCGACGCGCCTCCTGCTCCTGGACCCGATCGTCGCGACGCTCGCGATTTCCCGCATGGGCAAGTCCAAGGGCCCGAATAACTGTCGGAAGCAGCAGCCCTTGACCCACCAGTGTCACCAAGATGACACAGAACGTTATGAACAGAATGAGGTCTCGGTCAGGAAACGGCTGACCGCTGACTGTCGCAAATGGAATGGCAAGCGCAGCTGCAAGTGAAACAATACCCCGAACTCCGGTGAACGCTAGGACAAATGGCCGCTGCCAGGGAGGTGAGGGATCTTTCCGCCTGATCGGGGGGAAAAGCCAGCGCGGCAGATAAGTGGCGGGAAACATCCAGATGAATCGGCTGACAATCACGACCAGGCTGATGACCACGGCGGAAATTAGGAGCCCCGACAGGGGATAAAGTTCGATGCGGGACAAGAGTGTACGCGCCTGCAAGCCGGTAATGAGAAAAACCATCCCTTCGATCAGGAAGATGAAGAAATTCCAGAAGAAGACACCCTGCAATCGGGTTGCCGCACTGATCAAACGGGGACCGTTCCAGCTGATGTACAGCCCAGCGGTAACAGTGGCGAGCACGCCGGAACCGCCCAAATACTCGGCCGGCCAATAGGCCAGAAACGGCGTCAAGACCGAGAGCATGATTTCGATCGGCGGGCTTCCAACCCAGCGGCGTAATCTGAGCATGAGCCAGCCGACACCGATTCCCCAAACAATCTCACCCGCCACGATGATGGCAAACAGGCCCGCGGCCTCACCGAACGAAAAAACGCCCACGCTGACAGCAGCGACGGCGAAGCGATACAGAATGAGCGCGGTGGCATCATTCACCAATCCTTCCCCTTCAAGAACAACGAGGATGCGCCGGGGGATCTGCAATCGACGGGCGATGGCAAGAGGCGCCACCGCGTCCGGAGGCGATACAATCGCGCCCAAGACAAAGGCTACCGGCCATTCAAGACCCAGCAACCAATGGGCAGCGGCGGCAACCGCCAGAGTCGTAAAAACGACGCAACCAAAAGCAAGAAGCGTAATGGGTCGGAGATTAAACCGGAATTCGCTCCAGCTCATCGACACAGCCGACGTATAGAGTATCGGCGGCAGCACCAACAGCAGCACGAGTTCAGGGTCGAGTTCCACCGCGGGCAATCCTGGAATGATGGCAAGAAAGGCGCCCGCAAGGACGAGCAAAATGGCAGAGGGAATCCTGAGCCGCGAAGCTATGACCGCAACACCAGCTTGCACGATTAGCAAAAGAACTAAAATCTGAATGGTGGAGATCATGAGCGAATTCGCTGCCTAACGCTCGAGCGGAGCGAGTTCGCCGAGCATGGTCGGGATGAGCTCCGATATCGTCGGATGGATGTGCACGGCTCGCTGCATGACCGTATAGGGCGCCTTGGCATACATGAGGTCCAGGACACAGTGGATAACCTCATCACCGCCAGTCCCCAGAATGGCGGCGCCGAGAATGCACTTCGTCTCCGCATCAACGAGGATTTTCATGAATCCCCTTGTATCGCCCTTCTCCACTGCTCGCGCGATGTCCGACATGGGCATCTTGCCAATGAGCATGCGCTTGCCGGATTTGAGCGCTTCCGCCTCTGTTATGCCTGCCCGCCCGAGCGGTGGATCGATATAGAGCGCATAGGCCGGTATGCGATCGCTTACTCGGCGTGGATCCTTCTCGAGAAGGTTGGCTGCGACGATCTCGAAATCATTGTAGGAGGTATGGGTAAAGGCGCCCTTGCCGTTGCAGTCGCCCATGGCCCAGATTCCCGGGACATTTGTGCGCAGCTCATCGTCGACGCTGATATAGCCGTGCTCGTCATGCGCTATTCCTGCCGCATCGAGACCGAGATCGTCCGTGTTGGGCCGTCGGCCCGTGGCGATCAATAGATGACTGCCGCTCGCCGTCGGCGCGCCGCTTGTACAATCGAGCGTCACGGTGATGGTGTCCCCGCTCTTCGCCGCGCTCATGCATTTGGCATTGAGGCGTACACGGATGCCCTCTTCCTCCAATATCTCTCGAACCGCAGCCGAGGTGTCCTCGTCCTCGCGCCCGATCAGGTGCGGTCCCATCTCGATTACCGTGACCTCGCTGCCAAAACGCCGATACATTTGCGCGAATTCGAGACCGACATAGCTTCCGCCCACGATCACCAAATGCGACGGGAGGGAATCGATGCCCATCATGGAGCTATTCGTGAGGTAATCAATCTTGTCGAGGCCTGGCATGTTGGGAATGGAAGCGCGGCCACCGACATTGATGAAAATGTGATCAGAACCCAGCACATCATCGCCGACGCGGATCTCATGGGGGCCGGTGAAGCGTGCACGTCCTTGATATACGGTACAATTCTTCGTCGACCTGAGGCTCTTCTCCACGCCGGTGTTCGACGGCGCGACGACGGCATCCTTGCGCGCCTTGATCTTCTTCATGTCAACTCTGACCGGACCGTCGATCACGACTCCGAAATCAGCTGCGCGACGTGCGATATAGGCGACCTCGGCACTAGCCACGAGAGTCTTGGTGGGCGTGCAGCCGGTATTCACACAGGTGCCACCGAACTTGTCCCGCTCGATGATGGCAACGGTCCAGCCTTCTCCCGCAAGTCGCTTCGCCAGGGAGGGACCCGACTGGCCAGTGCCGATGATAATTGCATCATACTGGGTCATTTGTCCCCACCGAAGAGTCCGAAGCGCTCTGAGTTCAATCAGTCGAAAGCGCCGCATTCTAGTCAGGGAATTGCAGGACGGCTACATAGTGGGCCAAGCCATGACATGAGGATAGCCGGATGCCAGTCACGTTAACGGACAAACAGATTGAAGACTATCGCGCGGAGGGCGCCGTGCTCCTCCCCGGCCTGTTGAAGGACTGGGTCGAGCGGATTGCGGCTGGAATCGAGCGCAACATGCGCGAGCCGGGCCCTTATGCTTCGGAGAATTTGAAGGAGGGCGAAAGCGGTAGGTTCTTCGACGATTATTGCAATTGGCAGCGCATTCCGGAATTCACCGACCTCATTTACAACTCTCCGGTTGCCGAAACAGCGGCTCAGCTCATGGGTTCAAGGACGGCGCAGTTCTTTCACGACCATGTTCTAGTCAAGGAGCCCGGCACCTCCAAACCCACGCCCTGGCACCAGGATGCGCCCTATTATTTCGTGGATGGGGAGCACACGGTGAGCTTCTGGATCCCGGTTGAGCCGGTCGAGGAGGCGACGCTACGCTGCATTGCCGGCTCGCACCGATGGGCGAAGCTCGTCACGCCCATGCGCTGGTTGTCGGAGCAGAATTTCTACCCTGGCGCTCAGGACTATCTGCCGGTGCCCGATCCTGACCGCGAGCCCGGCACCCATCGGGTTCTGGAATGGCCCATGCGGCCGGGGGATGCCATCGCCTTCCATTACAAAACCGTGCATGGCGCGCGCGGCAACATGTCGGCGAGGAGGCGTCGTGCTTTCTCCATGCGCTGGATCGGTGACGATGCCCGCTATGTGACAAGACCGGGCCGTACCTCCCCACCTTTTCCGGGACATGGCATGGTCGAAGGCCAGCGCCTACGCGAGGATTGGTTCCCCGTGGTCTGGCCGGCGGTTGAGTGTCGGACCTAACTGCCGCGATAGAGGATCTTCCGAATCGGGACGCGTTTGAGCAGGTGCTGGCGTTTGGAGGCGGTGGCAGGCAGTAGCACGGGCCTGGTTTCAAGCCGCTCCTTGAGCCTTCTATTGTGCTCCGCCGCCAGCCGCAGTGCCTCGCGATATGCTGACAGCAAAGCTTCAGCCTGCTTTACGTCCAGTCCCGCCGCTCGCATGCGCTTGATCTCAGCTTCCTGGGCACGGGCGAGCGCCTGCGCGATGCGGAGAACTTCGTTGATTTGCTCTGGGTCGTCGTCGTCTCGAATCATGCAGCTGCTGATCTATCAAACTGCCTTGCCACAGTGACAGCGAATTCATGGATGACAGCGAGAATAAAGAGGGTGGTCTTTGCAGAATCAAAAGAATATTCAACTAAGTGGTTGACTATCGCGTAACAAATGCTACATTCAACCCTATGGTTGAATTACAGACCTCTCAACTGGATTCCATCTTTCATGCCCTCGGCGATGTCACGCGCCGGCGGATGCTCCGTGAACTGGCCAAAGGTGAGCGAACGGTGAGCCAGCTTGCTGAGCCCTTCGCAATGTCGCTCGCGGCCGCCTCGAAGCACATAAGGGCGCTGGAAAACGCCGGTCTAATCCGTAGGGAGGTGCGCGGCCGCACCCATTTGTGCCGCTTGGCCCCCGGACCACTCGCCAGCGCCCACCAATGGCTGAGCTTTTACGAACGCTTCTGGACCGCTCGTCTGGATGAGCTCGAACGGCTCCTCCGCATGGAAGACACACGCAAATCCCCGACCCGAAAAAAAGGAGACGATCGATGACCGAAGCCGCAACCCTCAAAAATCCCTATGGCGCGCTGACCGAGCCCACCACCTTGGAGATCCAGCGCCTTTTGCCCGGCCCCATCGAACGTATCTGGGCCTATCTCACGGAAAGCGAAATGCGCCGCAAATGGCTGGCGGCGGGCGACATGGAGATGAGGGTCGGCGCACTATTCGAGCTCGTCTGGCGTAACGACGAGCTGACCAACCCGCCTGGCGAGCGGCCGCCGGGCTTCGGCGAGGAGCACAGGATGCAGAGCCGGATCACCGAGCTCGATCCGCCCCGCAAGCTCGCCATCACCTGGGACGGCAGTGGCGAAGTCTCCTTCAAGCTGGAGCCTAAGGGTGACCGGGTACTACTCACTGTCACCCACCGCCGCCTGCCCAACCGCGCAACCCTGCTGAAGGTCAGCGCCGGCTGGCACATGCATCTCGATATCCTGGTCGCTCGTGCGGCACACAAGGAACCGGAGCCATTCTGGGACGGCTGGAGGCGCCTTGAGAAGGAATATGACCACCGGCTGCCAGCCTGAACGAGCTTGCAGCCAAGCAAGGAGACAACAGTGATGATGACACATAAGACCGGAACCCGCGAAGAATGGCTCGCCGCACGGGTTAAGCTGCTCGAGGCGGAGAAGGAACTCACGCGGCGCGGCGATGAGTTGGCAAATCGGCGTCAGGAACTGCCGTGGGTTAGGCTCGACAAGCAGTACCGCTTCTACACCGACGAGGGGAGTTCCTCGCTGGCAGATCTCTTCCAAGGGCGCTCGCAGCTGCTCGTTTACCACTTTATGTTCGGCCCAGATTACACTGCGGGTTGTGCGACCTGTTCGACGATTGCCGATGGGTTCAACGGCTTTGCCGTGCACTTGGCCAACCACGACGTCACGCTTTCGGCAGTATCGCGGGCACCATTGGCGAAGCTGCAGGCGTATAAGAGGCGAATGGGGTGGACGTTTCCCTGGGCGTCCTCGCACGGCAGTGATTTCAACTTCGACTTCAACGTCTCCTTCACCAAGGAGCAGCAACGTGAGGGAGGAATCGAATACAACTACCGGCATGAGGCGGGAATGCCGCTGGTCGGGCGCGACACCGGATCGTGGGAGGAGGGGCCCGTCGCCGAGAACGCGGCAATGACCGGCACCGACGTGCCCACATACACGCGCGAGAGGCCAGGCATGAGCGGGTTCGTGCTCGACGACGGCACCGTCTACCACACCTATTCCGCTTATGCCCGCGGACTGGACGGCCTCTGGGGCATGTACCAGTGGCTCGACCGCGCGCCCAAGGGGCGCAACGAGGCGGGCATGTGGTGGCGTCGCCACGACGAGTACGAGAAGCGCTGAGGCGAGTCGTGGTTTTCGAACGAGCTTCGGACCGAGCCTTCTTTGGCGTGTCGGCGCTGCTCTTCGTTGCGAGCGCGGCAGTGACGATCCTATGGTGCATCTCCATGTCGGGGATGGGAATGCCGATGCTCGGCGGCTGGACGATGTCGATGACGTGGATGCGATTGCTCGGAGTGACGTGGCCCAGCGCCTTGGCGTCCTTCCTCGTCATGTGGGTCGTTATGATGATAACAATGATGCTGCCATCCTTGATACCAATGCTATGGCGCTACCGACAGGCCGTCGGGAGGGCAGGCGAGAAGCGCTTGGGTCGGCTGACCGCGCTGGCAGGGGTGGGGTACTTCTTCATTTGGATTTTGATCGGAATGGCCGTCTTCCCGCTGGGCGTCGCACTGACGGCGCTTGCGATGCAGCTGCCAGCGCTGTCGCGCGCAGTTCCAATTGCAGTCGGTGTCGTCGTCCTGAGCGCCGGCGCGCTTCAGTTCACCGCGTGGAAGGCAGATCGCCTCGCATGGTGCCGAGAGACACCCGGGCACGGCCCTAAGATGCCGGCCGGCGTCGGCACGGCCTGGCGACACGGTGTGCGCCTTGGGCTCAACTGTAGTCAATGCTGTGCTGGTCTGATGGCGATCCTGCTTGTCATGGGGGCTATGGATCTGCGGGCGATGGCAGCTGTGGCGGCGACCATTACTATCGAACGTCTCGCTCCTAGCGGCGAGCTCTTAGCGCGAGCCATCGGAGCCCTCGCCATCGCGGCAGGGTTGTTCCTGATCGCCCAGGCAGCGGGGCTCGGATGATGCACCCCGCATGCATCCCCTAGAGCAGGCATTGGTCAAGAAAAAACGAGCCGGCATTCAGTTTGCCGCCCGTTTTCTCTCCCTGCCGATGTCACAACCGGGATCTCAGAGAGGCTGCGGAGTCGCCCTCGACTTGGATCCTATCTGGAGCGGCTACATGTCGATGGCTTGGGCGATTTCGATGGTGCCGCCATGCTTGAGCAATGGGCAGCCCTTCGCCTTCTTGTGGGCGTCTTCGAGACTTGAAGCTTCAATCAGGCTGTAGCCGCTGACGGGATTGGCCCCTCCGCCGCTGCTCAGTGATCCGTCCGGCCTGACCGTGCTGGACTTTCCAACCGGATTGCCACCGTCAATGACCGCAGACCCCATGGAGCCGAACCATTCGCCCCACGCGTCCATGACTTTCTTAACTTCATCGGCGCCGGAAGGAGCGCTTTTACCGCCGTGATAGACGAACAGGTATTTCGGCATTGTGTATCTCCTGTACTCAGTGATCGAACGAACGCTATGGTGAATACCCACATTCTAATACGTTGAATATGGGCAGCCTTATGGTAAAACTGATCCAGGAATTGTGAATACTTCACATAATTCATGGCTCGGCAAGATAATTACCTACAGCAGATTCTGTCTCTGCTCGATGAGATCGGCGTCATTCCTCATGCCGTGATGGCGCTCGAAGCTGGCAGGGCAGCAGCGGCGAAGAATCTGCGTGACTATGTGCTGGCGGAGGTCCCTGCCTTTTCGGCCTCTGGCAATCCGGAGATTTTGCCTGGGCTTGATCACCATATCGCCGAGCATATTCAGGAGACCCTGCGGTTGTTTGCGGGTAACGAGGCTGGGGAATTCGAATTCATCAAGGCCCATGCTAGACAACGGGCGGAACAACGGTTCCCTCTTGAAGCAATACTGCAGGCCTATCGCTGCGGGCATAGAATACTATCCGTCTGGCTCCACCAAGCCGTGCTCGCCGTGGGTCCTAAAAACTTTGAACAAGCCGCATCTGCAGTCGCTGAATTTGCTATCGAATACACGAACATCATTAGCTCCACTGTCGCTGCAGAATATGTTGCCCACACGCGAATCCTCGCCGAAGCCGAAGGCGATCGCCGGACTGAGCTGTTGAACATCCTGCTAAGCGGGTACGATGAATCCGATGGACGGGTTGCACGGCTCTTGAAACGCGCCGGATACCTTGAGCAGCGTCAAGCCTATTGCGTGGTCGCGGTGCAGTCTACCAACGCGGCTGAGATGGAACAGCCCTCCCGCGCGCAACGGATTGTGAACGCGATATCGGAAGCAATGGTCGGCACCTCGATTCGCATGCTCGCCGGTATCCGCAACAATCTCGTGATAGCGGTGCTTTCCGACAAGCGGCGCCAATCGGGGTGGACCGCTCCGCAGTCGAACCTTGCCGATCGCATTCGGCCCCTGCTCCTTGTCCTCGGTCCGGCTGTGCTCGTCGGCGTCAGTACGGCTCACCCGTCAACGTCCTATCTTCCCAAAGCACTGCACCAAGCGACAATTGCTCTGGACTTTGCGAATGTCGCCAACCGTGTGGTGCAATTTTCCGATTTGCCAATTCGCGCTTTGCTGATCCACCATGGCACCGACTATGTGCAGGCCGCGCCGCCAAACTGGGTTGCTGCTCTCCTCAATGCTGACGTAAAAGCGCAGGGCGCTCTCATCAGAACGCTGCAAGCCGTGGCAGAGGCCGATCTTAACCTACAAAAGGCTGCACGAATCTTGGGAAGGCATCCCAATACCATCTACAGTCGGATTGAACGGGTAAAGGGCCTGACGGGACTCGACGGTCAACGCTACCGTGATCTAACCGAACTGTTGCTTGCAGCCGATTGCTGGCGTAGCGATTCCGGACCGCCCCCGGAACCGAACTAGCCAGGATACCAAATCCTGCGAGGATCATCAGCCGATCGCCGATAATCCCACGCTGCGTCGATCAACTGCCTGAGATCGTATTGAGGACGCCATCCAAGTCGGAGTTTGGCTTTGCTGTTGTCCATCCAAGTGGAGTGATAACGGCTAGGGATGTCGATCGAAGCAAGGCCTCGTTTCTGAAGCAGATATGCCGCCATCTGCCCGTAGTCCACAGGCTCGTCCATGCAGATATTGAACAATTCCCGTTGTGCTGCTGGGTGGTCGAGAGCGGCAATTATCGCATCGACAAGATCCTCGACATGCACGAAATTGCGTTTCAGCGGACGCCCTTCGGCGTCTAGAAGCAGGGGCACGGTTCCATCAAGGCGACACCGTGCGGCAACTTCCGCCGACACAAGGGTCTTCCAGTCTGGACCGCCAAACACATCATCCCCGAAAGACAGCGTATGGCGAAAATCATCCTTCTCCATGATCCATGGGGCTCGTAATGTGCACCAGTTGATTCCGTACTGAAAACCGAATTGCAAGAGCATCACTTCCTCCAGGACTTTGGAGAGAGCATAGCAACCGGGATAGGCCATATGCGGTGTCTGTTCGGTAACGGGGGCATTCCGTTCGTAGAAGAAGTGACCGACGGCAGCGTCTCCACCGACCAGAATGAATTGCTGGGCAGTATCGCTTTTTCGAAACGCCTCGAGCAAAAAGAACAAGCCTTTGACGGTGACGTCCATCACGATCTCCGGCAACTCCTTGCAGGTGGCGAGATGAATAACATGGGTGACGCCGGTCACCGCCGATTCGGCGCAACTGCGCTCTGAAATACTTCCTTTTACGACCTCCAGTCGCTCGCTCGCCTGTAGCATGCGCTGGTGGCAGAGAGCGCGCAGCCGAACATTGGAAAACTTCGACTCTGCCAATATTCGGTCAATGAATTGGCGCCCCACCTTCCCTGTCGCACCAGTCACCAGGATCAACATGTCCGCCTCCGGTTTGCCGTCTCAGCCTGATTGTCCCCAATCAAATTCAAAACCAGACGTCGCAGACGCATCGCCCATCGCGCGGGAGATCCTCGAAACTGTCGAGACCGTCAAAACGCTGGAGTGGGATACGGCCTACATCTTCCGGTTCGGCCAGACGAAGGTTGACGGCGACCCTCGTCTCCCCCGTCTCTTCCGGCCCCAGACCGCGCCAGCAGACGAGATTGCCGCAGATTCGGCAGAAGTCGAAGGAGATGGATGGGGAGCCACCCCGGACATAGGAGCTAAGCCCATCTTTTGGGGCTTCCACGCGGATATCCTGCCCGTCATAGCCATAAGCCCACAGCGCCCCGTAGCGCCGGCAGATCGTACAATTGCAAATGGTGGCGTCGGGGATTTGACTCTCAAATTTCCAATGCACCGCGCCACAATGGCAGTATCCGATGATCATGACTCACTTCATTCCTGCAGAACACGACACCCGTCGATAATTCCAAATTACTACGAGATCAGCACATCCGTTTTGGCAAAACGCGTGACGTCGATGAGCCCGACATCCGAGATGCGGAGTTCCGGAATGACGACCAGCGCCAGCAGCGAATGCTGCATATAGGCGTTGTTCAGTCTGCAACCGCACCGCTGCATGGCCTTGACGAGACGGTCTGCCTTGGCCGCCACGACCTCGGCCCGCTCGTCCGACATGAGGCCGGCGATCGGCAATTCGACCAGAGCCAGGATCTCCCCGCCGCTGACCACGACGATGCCGCCCCCGACCTCGCCAAGACTGTTGGCGGCAAGTGCCATGTCGGCCTTGCTTGTGCCGACGATGATCATGTGATGGCTGTCATGCGCGACCGTGCTCGCCACGGCGCAGTCCACATTGTAGCCGAACCCCGAAACGAAACCGTTGGTGACGCCGCCCGTTCCGTGATGCCGCTCGACCAGCGCGATTTGGCAAACATCGGTTGAGCGGTCCATCTGGACGACGCCCGCCTCGACGCGCAGCCCCCGCTCGAGCGCTCGCGTCGGCGCCTGGTTTTCGATGACGCCAATGACTCGCGCTCTCGCCTGGCCCGCCTGCCCCGGAGCCGCGACGTCGAAATCTTTGGCCTCGAGTTTGCGCTTCAGCCGCACCGTGCCGCGCGCGCTTTCTGGATATCCGTAGCTGGGGATCTCGGCGGTAAGACGGCCGTTCTCAGCCAGCAAGCGGCCGCGTGCGATCACCATTTCGATGGGCAAGCTGGTGAGGTCGGAGGTGAGAATGAGATCGCCCCGTCGCCCCGGCGTGATCGAGCCAAGCTCGCGTTCAAGTCCGAAATGCTGCGCGGTGTTGAGGCTTGCCATCTGGATCGCCGTGATCGGTTTGAGCCCCTGCGCGATCGCATGGCGTACCACCCGGTTCATGTGACCTTCATTGACGAGCGTGCCCGAGTGACAATCATCCGTGCACAGGATGAAATTGCGCGAATCGAGTCCGCCTTCCGTCACCGCCTTGATCTGCGCTGCTACGTCGAACCAGGCAGAGCCCAGCCTCAGCATGGCGCGCATGCCCTGTCGAACGCGGGCGATCGCATCTTCCGTTCGCGTTCCTTCATGGTCGTCCGCCGGCCCTCCGGCGACATAGCCGTGGAAGGGCAATCCGAGATCCGGGGAGGCGTAATGGCCGCCCACCGCTTTCCCTGCCGCTTGTACGGCGGCGATCTCGCCCAGCATTTTCTCGTCCTTGGCCACCACGGCGGGGAAATTCATCATCTCCCCGAGGCCGATGATGTTCGGCCACGACATCGCCGCCTTCACCTCCTCGACACCGATTGCAGCACCTGCGTTCTCGAGGCCCGGCGCGCTTGGCACACAGCTCGGCATTTCGACGAACACATTGACGGGAAGGCTCGCCGCCTCGTCATGCATGAGTTTGATGCCCGGCATGCCCAGCACGTTGGCGATCTCGTGTGGATCGATGAACATGGTCGTGGTGCCATGCGGAATGACTGCTCGGGCGAATTCCGTGACCATCAGCATGCCGCTTTCGACATGCATGTGGCCGTCGCACAGTCCCGGCACGAGATAACGGCCCGCGGCATCGATCTCCTGGGTCGAAGGCCCGACGGCGTGACGGGCGTCCGAGCCAATGAATGCGAAACGTCCCGATGCTATGGCAACGTCGGTCTTCGCGATAATCTCGCCCGAGTGCACGTTCACCCAGCGTCCGTTGCGGATGACCAGGTCTGCCGGCCTCCGGCCTGTGGCGACATCGATAAGCCGCGGAGCCGTCTCAAACCAGGACTTCAGATCTTTGCCGGTAGCGTTCAATGTCACCAACCAATCGCAATTGCCTGGCCGACCATAATACGAGAGGATGGCCGGGTACAACCGAACCTCCAAAGCAGCAAATGGCATGAAACGGATTGAGCCGGTATTCCTGTTTGATCTCGATGGAACGCTCGTGGACAGCGTCTATCAGCACGTCTTGTCCTGGAAAGAGGCTCTCGATGCGGAGGACATCGACCTCTCCGTCTGGCGCATTCATCGGAAGATCGGGATGAGCGGCGGCTTGTTCACCAATCAGCTACTTCGCGAGACGGGCCTCGACATCAGCGTCGAGCGGGTTGAAAGACTGCACCGGCATCACGCCGATGCCTATCGCCGGCAGGCCGCAAGCATCCGGCCGCTGCCTGGAGCGCGAGAGCTCCTCGCATGGCTGTCGGAAACGCAAATCCCCTGGGCCATCGCCACGAGCGGCCGCATGGAAACGGCGGCCGTGAATCTCGAGTCGCTCGGCATCGATCCCGGTCGCGCACCCATCGTCACGCGTGATCAGGTGAAATATGCCAAACCTGATCCCGATCTTTTTCTTGCTGCCGCCGAGAGATTGAATACGCCGATCGAAAGGGCCGTGGTCGTGGGAGACAGTATCTGGGATATGCTGGCGGCGGCGCGTTGCCGCGCGCTGGGCGTCGGCCTTCTCTGCGGCGGCTATGGTCAGGAGGAGCTTCAGCGCGCCGGCGCGCTACGCGTTTATGACGACCCTCGCGATCTCCTGGTTCACATCGATGAAGTCGGCGGCCGTCGCTGACTTCGTTATTCTATCCCGCCGTTTCAACGGGCATGTCGCCGTAGCGCCGATCGAGGTCGGGCAGGGGCTCGCCCCGGATGGTCGCGTCGAGGCCGCGAAGTCGTTTGTAGATTGATAACAGCTCCACGATCGTCGTCCAGGAATTGACCAGATATTGGAAAGAGGAACGCACCTGAGCGAACGCGTTGAGGATCTGTTGCAGAGGCCCAAGTGTGATCTTGCCCGCCACGATTGTCGGTGCCAGCACGATATAGGGAAAGATGTTGTCGGTCTGGAGATATAGAATGCGGGCGATATTGAAATACATGTAGTGGAAGTAGAGACGAAAATAGTTACGCCGCACATTGTTGAAGAGCTCGGCTACGGCCGGCGGCTGAGCCCGCCCGATGTCGTCCTCGCCATAGACGAGCTCCTTGCGATAGGCGGCTTCGACGCGCTGATTGCGGAACTGCAGACCAGGCAATTTGATACCGACCGCCGCCAGAACGCCCGTTCCGAAGAACGACCACAGCAGCGCGGCAATCACCAGGGAATAGGGGACTTCTCCGACGATCGGCAGCTCCGTGACATTGGCCGACAAACGCAGGAGAACCGGCAGGAAGGCGATCAGAGTCATGACCGAGTCGATCAGGCTGACCCCAAGGCTCTCCATCGTCGAGGAGAACCTCATGGTGTCATCCTGCACGCGCTGCGAGGCCCCCTCGATCGAGCGGAGCCTGCCCCAATGAGCCATGTAATAGTCGTTCATCGCCGTGCGCCAGCGGAAAATATAGTGACTGACGAAGAAGCGGGTCAGGACGGCAATCACGACGGCGACGCTGGCGATTCCGGCAAAGCTGAGGAGCCCGGCATAGAACTCGGCGAGCGTCACCGGGCGTGACCGCGACAAGGCGGCCTGCACCATGTCGTAAAAGGGTCCATACCAGTCATTGACAGCCACGCTGACCTGAACCTGGTAGTAAGTCGCGAAGATGATGAGGGCTGAGCCGAGAATCGACCATCGCGCCCAGGGATGTGGGTCATAGAACATCCAGAAGGCTGCAAAGATCGCAACGACGGCCCAATAGTAAACGTAGAACCACAGAAAGGCCTTTGACCAGAATACGGAGACGCCAATGGTGGGTGCGGCATTGCCCGTTTCCGCAAACAGCCCCAATGCGGTTCTGAGTTGTTCGCCCAAAGCATACCAGATTGCAATGGCGATCACCGCCCACAGAACGGCCGACCAGAGAAACAAGCGTGGATATGGGAAAAACGAGATGAACACTTTCAGGTGCTCCTTCCGCCGAACGGGTCTTTAGGGTGTAGCTTGATCTCGCGTCTTGCCGCCGCGTCGCTCAATACCTGCTCCTGCCGATGGCGAAGACCTTGACAAGCGCCAAGCCGGAGATAAAGCCGCCGACGTGCGCTCCATAGGCGACGCCGCCCCCTTCCATACCGCCCAACATGCCGAAGCTTGCGACGAGTTGGAAGATGAACCACATTCCAATGGCTACGAATGCAGGAACCTCGGTGATCATTCGGCCCATGATCACGCGCACGCGCCGCCGCGGGTGGAACAGCATATATCCGCCGAGCACGCCCGAAATGGCGCCCGACGCGCCGAGGCTTGGGATATAGGCATTGCCGCCGAACGCGAATGTGCTGACCACATGGGCGACAGAGGCCAACACGCCGCACACCAGATAGAAGAGCAGATAGCGGCCGGGCCCCAGATCGTCTTCGACGTTGTCGCCGAAGATCCATAGATAGAGCATGTTGCCCAGGAGATGCCCGATGCTGCCGTGCATGAACATCGAGGTGATGAGGGTGAGGTAGACGGAAACCGGTGTCGGTTGCAGATTTATTTGTCCCACCACCTGCCCGTTGGTCGGATCGCGTATCACGACGGTGCGCACCAGATCGACGCCCGTCGCGATTTCCTGGGGCACGGTCGAAAACGCATAGGTGAAGAGCTCATTCGTACCTAAGCCCTGAAAGAAGACGAAGACCAGGACGTTGACGGCAATGAGAGCGTAGTTGACAACCGGCCTGCTCCTGCGATCGGTATCGTCATCGCCTATTGGCAGAACCATCGTTTTCTTCCTTCGGCTCTTCGCATCGTCTGATTCTTAGACTCGAACTGTTTA
>Ga0209382_10003656_pt1 | contig 21157 bp, 20 predicted proteins | sample SoiMetdeltSBSDD5_FD_187599 | JGI IMG/M metagenome (GOLD analysis project Ga0209382, IMG submission 187599) | Bulk soil microbial communities from a Populus tree surrounding site in Tennessee, USA - Soil MetaG P. deltoides SBSDD5 (SPAdes) (version 2) | ecosystem: Environmental > Terrestrial >... | reverse complement strand
GGCCCGCGGCGTGGCGGACAGCTGGCGATACGACCCGAGGACGATCCGGGCCCCGATGAGGACCGTGAGGCCGGTGTGGGCCACCACCAGCCGGGCCGCCGTCTCCGGTCCCCAGAGCGTCTCGTGCCACCACCCCCGGATCCGGGCCACCGTCAGACCTGGCACGAGTGGAACACCTCCGGGTCGTGGGCGACCACCCAGTCGCCGTGCTCGGGGACCAGACGCTGGTGGTCGCGCACCAGCCGGAGCTCGACGGTGGCCGGGTGGACGTCGGCCACCGCCGCCAGCAGGGCCTCGCAGACCTCGTCCCGTTGCCTCGTCGACTGGCCGAGCAGATCGGTCATGGGCCACTCGGCGTGCCGGTAGCCGAGCGGTAGCTCCTCCAGGCTCACCTCCCGGGTGGCGCCGTCGGCGTCCGCCGCCTCCAGGACCCAGTTGGTCTGGGTCTCCCGTCGGGACAGGCTGAACAGCCGCCACCCGGTCAGCGGCCAGACGTCGAACCCCGCCAGCCCCGGGACGAGCAGCGCCACCAGCACCACCCCGACCAGCCATCGGGCCGAGCGCGGCACGCCCCCCTCGGTGTCGTCCGGTTCGGTCACGGCGTCAGGGCCTCCATCGGCCGGGCCTTCGGCTCGGACCGGGCCTCCGGTTCGGCCGAGCCCGTCGGGGTCGCGGGACGGGGCGCCGGCTCCAGGGCGAGGTGGGCCAGCGACGCCGCGACGACCAGCAGCGCGACCCCGCCCACGATCATCCCCGAGTCGTTGACCAGGCTCCCCAGCAGCGCGGCACTTGCCGCGGCGAGCAGCCCCGCACGCAGCGTCGGGATCCGCTGCCCGGTCGCGGCCAGCGGGCGGGACGGATACCGCAGCAGGAACACGATGAACGCCAGCGCGATCGGGATGGCGGCGATCCAGAACGAGGTGGTCGACACGCCGAGGTTGGCCAACGCCTTGCGCTCCATGATGTCCAGCAGCGGCCCGACACCCTCGTCGCCGATCCGCTCGAACAGCCGCCCGAGGTGCGCGCGCTGCTCGGGCGGGCGGGCCAGGTCCAACAGCCCGAACCCGACCACCGCCACCAGCGTCGCCAGGCCGCCGATCAGCACGTGACGCAGCCGCACCCGGCTCCGCCATATCAGCAGCGCGAACAGCAGGACGGTGGGCGTGAAGGCCAGGATCCCGCCCACGTCGGACCCCCAGATCGGCATGCCGATCACTGCGAGGACCGCCAGCAGCAGCACGACCGCGCCGATGCGGGTGCGCCACGCCGCGACCATGGCCGCCAGCAGGCACGCCGCCGCGGCCACCTGCCCGAAGGAGTAGTTGCTGATGCCGTAGAGGCGGGAGTTCCCGGTCGGGGAGTAACCGAACGCGGCGCTGAGGCTCAGGCGGGACCCGGTCATGACGTCGACCGCCAGCACGCCGATCATCAGCACCAGCACCGCGACCAGGGCCAGCACCGGCCGCCCCAGCCGGGCGGCGAGCAGGGTGGCCCCGACGGCGACCACCAGGGCCCCGAGCACGATGAAGCTCCAGTAGAAGCCGGCGCCCCAGTCCTGGAGGGGGAAGGCCCGCGCGACGTAGGACATCGGCAGCATGGCCAGGTCGGTGAGGGCCGCGATCCGCACCACCTGCTTCTCCCGCTCGGTGCCGTTCCGGACGATCACCACCGCGGCGAGCGCACAGACCAGCGCCAGGACCAGGACCACGGCCAGGGTCGTCGGGAACAGCAGCCGCTCCCGGAACCGAGACGCCGCGTTGAGCGCCACCAGGCGATCGACCCGGTGGTCGAGCCCGTGGTCCGAGGCGACCAGCTCGGCCGGGCGGCCCTCCATCTCGACCGGGTGGGGCACGTCGAGCAGGTCGAGGATGGTCGGCGCCACGTCGACCAGGGTGAGGAACCCCGACCGCTGGGTGGACGCGGAGCGGAGGTAGCCGGGGCCCTGACCCGGCTGCTGCAGAGCGGCGACGGTCAGGTCGCGGTCGCCGGGCAGGTTGTAGGGGGCGACCAGCATGACCGCGTCGCGGGAGGGGTCGACCCGCTCCAGCAGCCGGCCCACCAGAGCGTCCGTGGAGGCGAGCGCCTCGGACCACAGCTCCTCGTACCGGGACGCGTCGACCCGGTCGCGGTAGCGCATGGTGCGGGCCAGGTCGGAGGCCTCCACGACCACCAGTCCTCCGCCTTCCTCGCCGGCCTGGTCCCAGGCGTCCTCGAACCGCTGGACCACCCGCTCGGCGTTGAGCCGCTTGCCGAACGGGGAGGCCGCGTCGTCGACCAGCAGGTCGGTGCCCAGCTCGCCGGCCGGGACCACACCGTCCTGGTCGACCACCCCCAGGCCCACCTGGCGCTCGAAGGACGGCCCGACGTTGTCCGCGCCGTCCGCGTTCCCGATCGCGGCCGTCGCCAGGCCGGCGGCGGCCAGGGTGTCGGTGAGCAGGCCCAGCCGGGCGTCGTAGGGCTCGCCGGCGTTCTTCGACACCAGGGCCGGCCAGGCCAGCGACACGTACTCGCCGTCGGGCTCGGTGCCGGTCCGGCGCTGGAAGATCTCGCCGGCCGGTGACCCGGCGGCCTGGTCGCCGAGCGCCAGCTGCTGGCCGTCGATCAGGTCCACCGATGCCGCCCGGGTCCCCGCGGAGATCGTGAGGTAGGCCGCACCCGGGGTCGAGGTGGCCTTCACCCCCCGCGGCGCCATGTCGGCCAGGGCTGCGTCGGCCATCCAGCCCTCGCTGGCCGGGAGGTCCTGTTGCTGGACGTCGGCCCAGGTCAGCCCAGGCACGGTGATCAGCAGCACCCGACCCGGGTGACCGTCGTCGGCCCGGCCCCCGGCGGCGGCTGCGGCCGGCGCCCCGCCGAGGGCGCCGACACCGGTCGCGACCACCACCGCCGCCGCCAGGACAGCCACGAGGGGCCGGATGGCGTGACGGCGGAGGAGGAGCACGGCGGGCGAGTCTAGGGACCGCCCCCGCACGCGGCGCTGGTGCCTCATCGCCGTGCGCCCACCATGTCGAGGTTGCGGAGGGCGATGAACGGGCCGACGACGATGAGCATCGTCGCGGGGACGGCGAAGGACGAGTCGTTGGCCACCAGCCCGACGGTGCCCAGCACCAGCAGCCCGGCGACCGCGGCGTTGGTCCAGCGATCCCAGCGGGGGCCGTTGATGTCCATCCGGCCGCTGCCCACCAGGACGACGTACAGCCCGGTGGCCAGCACCACGGATGCCACCATGATCCACCCCGCGAGCTCGGCGCCGCCGAAGCTGGCCTGCCACCGCCGGCTCAGCGTGTCGACGAACGGTCCCCAGCGTCCGTCGACCACGTGGTCGGCCAGCCGGGCCAGGTGCGTGTGCTGCTGCGGGGTCCGGGCGGCGTCGATGAAGGCGAAGCCCAGGACGGCGGCCACCGCCGCCGCTCCCAGGCCGACGATCTCGCGCAGACCGATCCGCCGTCCCATGAGGATCAGCGCCGTCACGCCGAACGCCGGCACCATCGAGATGGTGCCGCCCACGTCCGCACCGAGCATGGGCAGGCCCTCGATGAGCACGACCAGGCCCAGCACGGCCAGCGCGAGCCGCAGCCCGCGGGAGCCGCCCCGCTCGGCGAGGAGGACGGCCAGGACGATGGTCGCCGAGCCGAACAGCGCGAAGGCCAGGTTCCCGAGCCCGGCGAAGCGCCCGGCGACGCCGACCGAGTAGCCGAAGACCGTGTTGAGCTGGAGGGGCGCGCCGAGCAGCACGTCGGCGCCCACGACGGCGACGATCAGCCCGACGCTCGCCACCGAGCCGGCGCCGGGCCGGCGTCGGTCGAGGTAGGCGGCGGCGACACCCCACGCCGCGGCGATCACCGTGACCGCGGTCAGGTAGGCGAACGTGCTGTGGACGGCATCGATCCGCCCGACCAGGAACGTCGCCGGGACGGCACCGAGGACCCCGAAGGCCACCGCCGGCAGCCAGCGCCGGGTGCTGGCCGGGAGCCGGGCCCGGCGGGTGGTGGCCAGCACCAGCAGGATGATCACCGTGGTGATGACCGTCGTCACCAGCGGCACCAGCTGGTCGCGGAACTTGGCGGCCGCCGCAGCGTCAGCCAGCCGGCCCACCCGGCCCGTGGCGTCCTCGGCGACCACCTGGAACGAACGGCCCTCGATCTCGTCCGGGGCCTCCTCGCCGAGCAGGGACAGGACGGTCGGCGCCACGTCGGCGAGCTGGACGTAGCCGGCCCGGCGGGTGGTCGCCGACTCGAGCAGGCCGGAGTCGATGCCCGGCGCCCGCACCGCGATGACCCCGAGGGCCGGCGATGCGCTCCGTGACACCGGGGACATCACCACCACGGCGTCACGCTCGGGATCGATCCGCTCCAGGAGCTTGCCCAGCAGGTTGTCAGCGTCCTCCAGGGCCGAGGCCCGCAGCGCCTGCCGCTGCGCGCTGGTGGCCCGGGGCCCGTAGAACGCCGCGCGCACCAGGTCGGAGGCTTCGACCAGCACGACGTCGCGCTGGTCGCGGTTCCAGGTGTCGTCGAAGGCCGAGAGCACGGCGCGCGGGCTCAGCCGCCGGCCGAAGGGGGCGTCGGGGTCGTCCATCAGCAGGTCCCGGCCGACGGTGCCGTCGGGGACGATCCCGTCGGAGTCCATGAGCGCCGTCACCGCGCTCCGGACGAACGCCCCCTCGGGCGGCGGTTCGTCGCTGACGAAGCCCTCGGCGGAGTCGGCGTTGGCGATCACCACCCGGCCGATGCCGGCCTCGTGCAGGGCATCGCCCAGGGTGCCGACCTCGGCGCCGAAGGCCGACTGGTCGTTGGCGTCCAGGGCCTCGCCGATGGCGAGGTAGAAGATGCCCGCGGGCACGGAGCCCAGGCGCCGTTCGAGGATCTCGGCGGCCGGGATCCCCCCGTAGCTCTCGTCCGGGTCCAAGGCCACGGCCCGGTCGACGATCGGGGCGACGGCCCGGGTGCCGGCGCCGATGGTCAGGTAGGCGTCGATGGTGGTGGCGTCGTGGCGGCCGATGATGCGGGTCGACAGGTCGCCGACGGCGGCGTCGGCCGCGAAGGCCTGCAGGTTGGGCAGCTCGCCGGAGCGGACGTCGCCCCACCCGACGCCGGGCAGCGAGACCATGAGGACCCGCCCGACCGGCTGATCCCCGACCTCCTGCCCGCTCGATCCGCACCCCGCGAGGCCGAGGACCGCCGCCAGCGCCGCCACCGTCCCGAGGCAATGGGTCCCGAGCCGGCGAGGGCGAGGCGATGAGTCCCGGGGGCCGGGACTCATCGCCTCAGCCTCCGGCCGGCGGGACCTACTACCTCGGGTGGGGATCATGCCGGCACCTCCGGCCGAGCCTCGCCCACATCGGCGGCGGCCGCTCGGGGGGTGAGGGAGCCGGGCATGCCGAAGAGCCGGTAACCGCCGAGGACGGCGGCGGCGCCCACCACGCCCAGCCCGCCGAGCACCACGAGGTTGGCCAGCCGCCCCGAGTCCCCCGCCAGCAGCCAGCGGCTCGCCAGCCACACGGCGACACCCACCGCCGCGGCCAGGCCGGCCATCTGGCCCAGCGTCGCCGGACGCAGCGAGGTTCCGGTCCGCCGGCCGAGCCCGACCCCGAGGACCACGGCGCCCAGGCAGTAGGTGGCCGAGTGCCCCAGCCCCAGCACCACGACCCGGGCCGTCCCGTCCAGCGTGAGCCGCCCGACGGCCATCACCGCCACCCCGACCGCTGCGCTCCCCACCGCGACCAGACCGGGCCAACGGCTCTCGCCCAGTGCGTAGTAGCCCCGGGAGAACAGCAGGAAGGCGCTGTAGGGGAAGAGGCCGACGGCGAGCCCGGCGACCGCGGCCGCCAGCAGCTCGGGGTCGGTCTCCCCGAGACGGATCAGCTCCATCGCCGGCAGGGCCAGGGCCATCATCGCCGCCGTGACCGGCAGGACGAACAGGCCCATGCGCTCCAGTGCCCAGCGCAGCGACCGGCCGACCCGGGCCAGGCCGTCGTCCCGGGCCTCGACCACCAACTCGGGCAGGATCGCCGTGTGGATCGGCTGGGCGAGCACGGCGTAGGGCGCGAGGAAGAACACCCATCCGGCCTGGTAGGCCACGACGGCGCCTTCGACGCCCGACGCGCAGATGATCGCCGCGCCCAGCAGCAGCCCGCCGGCGGTGTGCAGGGCGACGCCCCAACCGGAGTGGCGGAGGACGCCGACCACCTCCCCGTCCTGTCGCAGGCGCTGGGGGCGCAGGCGGAACCCCGACGCGGCGCAGGCCACCAGCAGCACGCCCACGAAGCCGACCACTCCCCCCGTGCCGGCCACCACCAGCAGCCAGCGCTCGCCGGTGGTGAGGTCGAGGCCGGGGTCGGGACCGGCGGCGACCCGGAAGATCACGAGGCAGATCACCATCACCACGGTGTTGCCGATCGGTGCGGCCGCGGTGATCGCGAACCGCCGCTTGGCGTAGAGGATCGCCGCGGCGACGGTGCCCGCGGCGTACAGCATCACCTGGGGCACGAAGAACCGCAGCAGGAAGGTCACCAGCTCCCGCTGGTCGGCGGCCGTCTCGGCCGCGGCGCCGCTGGTCAGCGCTCGGGCCAGCAGCGGCGCCCCGATCACCCCGACGAGGCTCACCGCGCCGAGCAGGGCCAGGGCGACGCCGAGAACCCGCCCGGCGACCTCCTCGGCTCGGCGCTGGTCGCTCCGGTCGAGCAGCTCGACGAAGGTCGGTACCAGGACGGCGGACAGCGCGCCGGCGGCCAGCAGCTCGAACAGCACGTTGGACACCGAGTTCGCAGCCTGGAAGGTGTCGCCGAGCAGGGTGGTGCCGAGCACCGCCGCCACCACCAGCACGCGGGTGAACCCGAGCAGCCGGGACACGGCGGTGATGGCTCCCATCCGGGCCGCCGACCGCCCGGTGGACGGGGCTGTGGCGGCCGTCGGCGCGGCCCCGGACGTGGGCGGGGATGTCGGCGCCGTCGCCTCGGTGCTCACGAATCCCCCGTGCCCGGGACGGCGGGCATCAGCTCCTGCGCGCCGGAGCCGAGCCCGTACTGGCCGATCGCCGGCTCGTCGGGATCGGCCGCCTGCAGGGCCAGCATCGCGGCCAGCCGTCCGGACACCAGCTCGAGGTCGTCGACGGTCGAGATCCGCTCGGACAGGTCGTCGCCGTCCCGCACCGCCGCCACCAGGGCGTCGACCCCGTCCACGTTCGCGGGGTCGTCCTCGTCGGTCGGTGTCGTGGCCGTCACCACCACCGGTGCGGCGCCGTCGGACACCAGGTCGGTCAACGTGGGGAGCAGCACGGCCTCGCTGGGCACGGTGGCCCCGGGACCGCTGACCACCACCACCCGCAGCCCGGCGGAGGGCAGCTGCACCACGTCGCTGTCCGAGCCGTCCGGGACCTGATAGTCGATGAAGCCCTGCTCGTGGAGCGCGGCGATCGTGGCCGGCTCGGCGGGCGAGGCCGACCCCGGGTCCACCACCTCCGAGGCATCCACGTCGACGTCGGAGGAGTGGATGGCGAGGAACAGCGTGGTCGCCAGCTTGCCGCTGAGGTTGGTGTGCAGCCGGTCGACGTCGTCGGTGCTCGGGACCTCGAGCGCCGCGGCGAGGTCGCCGACCTCGTCGCCGTCGTCCAGGGCCAGGCGGTCGGTCAGCTGCCACATCCCCAGGTAGTTGGCTCCGGACTGCCCGAGCGCCTCGACCACCCGCTCGACCGGTTCGCCGTCCAGCCCCTCCGGTGCGACCACGAGGACCGGGATGTCCACCAGCATGCCGGGCAGCAGCCGCTGGCCGAGCTGCTCGTCCAGGGCCTGGCCCTCCTCGTCGAACCGGTCCAGCTGGGAGTGGAGCCGCGAGTTGTTGTGCCGGGCCGAGCCGAGGTCGTTCTCCAGCCCATCGAGCTGGCGGCGGAGCTCGCGCTCGGTCGCGTCGTCGAGGAACGTGGTGCCGAGCACCAGGCCCACGGCGAAAGCCAGGAAGACCGCGGTCAACGAGATGATGTGGAAGCGGAAGTTGATCATGGCAAGACCTGGTTGCTCGTCGGCGGGCTGGCGGGGGTGTCCTGGCGTTCGATCACTGCGGCGGCTACGGGCCCGCCGTGAGGGTCAGCCAGAAGGCCTTCACCACCAGGCGGACCGGTTCGGAGAGGACGAACACCAAGGCCAGCGTGAACAGCGCCGAACCGACCAGCATGAGCAGGTCCCGCGTGCGCACCGACTGCTGGTACAGCCGGCTCACCCCCCGGGCATCGACCAGACGCGAACCCACCTTCATCCGGACCAGGAAGGTCGATGCCATCCCTCCCCGGCCCTTGTCCAGGAACTCGACCATGCTGAAGTGGGTGCCGACCGAGACCATCAGCTCGGCACCGTGCCCGTCGGCCAGCAGCATCGCGATGTCCTCGCTGGTCCCCGGCGCGGAGAACACGGTGTAGGGCAGCCCCAGCCGCTCCAGCCGCTCCGCGCCCGGCGCCTCCCCGTTGGCCCGTCCCGAGCTGTAGCCGTGGACCACCAGCTCGGCACCGCAACGCAGGGTCGCCTCGGACACCGAGTCGAAGTCGCCGATGATCATGTCCGGCGTCTCGCCGATCTCCAGCAGGGCGTCGGCTCCGCCGTCGACGCCGACCAGGATGGGGCGGACGTCCTTGAGGTAGCCGGACTGCCGCAGCAGCGCGAGGTCCTGCTTGTAGTCGATGCCCCGGACCACGATCAGCACCTGGCGCCCCGCGAACTGGATGCGGGTCTCGGGCACCTCCACCGACCCGGTGAGCAGGTCGATCTCCTGGCGCATGTACACCACGGTGTTGTTCGCGAACCGTTCCAGCTCGGGACCGATGTTGGAGCGGGCGGCCTCGATCGCCGCATCGACCCGGTCCAGGTCCTGGCGGACCCCGGTGGCGACCACCTCGCCGTCGACCAGGATCCGGTCGCCGTCCACCGCCACGATGTCGCCCTCGGCGATGCTGTCCATCACGTCGCCGCCCACGTCGTCGACCAGGGTGATGCCGGCCTGGCAGAGCAGCAGCGGGCCGAGGTTCGGGTACCGCCCCGTCGTGGACGGCGCGGCGTTGATCACCGCAGCCGGGGCGGCGTCGACCAGCGTCTCGGCGGCGATGCGGTCGATGTCGGCGTGGTGGATCACGGCGATGTCGCCGGGCTGGAGGCGCTTCACCAGCCGCTTGGTCTTGCGGTCGACCCGGGCGGCGCCCTTGATCGGCTCGTCGCCGGTGCCGTGGCCGTTGCCGTTCCGGTAGCCGAACCAGGCGCCGGTCCGCGGGCCGTTGCGGTGACCGTTGGTGGCCGTGCCGCGGGCCCAGGGAGGGAACCTCACCGCTCCTCCCGATGACTGCCCGCGGTGACCAGCAGCTCCTCCGCGTGGCGGCGGGCGGTGTCGCTGTCCGGCTGGCCGGACAGCATCCGCGACAGCTCGACGATCCGGTCCTGGTGGCTCAGCACCGCGACCTGGGACACCGTCGTCTGGTCGTCGCTGTGCTTGGCGACCTGCAGATGGGTGTCGGCGTACGCCGCGACCTGGGGCAGGTGGGTGACCACCAGCACCTGGTGGTCACCGGCCAAGCGCGCGAGCGCCCGGCCGACCGCGGCGGCCGCACCACCGCCGATGCCGGCGTCGACCTCGTCGAACACCAGGGTCGGGGGTCCAGCGGTGAGCACGAGGCGCAACGCGAGCATGGTTCGGGCCAGCTCGCCACCCGAGGCCACCTTGGCCAGCGGCAGCGGCTCGGTCCCGGGGTTGGCGGCCAGCAGGAACACGACCTCGTCGCCGGGATCCGGGCCCTCGACCCGGACCTCCAGGCGAGCTTTGGGCATGGCCAGCTCGCGGAGGTGCTCCTCGACCGCCTCCGCCAGGCGCGGGGCCGCGAGCCGACGGGCCTCGGCCACGGCCTTGGCGGCCTCGGCCTCCACGAGCCGGGCCTCGGCCAGCGCCTGGTCCAGCGCGGCGGCGCGGCGGTCGTGGTCCTCGAGCTGGCCCAGCCGGGCCCGGAGGCGGTCGGCCTCGGCCAGGACCTCGGCCAGGGTGTCGCCGTACTTGCGGCGCAGGTCGGCCAGCAGCTGGCGCCGCTCCCGGACCGCGGCGAGCTGGGCCGGGTCCTCGTCGATCGCTTCGGCCGTGGCCCGGACCTCGGCGGCGACGTCGGCCAGCTCGGCCGCGAGGTTCCGCAGGCGCTCCTCGTGGGGCGCGAAGGGTGACCGCCCGGCGAGCCCCGCGATCGCGGCGCCCAACGGGTCGGTCGCGCCACCGTCGTCGGTCAGGGCCGCCACGGCAGCGGCGGCGACCTCCCGGTGGGCGGCGGCGTCGGCCAGGACGTCCTCCTCGGACGCCAGCCGCTGGTCCTCGTCGGCGTCGGTCAGGCCGGCGGCGTCGAGCTCGTCGACCTGGTAGCGGAGCAGGTCGATCTCCCGGGTGCGGGCCCGCTCGTCGCCGCCCAGCCCGGCCAGCTCGTCGGTCAGCTCGCGGACCCGGCGCCGGGCGGCCCGCAGCGGCTCCAGGTCGACCCGGCCGAAGCGGTCGAGGGCCGATCGTTGGGCCGCGCCCCCGAGCAGGGACTGGTGGGCGTGCTGGCCGTGCAGGTCGACCAGCCGCGCGCCGGCCTCGGCCAGCGCGGTCACGGTGGCCAGCCGGCCGTCGACGTAGGCCCGGCTGCGGCCGTTCCGGGGGATGGCCCGGGCCAGCACTACCTCGCCCTCCCCGTCCTCGAACCGACCCTCGACCCAGGCCTCCTCCGCACCCGACCGGACGAGGACGCCGTCGGCCCGGCCGCCGACCAGCAGCTCGATGGCGTCGACCACCATCGTCTTGCCGGCGCCTGTCTCGCCGGTGAGCGCGCTCATCCCCTTGGACACCAGCAGCCGCAGGTCGGCGATGACGCCCAGGTCGCGTACGGCCAGCTCCACCAACAACTTCGCCCTAGCCCCTTTGCCTCATGGGTCGTCCTGTCGGTTGTCTCGCGGGGCTCATCGGTCGCTCAGCCCGAACTTGGTCTTGAGGATCCGGAGGAAGTCCCGGTGCCCGAACATAACCAGCCGGGCGCTGATGGATGCAGCGGTGCAGGTGATGGCGTCACCCTCGTTCAAGGTGGCCATCGTGCGGCCGTCGAGCGAGAGCGTCGCCGCCCGCTGGCCCAACACCTCGATGCGCACCGAGGCCGACGGGTCGAACACCAGCGTACGGTCGAACAGCATGTGGGGCGAGACGGGCGTGAGCAGGATGCCGCGGTGGGTCGGCGCCACGATCGGGCCCCGGGCCGACAGCGAGTAGGCCGTGGAGCCGGTCGGCGTGGCCACGATCAGCCCGTCAGCGGCATACGGCGTCCAGGGCTCGCCGTCGACGCTGACCCCCAGGCGCACGGTGTGGCCCATCGGCGTCTTCTCCAACACCGCCTCGTTGAGGACCGGGTGCACGACGTCGGGATCGGCCGGCGGACCGTCCACCGCCTCCACCTCGACCTGGAGCATCATCCGCTCCTCGAGCTCGTAGGCCCCGGCCAGGAAGCGCTTCAACGCCATCCGCAGGCCCTGGGGCTCCACCTCGGTGAGATACCCCAGCTGGCCGACGTTGACCCCGATGACCGGGACCCCCTCCGCCGCGACGAGGTCCACCGAGCGGAGCATGGTGCCGTCGCCGCCCAGGCTCACCACCACGTCCAGGCCCCGGGCGAACAGCGACTCGTGGCAGCCCTGCTCGGACAGGCCGGCGGTCGCGGCGTCCTTCGCGGGGAGGCGGACCTCGTGGCCCCGATCGATCAGCCAGGCCGCGGCGTCGCGTGCCAGCTCGGCCGCCAGCTCGCGCTCGGGGTGGACGATGATGCCGACCGTCGCCATCAGACGGTCCCTTCGCTGACCGCCGGCGCCGGCAGCCCCGCGACGGCGGTGGCCTCGGCCACCAGGCGGTCGAGATCGAGCGGGCCCTCGGGAACCGAGGCCGGGGCGGATCCCGGGGCCCGGGAGACCCCGCTCGGTGCAACGGCGTGGAGCAGGAACTCGACGTTCCCGTCGGCCCCGGGGAGCGGCGACACCATCGCGTCCATGATGGCGGCTCCGTTCGCAGCGAGCGCGGCACTTACGTCGTCGAGCACCTGCCGCCAGACCGCCGGGTCCCGGATCACGCCGCGGCCCCGGGCCGCGGCCGGCCGGCCGGCCTCGAACTGCGGCTTCACCAGCAGCACCAGGTGGGCTCCGGGCTGCGCGAGGGCCAGGAGGTTCGGGAGCACCAGCCGGAGCGAGATGAACGACAGGTCGGCGACGACCAGGTCGACGGGCGCGCCGAGGTCGCCGGCCGCCAGGTCGCGCAGGTTGGTGCGGTCGTGGACCTCGACCCGGTCGTCGGCCCGGAGGCGCTCGTGGAGCTGGCCGTAGCCGACGTCGACCGCGGCCACCGACCGCGCGCCGCGCTGCAGCAGGCAGTCGGTGAACCCACCGGTCGACGCGCCAGCGTCCAGCGCCCGGGCCTGGGCCACAGGCACCGCGAAGCGATCGAGCGCGGCGTCGAGCTTCACGCCGCCGCGGCCGACGAACCGGGGGCCGGGGTCGAGCACCAGGACCGCCTCGTCCGGCCCGACCAGGCGGGACGCCTTGAGAGCGGGACCACCCGCGACCGTCACCCGTCCGGCGGCGATCAGGTCCTGGGCCTGGCGACGGGAGGCCGACAATCCCCGGCGAACCAGCTCAGCGTCGAGGCGGCGTCGGATGGAGGGCGTGCTCAGAGGCTACTGGGGTGGCCCGTGCAGGACCTCGCGGACCAGCTCCCGGAGGTCGGGGGCGACGACGTCGGGGGCCGGCTCGACCGGCAGGTCCTCGGGCCTGGTCACCCCGCTGAGCACCAGCCCGAACCGGTACCCCAGCGTCGTGGCGAAGGCACCGTCGGTGGAGGGGCGGTCGCCGACCACGATCCCCTCGACCCGCTGAGCCCCGCGGGCGCGGTCCTCCCGCCGGCCGTCGGCCCGCGCGTGGATCAGCGCGGCCATCGGCGCGTGCGGCTTCCCGGCCACCACCGGCTGGATCCCCGAGGCGTAGGCGACGCTGGCCGCGATGGCCCCACCGCCGGGGATCTCGCCCTCGGGCGTGGGGTAGGTGGCGTCGTCGTTGGTGGCGAGGAAGCGGGCACCGCGGGTCACGGCCTGGGCCGCGACCCGGAGGCGCTCGTAGTCGAAGTTGCGGTGGAACCCGACCGCCACCACGTCGACCTCGGTGGCCGGGGCCGCTCCCTGGCGGGCCGCTTCGGTCGCGTCGATGGCCTCGGCCCCCCGGTCCTGGACGGCCTCGGCCACCCCCGGCCCGCCGCAGACCACCACCCGCTCCCCCGCCTGGATCAGGCTGGCCGCGGCCATGGCCGAGGTGACGACGTCGCCCTCGGCCGGTATGCCCATGCCAGCCAGCTTGGCCTCCTGCTCGGCGAGGACCGCGGCCGAGTTGTTGGTCGCGAACACCACCTGCTCGCCCGCCGCCCGCAACTCCGCGACGGCCTCCACGGCGCCCGGCAGCGGCTGGTCGGCGAGCCACACCACCCCGTCGAGGTCCAGCACCCACATCACGCCCGGCACCGTAGTGACCCGAGTCGCAAGGCGGGGACGGTCCGGCGATCTGCGAGGATGGCGCGGTGGCCAGATTCGAGCCCTTCCCCGCCATCCGCTACGACCGCGACCGGGTCGACATCGCCCGCGTCCTCGCCCCTCCCTACGACGTGATCGACGGCCCGCTGCGGGCCCAGCTGGCCGCCCGCAGCTCCTACAACGCCGTGCGCATCGACCTGCCCGCCGACGAGGACGTCGACGCCACCGCGGGCGGCGTCGACCGCTACGAGGTGGCCCGGCGCCTCCTCCAGGGCTGGCAGAACGACGGGATCCTGGTCAGCGACCCGCGGCCGACCTTCACCGTCTACCGGATGAGCTACACCGACGACGCCGGCCGGCCCCGGCACACCACGGGGGTGATCGGCGCGTTGGAGCTGTCGCCGCCGGGCACCGACATCCTCCCCCACGAGCACACCACCCCGAAGGCCAGGAGCGACCGCCTGGACCTGCTCCGGGTCAGCCGGGCCAACACCTCGGCCATCTGGGGCCTGTCGCTGGCCAAGGGCCTGACCGACCTGCTGCCGGTCGACAACCCGCCGGACATCGACGTCACCGACGAGACCGACGTCCGCCACACGGTCTGGGTGATCGACGACCCCGACACCCTCGCCGCGCTCTCGGCCGCCGTCGCCGCTCAGCCCGTGGTGATCGCCGACGGCCACCACCGCTACGAGACCTCCCTCGCCTACCGGGGCGAGCGGGCCGGAGCGGGCGGAGGCGACGCCGGGCCGGCCGAGCTGACGCTGGCCTACCTGGTCGAGCTGGTCGAGGACGAGCTGACCGTCCGGGCCATCCACCGCCTGCTGTCCGGGCTGCCCGACCGGTTCGACCTGGTCGCGGCGCTCGACCCCTGGTTCGAGCCGCTCGGGCCGCCGCCCAGCGGCGTTCCGGTCACGGCGGCCCTGGCCGACGCCGGCGCGCTGTGCCTGGTCCTCCCCGACCGCGAGGTCCTCGTGCGGCCGCGGCCGGACGCCCTGGCCGACGCCCGGGACCTCGACTCCGCCCGGCTCGACGTGGCGCTGGCGGGCCTACCGCCCCACGACCTGCGGTTCCAGCACGGCCCCGACAACGTCCGCCGTGCGGTGGCCTCCGGCGAGGCACAGGCGGGTGTGCTGCTGCGGCCGGCGACCGTGCCCCAGATCGACGCCACGGCCCACGGCGGCGAGCGGATGCCGCCCAAGACCACCTTCTTCCACCCGAAGCCCAAGACCGGCTTGGTGTTCCGCTCGCTGGGGTGAGCATGCTGTCCCGATGGGTCGCTCCATCGAGGCCGTCCTGTTCGACTTCACCGGTGTCCTGACCAGCTCACCGTGGGCCAGCCTCTCGGCCGCGGTCGACGGTGACCTCGCGCTCCTCGTCGGCCCCTACGACCAGGACACCGACCACCCCTGGCACCGGCTGGAGCGGGGGGAGGTCACGGTCGAGGAGTGGCTCGTGCTGGCCCAGGCCTACGCCGAGGCCGCCGGCGGGCAGCTCGACCTGTCGCCGCTCGATGCACTGCTCGGGAGCCTGGTCGTGTACGAGGACGTGGTGCTGCACATCCGTGCGCTGCGGGCCGAGGGCTACCGCACGGCCCTGGTGACCAACAACGTGCGCGAAGGCGCCAAGCGCTGGCAGGCCATGATCCCCGTGGACGAGCTGTTCGACGTGGTTGTGGACAGCTCCGTGGTCGGCATGCGCAAGCCCAACCCGCTGATCTTCCAGCACGCGCTCGAGCTGCTGGGCGGCGTCGCGCCCGATCGGGCCGTGTTCCTCGACGACGTCGAGAGCAACCTGGTCGGGGCGCGGTCGATCGGGCTCCACGGGATCCTGGTGTCCGATCCGCCCGCAACCGCGCTGGCAGAACTGGACCAGCTGCTCGGCCGGAGCGTGTAGACCGTCGGCATGGATCGTGACGAGGCGCTCGACTTCATCCGCCGCAACCATCGCGGCGTCCTGGCGACCACCCGCGCCGACGGGACGCCACAGCTGTCACCGGTCACCGCGGGAGTCGACGACCAGGGGCGGGTCGAGATCTCCAGCCGGGAGACGGCCTACAAGGTCCGCCACGTCCAGCGGCTGCCCTACGCCACCTACTGCGCCTTCACCGACGCCTTCTTCGGCGAGTGGGTGCAGGTCGAAGGCCCGGTCGAGGTCGTCTCGCTACCCGAGGCCATGGAACCGCTGGTCGAGTACTACCGCCGCATCTCGGGTGAGCACCCCGACTGGGCCGACTACCGCCAGGCCATGGAGCGCGACCACCGCGTCCTGCTGCGCATGACGATCGAGCGCGCCGGCCCCACCGTCTCGGGCTGATCCCGCGCCCGCCGGGATCGCCGCTACCCCCGACCTGTCGCTCCGGCGTCCGTCCGCCGCGGACACCGCGCCGCACGGACGCCGGGCGAGATCGAGGCGGCCGACGCGACCTACTCCGTGAGCTCCTGGATCTTGGTCTGGAAGGCCTGCTGCTCCGGGGTCGCAGCACCCGCGCTGGCCTGCATGGTCATGAGCTTGGTCATGTCGCCCTCGACCCGGATCTGGCCGCTCATGAAGGCCTGCATCCCGGCCTGCTGGTTGCCCTCGATGAAGATGGCCTTCGCGACGTCGTAGGGGACGGTGAGCTTCGTCGGAGCGCCGTCGACCAGGCCCCGCTCGAACTGGCCGCCCTCCATGTGGACCTCCGCGTCGCCGTTCGGCCCGCCGACGACGACGATGTTGATCGTCAGGTCCTTCAGCGCTGCCGAGGGTTCCGGCGCTTCCTCGCGCAACCCCTCGACCGCCTCGAACCACTCTTCGGACAGGAAGCTGTGAGCCACCGTGTATCTCCTCTCGTCGCAACCCTCCGGGCTGCGTTCGCCTGATTCCAAACGGGGAACCGCGGAGGGGACGCTACGACGCTGGAGCGGTCCGTGTCGTACCGACCGTAACCACCGCTCGCGTCGGTGGCCGGCCCGACGCGCTCAGCGAGGGGCGGTGCGCCGGGCGAGGGCGTCGATGTGGGCGATGACCACCCGCGGGTCGGCGGTGGTCACGAACCCTGACGCGCCAACGTCGAAGCAGGCGACGATGCCGTTGGGATCGGTCGCGGTGCGCCAGTCCACCACCAGCACCTCGGCGGGGCTGGCGGTCTGGCACACGTCGGCCAGCTCGCTCTCGGCGGTCGGGCCCACGACCACGATCTCGGTCGTCGGGGCCAGGTCGTCGTGGACGTCGTAGCGGTCGCCGGCGTCCTCGACCACGTCCTGGGCCAGCCAGGTGAGGTCATCGCCGAGCACGGAGACACCGACCCGGTGGGCGGGCATCTCGAGGGTGGTGGGGGCAGGCGGGGCAGTCACCGGCCCAGTCAAGGGAGCTTCCCGCAGAGAACCCTCCAGGCTCCCTCCGAGAACCCTCAGTCTCGGGTCCTCAGCCACCCACGGCGTCCGCCTCCGCCGGGACGGCGGGGATGGCCGGGATCGCCAGGACGAACCGGGCGCCGCCGCCGGGGGCGTTGGCGGCCGTGGCCGTGCCGCCGTGCTCGGCGGCGATGGCGGCCACGATGGCCAGCCCGAGGCCGGCACCGGCCGCCGAGCGGGCCGGGTTGGCCTGCCAGAACCGGTCGAAGGCGTGCTCCAGGCCGGCGACGTCGAGCCCGGCGCCGTGGTCCCGGACCACGACCACGCCCGAGCCGTCGTCGCTGCGGGCCGACACCTCGACGGCCGTCACCGCGGGTGTGTGACGGAGGGCGTTGGTCACGAGGTTGCCGATGGCCTGGCGCAGGTGGTCGGCGTCGCCCTGCACGACGACGGGTGCGGGCGCATCCAGGGTCACGGACCGGTCGCGGTCGGCCACGACGGCGTCCGAGCAGGCGTCCGCGGCCAGGACGGCGAGATCGACCGGCACCCGTTCGGCGGGGCGGGTCCGGTCCAAGCGGGCCAGCAGCAGCAGGTCGTCGACCAGCAGGCGCATGCGGACCGTCTCCTCCTCGATCCGCCGCATGGTCAGGGCGAGGTCGTCCTCGTCGAGGTCGGCCCCCAGCCGGAACAGTTCGGCGAAGCCCTGTATCGAGGTCAGCGGGGTGCGGAGCTCGTGAGAGGCGTCGGCCAGGAACTGCCGCAACCGCTGCTCGGTAGCGTCGCGCTCGCGGAAGGCCTCCTCGAGCCGGCCGAGCATGGTGTTGAGGGCCAGCCCGAGCTGTCCCACCTCCGTCCGCTCGTCGGCCGGCTGGACCCGCACCGACAGGTCGCCGGCGGTGATGGTCCTCGCCGTGGCCGCCATGCGCTCCAGCGGCCGCAGGCCGCGCCGCAGGATCAGCCAGGACCCGACGGCCAGGGCCGCCAGGAGGCCGGCACCCGCCACCGCCTCCACGACCACCAGCCGCTCCAGCGACTCCTCCACCGTGGTGGTGGGGGCCGCGAGCACGACGACGTGGTCCGGGGCTCGGGGGAACCCTCGGGGCACCGTGACCAGCACCCGCCACCGGGTCGTCCCGCCGACGGAGCCGACGGTCAGGAACAGCTCGGGTCGGGCCGGTCGGAGCCGGATCTGCTCGGGCAGGTCGGGCAGCGCGGGGCGGACATCGGTCTCGGGGTGCCGCTCGGCGAGGATCGCGCCGTCGGCATCGATCAGCGCCGCGTAGAGGCTGAGCTCGCCGAGGGGGCCGCCCGGGCCCTCCGGGGGTGGGGCCTCGTCGCCGGGGGCGTCGTCGACCGACAGGCCCGCCTGGACGTCCAGCTCGACGGTCACCGGGGCGACCGCGTCGTCGAGCTGCTCGTCGAGGCGCTCGTACTCGGAGTTGGCGTACAGCCGGTTGGTCACGAACCCGAAGGCCACCAGGCCCACGGCGAGCAGGCCGACGAGCGCGACCACCAGCCGCATCCGCAGGGTCATCGGGGCGTCCAGGGCGGGGGCGACCGGCGCACCTGCCCATGCTTGCCCTTCCGCAGGTCAGAGGCGAGGACCGGCGCCAGTGGGGTGTCGAGGGACCCGAGGCGTACCGTTGGAGGCACCGCACGACGGGGGGTGTGCGCCGACCCGACGAGCAGGAGCAGCAGTGTCCGACGAGGAGCGTCGCCAACCGCTGGTGCTGGTGGTCGACGACGAGGAGCACATCACCGAGCTGGTGGCCATGGGTCTGCGCTACAACGACTTCGCGGTCGAGCGGGCCGGCTCGGGGCGGGAGGCACTGGAGGCCATCGACCGTCGGCGCCCCGACCTGGTGGTGCTGGACGTCATGCTCCCGGACCTCGACGGGTTCGACGTCATCCGCCGGCTGCGCCGCACCGAGGGGGCCGGGACCCGGGTCCCGATCATCTTCCTGACCGCCCGCGACAGCACCCAGGACAAGGTGGAGGGGCTGCGCCTGGGCGGCGACGACTACGTCACCAAGCCCTTCAGCATCGAGGAGCTGATCGAGCGGGTGAAGGCCGTGCTGCGCCGGGCCACCGGCACCGGTCCCGGCGAGCGGAAGCTGAGCTACGCGGACCTGGAGCTGGACGAGGACACCCGCGACGTGTGGCGCGGCGGCAAGCTGATCGAGCTCACGCCGACCGAGTACAAGCTGCTCCACTACCTGCTGGCCAACGCGCGGCGGGTGCTGACCCGGGACCAGATCCTGGAGAACGTGTGGGACTACACCTTCGCCGGCAACGCCAGCGTGCTGGAGACCTACATCAGCTACCTGCGCCAGAAGGTCGACGCGGTCGACCCCCCGCTGATCCACACCGTGCGGGGCGTGGGCTACACGTTGCGCCTCCCCGCCGATCGCTGACCGGCAAACCTCTGTCGGGCCCCGCTCAGGAGGACGAGGAGGGCCGGCGGCTGGCCCGGCGGCGGAGGCGAGCGTCGAGATCGGCGTCGACCAGCGCGCCGTACTCCTCGGGATGCTTGCCGACCATCCGGTCGACGAAGGGACACAGGGCGACGATGGCGCGCCGGGCCGCCACGGCGTCGTCCAGCGCACCCCGTACCAGCTGGCTGCCGAGGCCCCGGCCCTCGAAGGCGTCGTCGATCTCGGTGTGGGTGAACACCCGGACGCCGTCCACGTCCCGATACTCCGAGAAGCCGGCCACCACTCCGTCGACCACGATCTCGTAGCGGCTCAGCCGGGGCGCGTCGCGCACCTCGCTCGTCACGACGAGCACGCTACCCGCACCTGGTTCACCGGCCGGAAACACCCCAGCTTCAACATTGTGTTGAAACGGGCGTAGCGTCGTGGGCCGTGACGGTGCTGATCCCGAGGCGGCTCGACGAGGCGCTGGCCGCCCTGGCCGACGATCCCTCGTTGACCGTCCTGGCCGGGGGCACCGACCTGATGGTCGAGATCAACGCCGGCCGGCGGCGGCCGACCGGCGTCTTGAGCCTGCGCCGGCTCGACGAGCTGCGCGGGTGGCGGCAAGAAGGGCCCGACCTCGTCATCGGCGCGGGCACCACGTACGCCACCCTGCTCACACCTCCGCTCGTCGAGTTGGCGCCGGCTCTCGCCCAGGCTGCACGCACGGTCGGCGGCCCCCAGATCCGCAACACGGGCACCATCGGCGGCAACCTCGGCACGGCCTCCCCGGCCGGCGACACCCTGCCGGTGCTGGCGGCGCTCGACGCGCGGGTCGAGCTGGCGTCGGCCTCCGGGCGGCGGACCATGGCCCTGGACCACTTCCTGGCCGGCCCCAAGCAGACGACGCTCGCCGCCGGCGAGCTGGTCACCGGGGTCCGCATCCCCGTGGCCACCGGACCCCAGGAGTTCCTCAAGATCGGCGTCCGCAACGCGATGGTCATCGCCGTCGCCAGTTGTGCGCTGGTGGTCTGCCGGACCCGGCACCGCGTGGCCTGCGCGCTGGGCTCGGTCGGCCCCACGCCCGTGCGCGACCGCCGCGCCGAGGGCTGGCTGGCCGGCGAGGTCGACTGGTCCTCGGGGCGGGTGCGCAGCCAGTCGGTGGCCGAACGCTTCGGGCAGTGGATGGCCCGCGAGGCCCAGCCCATCGACGACCACCGGGCCACCGCCGCCTACCGCCGCGAGGCCACCCGCGTCCTGGCCCGCCGCGCCGTGGAACGGACCCTGATGTGAGCGCGTACGAGCTGGTGGTGAACGGCGAACGGCGGGTGGTCGAGGACGCGCTCCCGACCGAGAGCCTGCTGTACGTGCTGCGCGAGCGGTTGGGCCTGCCGGGCTCGAAGAACGCCTGCGAGCAGGGCGAGTGCGGGTCGTGCTCGGTGCTGGTGGACGGGGTCCTGGTCTGCTCGTGCCTGGAGCTCGGCGCGGCCACCGCGGGCTGCGAGGTGACCACCGTGGAGGGACTGGCCGGAGGCGATCGCGACGGCAGGACGCCGCTGCTCACCGACGTCCAGCAGGCCCTGCTGGAGGCGGGCGGCGTGCAGTGCGGCTTCTGCACCCCGGGCTTCGTGGTGGCCATCCACGACCTGCTGGCCCGGGAGCCCGAGCCCGGCCCGCTGCAGGTCCGCGAGGCCCTGGCCGGCAACCTGTGCCGCTGCACCGGCTACGGCCGGATCGTCGCGGCCGTGGAGTCCACGGTCGCGCTCCGCACCTCGCCCCGGGAGCCGGCGGTGACGGCGCCGTGACGGTCATCGAGCGACCGCCCAGCGGTACCCGGCAGCGGGATCGAGCGGGCGTGGGCACCACCCCCAT
>Ga0209382_10003655_pt1 | contig 21157 bp, 22 predicted proteins | sample SoiMetdeltSBSDD5_FD_187599 | JGI IMG/M metagenome (GOLD analysis project Ga0209382, IMG submission 187599) | Bulk soil microbial communities from a Populus tree surrounding site in Tennessee, USA - Soil MetaG P. deltoides SBSDD5 (SPAdes) (version 2) | ecosystem: Environmental > Terrestrial >... | reverse complement strand
GTGATGTTCACGGCGTGGGGGCGGCGGCCCGCCCTCACCGCAGACCGACTCGCGGGATGATTGCCCACAATCAGACCACTCAGCAAAGGACATTTCCATGACCACACATGACCAGACCCTTGCAACAGAGGTTCTCGCAGCAGGCGAGCGCGCACAGACTCTCTCCGATCGGATCAGGTGCGTTGGCCGGCGCATTGTGACGTGGGCCGACACCTGCGCCGACTACTACGCCGCGGCCGCCATGTACGAACAGCTGTCGAGGCTGTCCGATGCAGAGTTGGCTCGGCGCGGACTCTCGCGCGCAAGCCTGGCCAGTGATGTGCGCACCGCATGTGACCGCGACCCGGCTCCGGTGACGGCAAGCAAGGCTCGAGCGCGCTCCTGAGGATGCTCGAAGCGGAGCCTGCAGGCGACTGGGAGACGGTGCGATGTCCCTGGAAGAGATTACATTGGCGCTCTTCGCAGCGTGCAACAGCATTCGCGTGGTCGCCTATGTCCCGCAGATCCTCAAGACGGCGACCGACAAGAACGGGGCGTCCTCGATTTCGTTCATGACATGGAGCCTGTTCCTGCTTGCACACGTCTCAACCGTCGCCTACGCGATCGTCAATCGCTCGGACTGGGGCTTGGCGGCCTGCTTCGCGATCAACGCCACTTGCTGCGTTGCCATTTTGGCGATTGCGTATTGGAAGCGGCGCAGACATGCCAAGCGGCTGTGCCACAGGGATCGGCCTGCCCTTTGTGTGGCGGCGTGAGAAGGCCCGGGTCGGACTGAAATCAAGGCGGCGCCGGAGGAGCGCAACAAGCCCGTATGGGTCCGGGCAGCGGACATTGCGGCGATCACGCATCTTCGAGACTCGAAGTGCGGCCGCGGGGTTTACCCACGCTCCTCCGCGCCCCGCCCCCGCGCCAGGGCCTCGGCGATGGCATCGCCCAGGGCGGAGATCCGCATCGGCAGCGCCTCGAAACGCAGCCCGAGCGGGCGTACGGCGTCGTTGATGGCGCTCGATACGGCCGCCGGCGCGCCCAGGTAGCCCGACTCGCCCGAGCCTTTCTGGCCGAGCACCGTGAGAGGCGAGGGGGTGACGTGGTGCACGATCTCCACCTCCGGGACCTCGTGGGCGGAGGGCAGGAGGTAGTCCATGAAGCTCTGGGTGACGAGCTGGCCCTCGGCGTCGAAGGCGAACTCCTCGAGCAGGGCGGCGCCGATGCCGTGGGCGATGCCGCCCAGCGTCATGCCGCGCACGATGTCGGGGTTGATGACCGTGCCGCAGTCGTGGCCGACGACCCAGCGGCGGAGCTGCGGCTTGCCGAGCTCCGGGTCGATCGAGACGAGGACCACGTGGAACTCGAAGGAGAAGCAGGGGTACATCTGCACGCGGCCGTCGGGCGTCGGCATGTCGCCGCCTGTGGGCACCTGGAGGATGTGCTCCGCGGCCAGGCCGGGGGTCATGCCGGGAGGCAGCAGGTGGAAGTGGCGGTGGGCGATGGTGACGAGCTCCGTCCACGCCATCGCGCGGCCGGAGGCGGGGTGCTCGACGCTGCCGTCGCGGTAGACGAGGGCGCTCGCGGGCGTGTCGAGCCGGTGGGCGGCGATGGCGATCAGCTTGTCGCGCAGCGCGCCGGCCGCGTGGTGCACGGCGCCGCCCAGCATGATCGCCATGCGGCTGCCCACGGGGCTGTTGGTGGGCAGGCTCTCGAGCGAGGTCGGGCGCACCACCCTGATGCGGTCCGGGTCGATCTGCAGCGCCTCGCCGGCCACGGTGGCGGCCAGCGTCTCGTGGCCCTGGCCGGACGACGTAGTGTGGATGGTGACGGTCACCGCGCCCAGGGCATCGACCATGATGCGGCAGGATTCCATCCACGTCGTCGTGGGGTTCTTGGCGTTGAGCAGCGGCTCGAACGAGGCGTTGCCGCCGCTGGGCTCCAGGCAGCTCACCACGCCGATGCCGGCGAGGAGGCCCTGGGCGCGCAGGCGGTCGCGCTCGGCGAGCAGCGCCTCCCAGCCCGCGTGGCCGAGAGTCTTGGCCACCACGGCGTGGTAGTCGCCGCTGTCGTAGGCGGTGCCGCTGGGGATGAGATACGGGAACTCCCCGGCGCGGATGAAGTTGCGCCGCCGCACCTCGAGACGGTCGAGGCCCAGGGCCTCGGCGACGCGGTCCATGCCGGTCTCGATGGCGTAGTTGGTGGGGGCCTGACCGAAGCCGCGCACCGCCTCCTGCGGGGTCTTGTTGGTGGTGACCGCGATGGCGTGGTAGGCGACGGCGCCAATGCGGTAGGGGCCGACGATGGCGCCCACGGGCTTGCCGAGCTGCAGGGGCGAGCGGCCCGCGTAGGCGCCGACGTTGTCCAGCGCGCGCATGCGCATGGCGTGCACGAGGCCCTCGCCGTCGAAGGCCAGCTCCACGTCGAAGGTGCGCTCGGGCCCGTGCATGTCGCCGCCGCGCATGTTCTCGAGCCGGTCCTCGATCAGCTTCACCGGGCGCGACAGCCGGCGCGAGAGCCAGCCCGCCAGCACCGCGTGCTTGATGCCGCGCTTGACGCCGTAGCTGCCGCCGACATCCACGTCCTGGTGCAGGCACACCTCGTTCAGCGGCATGCGCAGGGCGCGCGCGATCTGATCGGCGTACTTGGGCATCTGGATGGAGGCCCAAACGTCGAGCATCTGCCGCCAGGCATCCCAGCTCGCCACCACGCCGAAGGTTTCGATCGGCACGGTGGCGCTGCGGCCCCACGTCACGCGAAAGCTCAGCGCGTGCGGCGCGGCGGCGAACGCGCCGTCAACGTCGCCCCACACGAAGCGCCTGTCGAGCAGGACGTTGGAGCCGTGGTCGGGATGCACCGGGGTGCTGCCGGGCGCGTAGGCGGCCTCGCCGTCGAGCAGGAAGGGCAGCGGCTCGTAGTCGACGGCGATGGCCTCGCACGCGTCCTCGGCCTGCGCGCGCGTTTCGGCCACCACCGCGGCCACCCACTCACCCGAATAGCGCGCCCGCTCCACCGCCAGCGGGTAGCGCTTCACCAGGGGCGCATCGACGCCGATCAGCAGCGGATCGGTGGCGGCCGCCAGCTCCCGCCCCCCCACCACCAGGTGCACGCCGGGCATGGCCACCGCCGCGGCGGCGTCGACGCCGGCGATGCGCGCGCAGGCATAGGGCGAGGTGAGCACCGCCGCGTGCAGCGTGCCGGGCGGCGTCACGTCGGCAACGAAGGTGGCGCGCCCCGCGACGAAGCGGCGGTCCTCGCGCACGCGGCGCTTGCGGGAGACGTAGCGGAACGAACGAGGTGCGGGCGTTGCCATGTCGCCAGCATATCAGGGTCGCGGCACAAGCAAACGATCCGCCGCACGCGCTCACCCCATCTGGCCAAGAGCAGGGCCGTAGACAGTGCATGAAAGGCGCTCGGCTAGGAGGGCAGCGCCTCGAACACAGATAGAGGGCAAGACGTGGCCAAGGTTCTCAGATGCTTGAAGCCCGCGTTCGCCAACAGCATTGCAAGCTCGGCTTCGGTCCGCTCGCGGCCGCCGGTCATGACGAGCATCCCCAGGTCGCTCAGGAACGCCTCGGCCGCCGGTCCCGGCTCCGCCCGCTCCGGCAGTCTCCTCTCGATGATGAGCAGCCTGGCGCCGGGCGGCATGCCTTGCCGGCAGCAGCGGAGAATTGCCCCCGCGCGCTCGTCATCCCAGTCGTGGATAATCTGCTTCAGGATGTACACACTGCCGTGCCGGGGTACACCATCGAAGAAGCTGCCCCCGACAACCGCACAGCGATCGGCCACGCGGCTCTCGCTCAGCACGCGCCGAGCGCGCGGCACAACATCGGGACGATCGTAAAGGATGCCGTAGAGGCGGGGGTGTGCGGCCAGGATCGCTGCAAGCAGCGCTCCCGTTCCACCGCCGACGTCGACAACGACACCGTCTTCGGGAAATTCGACTGTCTCTAGCAGTGCATCGGCGTGCGCCGCGGAGAAGGCCCGCATCGCATCGTCGTTGATCTCGGACTCTTCGGGATGCGCTGCGTAGAAGTCGAACAGCGGCATGCCGAGCAGACGCGCGCTGGCGCTGACGCCGGTTCTCACCGTTTCGAGCAGATCCGACCAGCACCGCCACCGGACACCACCCGCCAGCAGCAGGACGCCGGAGCGAAACGAGCCCGGCATGTCGCTGCGAAGCAATTGCCCCGCCGCGTTCAGCGAGAAGTGCCCCGAGCTCGACTCGCCAAACACGCCCAGCGCGCACAAGGCTCGCATGACCCGGCCCAGCGCCGCCGCCTTGGCCCCGGTGACATGGGCCAGCTCAGGCGCGGTGAGCGGGCCTTGCGCCAGGTGATCCGCGACGTTGAGCTGGGCGGCGACCAGGAGAGCCTGCGATGCGCGCAGACCGTAGGCTATCCCGCGAAGCGTGCTTGCGGCTCGGGCAGAGTCTTGCTCCGTCATGCTTTCCGGTCCTGCGTGAAGTTTCGTCATGTCATGCCGGTGTGAGTACGCTCTGACGATCCTCCACGCTGGCGTCATTCCCGCGGAGGCGGGAATCCACGACACCGCGCCACATCTGCGCCGATAGTTGCCTGGATGCCCGCCTTCGCGGGCATGACGTTGGAGAGGTGGAGAAGTCGGCACCTGCGCTCGACGGTATCGGACTGGCCGCAGGCGTTGCCGCCTGCACGTCCTCGCTGCTGCGCGAGGGCAGATCCTTCGTACGGCGCTGAGCCAGTCGCTTGAATGCCGTCAGGGCGATCACAACCATGCAGCACAGCGCATAGATGGAGCTTACGAAAGCAAGCCAGACATCGTTGAGGTTGGTCGCCGCGTACATCGCCGTCGCCACGTTGGCGCCGGTCCAGAGCAGCCACGTCGGATAGGAGATGGCCGATGCGCCCTTGCGATCCCTGGCGATGCGGACGATCTGCGGAACATAGGAGATGGTGCGCAGGCCGCTGAAGGCGGCGAAGGCGAGCCAGGCTGCTTCTGATATCAGCATCGTCGGATTCCTCTTATTGCATCGCTGTCTGTCTGAGGGACTCGCCATGCTGCGGAGCTGCGCACCGCGTCTCGTCTCATCGCCTGGTCAACGCCTCGAAGATGTGCTGGGGAAGATCGCCACGCGGTATGCCGCGGCGCTCAAGCTCCGCCTTGGACAGCTTGGACAGCTCTTCGTATTCAGCGGCTGCCGCAGAGCCTGCGGCACAGGCCCTTAGAACGTCGAGGATACGTGCACCGAGCCGTCTTGTTTCGCGGTGCTGCTGGTCAAGGGTCCACTCGATCGCATGGTCCGCAACTTGTGAATTTGCAAGAGTTTGCATGATCTGCCTCCCGGCAGGAATTGGTGGAGACTGCGCGTTCGCACGCACGTGGAGTTGCGATCCCGCTATTGGTCGGCCTTGAAGCCCGATGCCTTGATAATCGGCCCCCAGCGCTCGTAGTCGGCGCGCTGGATCCGGGCCAGTTCCTCGCCGGTGGTCCCCGCTACCTCGAAGCCGAGGGTATCGATCCGAGCTCGGATTTCGGCATTGTGCAGGGCAGAGATGATCGCCGCTCGCAGGCGTTCGGCAACATTCGCGGGCGTGCCTGCGGGGGCCCACATCGCGAGCCAATTCGGTGCCTCAATGTCGTACCCGCTCTCCCGCAGGGTCGGGACATCCGGCAGGAAGCGTGAACGCGAGGCCCCCGCCGTCGCCAGGACACGGACGCTGCCGGCCTTGTGGTGCTCGATGAGCTCGGCCGCCCCCCCGATGAACATCGGAAGGCGGCCCGTCATCAGATCGGGAAGGGTAGCCAGTGTGCCCTTGTAGACGACAAGGCGCAAATCGAGCTTTGTCAGCCGGCCAAACTCCACCCCCAGGAAATGAGGCGCCGCGCCCACCCCCGGCGAGCCGAAGGTGGCCTGGTCCGGGTTCGCCTTGAGCCAGGCGACAAGCTCGGGCAGCGACTGGACGGGCAATTTGCCGCTGACGGCCAGCGCAAAACCGGTCGTGACGACTTGGGTGATGGGAAGCAGGTCGACGAGGGGATCATAGCCGAGGTTCGCATAGACATGCGGATGGACTGTGAGCAGGCCGCTTGGGGCAAAGAGTAAGGTTGCCCCATCCGGAGCCGCTTCCTTGACGGCGCGAAGCCCGATTCGTCCGCCGGCGCCGGGTCGATTCTCGACGATTACGGGCCTGCCGAGGCTCTTTTGCATGTGATCGGCAAGCATCCTCGCGACTGCGTCCGCGGAGCTGCCGGCCGCAAACGGCCATACGATCTTGAGCGTCTGCTCCTGTGCGCCGGCAGCTCCGGGCCACAGAGCGAAAAAAGCGAGGCCGGCCAAAGCGGCCCGACGTGACAGAGTGTGCACGGCATCCTCCCAGTGTTCGGCAACGTCTGCGTGACAGGAAAGCACTGTGGGAGGCCGGGTGTCATGAAAAGCGCCGTGCAATGCTTCTGAAATTGTGTGAAATCTACTGGAGCCCGCAGCCACGGCGACGAGCAAGAGAACATGGCCGCAGTCGCTCAAAAGGTGTTCAGGTTTGAAGGCTATACGCTGGATTTGACGCGGCGCTCGCTGCGGGCCGGCGACTGCGTCGTCGAGCTGCGCCCGAAGAGCTTCGATGTGCTGGCCTACCTTGTCGAGCGTGCCGGCAGGCCGGCTGGCAAGGACGAAATCATTCAGGCCGTGTGGCCGGACGTAACGGTGACTGAGGAATCGCTGACGCGCTGCGTCAGCGATATCCGGCTGGCCCTCGACGACAGTGCTCAGCGCATCGTCAAGACCCTGCCCCGGCGGGGCTACGTGTTGGCCGCACCCGTCGATGGCCCCGGTGACTCGGCGATCTCTCCCGCGGCTCCCACCGAGCCGCTAGCCCCTCCACCACAGGACGACCGGCCGGCGATCGCTGTTCTGGCGTTCGCGAACGTCTCTGCCGATCCAGGCGAGCAGTATTTCAGCGACGGCATCACCGACGACATCATCACCGAGCTGTCGCGGTTCTCCAGCCTGATCGTGATCGCACGCAACTCCTCGTTCCAATACAAGGGCCGTTCGGTCGACGTGCGCAGGATCGGGCAGGAGCTGGGCGTAGGCTACGTGCTGGAGGGCAGCATCCGCCGCGACGGCGAACGTTTGCGCCTGACGGCGCAGCTGATCGACGCGCCCAGCGGCGCCCACCGCTGGGCGGAGCGCTACGACCGTCACTTGACGGACGTGTTTGCCGTCCAGGACGAGATCGCGCGCACCATCGCCGTCCTGGTCGCCGCACATGTCGACAAGGCAGAGCTGAACCGGGCGCTGATCAAGCCGCCAGCGTCGCTGCAGGCCTATGATTGCTACCTGCGGGGCGTCAGCTCAGTGGACGCTTTTTATGCGGCCTCTTTTTACGCGGCCTATAACATCGATCACCTGCGTGACGCCCGGCGTTGGTTCGAGCAGGCGATCGCCATCGACCCGCGTCATGCAAGGGCGTACGCGGCGCTGGCTGCGAGCTATCAGCCCACCTACGTGTACCGGTTCGAGGATGATGAAGATTTTTTCAATCCCGCCACCCTCGAAAGAATGAGAACGCTTGCCCTCAGGGCTATCGAGCTCGATCCCAGACTGCCGGATGGTCACAACAGCTTTGGAAACATACTTACGTTTCAAGGGCAGCACGACGCTTCGATGGCCGCGTATGAACGCGCGCTCGCCCTCAATCCCAATCAGGTCCCTTGGCGTTTTGCCGCCGCCTTGGTCTACGCCGGACAGCACGAACGGGCCATCGAGGTGGCGCGCGCCTGCATGCGCCTCGATCCGTTCTATCCTCCGCACGCACCGGGATGGCTCGGGTTCGCGTACTTCATGCTCGAGCGCTATTCCGAAGCCTTGCCGCCGCTGTTGGAAAGTACCTCGCGGGCTCCTGGATGGCAGGCAGGACATCTTTTTCTGGCAGCAACGTACGCGCGGCTCGGCGAGATCGACAGGGCCCGCGCGGTTGTGGCGGAAATGCTCCGGCTCATCCCTGAATATACCATCGGCAGCCCGCCTCAGCGCCTGAACCTCTACAAGCGACCCGAGGACGCCGAGCATTTCTTCGGTGCCTTGCGATTGGCCGGATTGCCGGAATAGCGCTGGTCGCAAGCTATCGGAACCGTCTGAAAAACTGGCACTCCTCCTCCGCGCGCCGTTCGGCAGCTTGCAGGGCAGCGCGATGGTCGGGGTCAGACCCTGCGGGCTGACCCCAGGGCACATCTGGCCGTCTGCCTATGTGCGGGCCCCACGCCCGCGATTTGTGTTACCTGGAGCATGCGGGAGTTGACCTTCGCGAGGGCCTGCCATGGGGTCAGACCCGCAGGGTCTGACCCCGCTTCAGCCCCCCGGCCCCTTGTTCGCTGCCCGCAGCCGCTCCGCCGCCAGCGCGATCGCCTCCACGATCTGGCCGTAGCCGGTGCAGCGGCAGAGGTTGGCGGAGATGGCCTCCACGATGTCCGCGCGCGTGGGCGTCAGCGTGCGCGCCAGCAGGGCGTGGGCGGCGAGGATCATGCCGGGCGTGCAGTAGCCGCACTGCAGGCCGTGCGTCTCGCAGAAGGCGTCCTGCAGCACGCTGAGCTCGCCGGGACCGGGCGAGAGGCCCTCGATGGTGGTGATGGCGTGGCCGTCGGCCTGCACGGCCAGCATCAGGCAGGAGCGCACGGGCTCGCCGTCGAGCAGGATGGTGCAGGCGCCGCAGACGCCGTGCTCGCAGCCGGCATGCGCGCCCTTCAGGCCGACATCGTCGCGGATGCAGCCGAGCAGCGTGGTGCGCGGCTCCACCTCCACGGCAATGCTGCGGCCGTTGACGGCGAGCTCAACGCGCATGCTGGCCTCCGGCCAGACGCGCATGCTGGCCTCCGGCCAGACGCGCATTCAGCCCTCCTCCGGCCGCCGCCTCGTCGCGGGCCTCCAGGATCGCGCGCCGGGCCAGCGTCGCGGCCACGCGCCGGCGGTAGGCGGCGGAGGCGTGATGGTCGCGCAGCGTCTCGAGGCCGGCGGTGGCGGCCTCCACGGCCTCGCGCACGGCGGCCTCCTCGAGGGGCCGGCCGATGAGCGCCGCCCCGGCGGCGTCGAGGCGCACCGGGGTGGCGCAGGCGCCGCCGATGCCGACGGCGAGCGCGATGCAGCGGCCCTGGCCGTCGAGCGCCACCTGCGCCGCGGCCGCCGCCAGGGCGAAGTCGCTGCGGCGCGCGGCGACCTCCTGGAAGCCGGTGCCGATGCGCTCCCCGGTCCAGACCGGGAAACGCACCGCGGTGAGAACGCCGCCCTCGGGGAGCGCGGTGAGCATCGGCCCGAGATGGAACGCCGCCGCCGCCAGCTCGCGCGTCCCCTGGGTTGTCGCCACCACCAGGGTCGCCTCCAGGGTCACGGCCACCAGGGGGATCTCCGCCGCCGGGTCGCCGTTGGCGATGGAGCCGCCGACGGTGCCGCGGTTGCGCGTCGGCGCGTGGCCGACCCAGGGCAGGGCCTTGGCCAGCAGCGGCGCCTTGCGCGCCACCAGGGGATCGCGCTCGGCGATCGCCTGGCGGGTTGCGGCGCCGACCGCCAGATGCGTGCCCGCGTCCTCGATGTGGGACAGCTCCGGGATGCGCGCGATGTCGACGAGGCGCGACGGCCGGGCGAGGCGCATGGCCAGCATCGGGATCAGGCTCTGGCCGCCGGCCAGGATGCGGGCGTCGGCATCGTCCGCCAGCATGGCGCAGGCCTCGCGCACGCTCGCGGGCCTCGCATAGTCGAACGCGACAGGCTTCATACGCCCGCCCCCTCCGGTTGCGCGCCGCCGAGGATCGGGCCTCGCGCCGCGGGGCATCATATCGCCATCCGTGCGCCAGTCACGTGCCAGTCATGTTGCCGGTCACGTCGCCGTTCCGCTTCCCGCCAGGACCGCGACCGCCCGGCTGCCGGCGGCACGGCCGAACACCAGCGCGCGCAGCATGGCGACCGCATTGGGCGCCGTGCCGTGGAAGTGGCCGGTGATCTCGCCGGCGGCATAGAGGCCCCGGATCGGGCCGCCCACGCCCAGCACCTCGGCCTCGGCATTGGTGGCGATGCCGCCGAACGTATAGGCAATGGCCGCGACGAGTGGCCAGGCGAGGTAGGGCGGCTCGTCGAGCGCGCGGCACCAGCTCGACTTCGGCGGCGACAGACCGGCCGCCGCCGCGAGCCCGTCGGCGCGCGCCGCATCGAACCGGGCCGGATTCCCAGTGGCGGCGGCATTGTAGCTCGCGATCGTCTCCTGCAGCGCCCCGGCAGGGATGCCGAGCAGCTCCGCCAGCTCAGCGATGGATGCCGCCCGACAGGGCGGCACTTCGGACCGCACCGCGCGCTCCCAGCCGGCGATGCCGTGGAGCCTGGCGTCGAGAATGGCGTAGGCGATGCGCCCGGGCGTGGCGAAATGGATCGTGCGCGCGAGCCGCTCCCAGGTCTCGTGCACCAGGCCGGCCCCCTCGTCGAAGAAGCGCCGTCCCGCGCGGTCGACGACGATGCCGTAGGGATAGACGAGCACCACAGGGGCCGGGCCGCGGCTGCGCGGATCGACGGGCTCGGCGTGCATGCCGCTCCAGTCGCCGCCCCCCTGCGCGCCGGCCGCGAGCGCCATGCGGATGCCGTCGCCGGTGTTGAAGGCCGTCCCCGGCGAGATGAGCTTCAGGCTCGCCGCCCCCTCGCCCAGGTGTTGCGCCAGCATCTCCGCGTTGCCCGCAAAGCCGCCGCAGGCCAGGACCACGGCCCGCGCCGCGATGATCTCCCGCCTGCCTGCGCCGGAGCGCACCTCGATCCCCGCGATGGCGCCGTCGCACCCGACGACGAGCCGCACGGCTGCGACCCCGTAGCGGATGGCGACGCCGGCGAGCAGCGCCGCCTCCTCCAGCCGCTCCAGGATGGCGATGCCACCGCCGACGGGCTGGATGCGCGGCGGCCCCTCGCTCAGGTAGTAGACGGGACGATGGAAGGCGACGCCGTGCCGCTCCAGCCAGGCGATGGTTGCCGGCGCATCGGCCGCCAGGCGCCGCACATAGGCCTCCTCCGTGCGGCCGCCCGAGGCTGCCCGTACATCCGCCTCGAAGCCCGGAGCGATGCGGTCGGGCGCCGCCATGCGCATGTAGGACGGGCTCCAGCGCGTGTTGCCCCCGTGCGCCCCCTTCTCCGCGCGCTCGATGAGGACCACGCGACAGCTCGTCCTCCGGACGCCGGCGGCCTCGGCCGCCGCCAGCGCGGCGCTGAGCCCGGCGGCGCCGCTGCCCACCACGACCACGGTGGCGCCCGCGAAGGAGCCGTGCGTCACGGCTGCGGGCCGTCGTCGCTGACTGGGGTGGTGACGACCAGGAAAACGAGATCGACGAGGCCGGAGTTCTCGATCGAGTGCTCCACGCCCGGCGGCAGATAGATGACATCGTGCCTGCGCACCACGCGGCGCTCCCCGCCGATCTGCATCAGGCCCTCGCCCTCGAGCACGTGATAGATCTGCTCCTGCACCTTGTGCTTATGCAGCTTCACGCAGGCCATCGGCTGGTACATGGAGATGCGGTAGTCGACGTGCCGCGACCCCGCGCCCTCCGGATCCACCAGCGGCTTCGACAGCGCCCCGCCGAAATGATCCGGATACTGCTTCCACGCCACCTCCGCGATGTTGCGGACGAGCGGCTTTCGATCAGCCTTGCTCATATCTCCTCCTCCTCCCTCGCTGTGGGCCGCTTAAGTAGAGTTTCCTTGTTGGGCAAGCGCTTCGGCGCAGCTCTCGCGTCCGCTTTCGATGCCGGACATGGCACGGTCAGATCCAACCCGGAGCTGCCAACGTTGCAATTTCGAACACCTTACATGGCACCCGGAAGGTCAGGACTATCCATGGTTACGGCAGCCGACCAATAGGAGCGAAGCTGGAAGCCCAGCCATCGGTGCGCCTTCCCAACTGTCGCTGGCGTCGCCGAACTCCTCAGTGTGGATGAGCTGACATCCAGAAGAGAGCATTGCGGAGATGTAGTCGGCAACGGTCCAATGAAATTCGAACTGCTCCAATTCCCCCGGCGAAGGGTACAGTACGTCGGGCGCAACCTCAGAGCGGTGAGGTCCGCGCTCAAAGTAACCGACACCGACTTGGAGATGGCTGGGGGATTTCTTCCACACACGCCGAAACGGATGGTACTCGCTGACAATCAACAGGCCACCGGGCTTCAGGACGCGAACGGCTTCCCCGTAGTAGCGCGGGAGATCGGAAACCCATACTGCCACGTGGCCCCCGGTATAGACGAGGTCGTACGCCTCATTCTGCAGAGCCGACAGATCAACAACATCAGCACGCAAAAAGTCGACCTGAAGGCCGAGCCTGGCAGCGCGGTTGCGTGCAACATCGAGCTGTGGCTCTGAGATATCGACGCTCATCACTTTCGCTCCCAGGCCCGATAGAGCGAAGACGACTTGGTTGTCGCCGCTGCCAAGCACCGCAATGCTCTTGCCAGCAACACCCCTGAGCCATCGGAGCTCGGCCGAATGCAGAGCAAGCGAAGGGTCACGGTGGCACTTCTCCCAAATGCCTCGCGTGTCGGCACGATAAGCCCAGGACGCCGAACCAGCATCCCAGCGACGACGATTGGCCTCGTGGAAAAGGTCAGTCATGGCAGCATTCACACCCCACGCAATGCGATCGAGTGGACAGTTTTTGTTCCGACTGATTGTCGCGGCTCAACAAATGTCCTACCGTTGCTCTATGCCCTACCCTTCAAAGGTAATCTTGCATACACCGCTCGCTGATCCTACGAAGCTTCCTTCCTTTGTCGAGACCTGCCTCGCCGACGGCGTCGTCCTGATAGCCATTTTCGGTTCCGATTGCGAAAAGGTGGAGGACCTGATCGACGAGCTTGTGGTCGGAGATGCTTCGGACGAGAGCAGGTTCGTCATGACATCGTCCCACCCTAACCCCAAGTTCCTGAGATAATTCGCGTCAAAATATTGAATATGTGAGTCCTTTCAACAGATTACGTCATTTCGCGACCACGTCTTGTTAGCCAGCGACTGGGTACAGAAAAGACTTTGCAGATCAATCGACTATCGCTCTGCGAGTCATGGGTACAAGAACCCACATCCAGAAGTTGAACATCCCTGATTTTCTGAATCAATTGAGTCACTTGACCGATGGGATCGTCTCAGATGTCGGGGAACTTCGGCCTAACGAGTCCCTCGACGAAGTCTTGGAGTTCGTCGCAGTTTACGATGCGGGGCCGGGCGCACAAATCGAGCAGGTAAAGTTCTAAGGGCGCTTCACTGGTCGCTGAAGGAGTCCGCCCGGCGCAGCGTCCCGGCGCCTTACTCGCCCGGCACCCAGCGCTGGCCGAACACGGGCTCCTTGTGCGGCGTCGGCGGGAGCTGCCAGGTGCCGGTGGCCGGCGGGCGCACCTCGGCGTCCACGTGCACGTCGATGAGGAACGGCATGTTGGCCTTCACCGCGTGCTCGAGCGCGCCCTTGAAGTCCTCCGACCTGGTGATGGTGAGCGCATCGACGCCGCTGGCCTTGGCCCAGCCGGCGAAGTCGGGGTTGTAGGGCGTCCGGTTGCCGCCCGAGTGGAACATGGTGCCGAGCTCGCGCCCGCCGAAAAGCCCGAGCTGGATGTCGCGGATCGAGACCCAGCCGAAGTTGTTCCAGATCACCCACACCACGGGGATATCGTACTCCACCGCCGTGCACAGCACGTGCGGCACCATGGAGAAGCAGCCGTCGCCGGCGATGGCGACGCAGGGCCGGTCGGGCGCAGCGAGCTTGGCGCCGAGCACGCCGGCGGCGCCGAAGCCCATGCCGGAGAAGCCCCACGAGTTGAGCATGGTCTGCGGCCGGCGCGCCTTCCAGAACTGCATGTACCAGTTGTGGTTGACGCCCACGTCGCAGGCGAGGATGGCATCGTCGGGCAGCACCGCCTGGCAGTCGGCGACGACGCGCTCGGGGCGGATCGGCGAGGCGTGGATGTCGAAGTTGGGCCGCGTGAAGGCCTCCCACTCGGCCTGCCAGCGGGCGATGTCCGCATGCCAGGCCGCCAGCGCCCCGTCGCGCGTCGGCGCCCGGCGCTCCACCTCCGCCAGCAGCTGGCGCAGCACGGTGCGCGCATCGGCCAGGATGGGGAGGTCCGGTGGATAGTTGCGGCCCAGCTCGTCGGGGTCGACGTCGATGTGGATCAGCCTGGCATGCGGGAAGTTCCAGGAGTAGCCGGGCAACCACGAGGACGCCGAGCGGTCGTCGAAGCGCGCGCCGACGGCGATCACCAGGTCGGCGCGGCGGCCCGCCTCGTTGGCGGGATAGGCCCCGTTGCGGCCGATGAAGCCGAGCGACAGCCGATCCGTCATGTCGAGGCAGCCCATGCCGTTGGGCGAGGAGATCACGGGGATGCCGAGCCGGTGCGCGAATTCGGTGAGCTCCTTGCCCGCCTCCGACAGGGTCACGCCGTGGCCGATGAAGAGCACGGGGCGCTCCGCCTTCAGGATCAGGTCGAGCGCGGCGGCGACCTGCTCGGGGGAGGCGCCGCTCCGCTGGGCGCCGTGTGTCGGGGCCGGCGGCGGCACCTCCACGTCGGCCTCCTCCTGGAACACGTTGAACGGCACGTCCAGGTTCACGGGGCCTGGCCGTCCCGACAGCATCGCCGTCATCGCCTGCCTGAGCGCCAGCGGCAGCATGTCGACACGGGTGACCTGGAAGCTGCGCTTGACCACGGGGCGGATGATGCTGGGGAAGTCGGCCTGGAAGTGCTTGTTGATCTCCTGGAACGGGCTGCGGTTGAACTGCTGCGTCGGCACGTTGGCGGTGATCGCGAGCAGCGCCGAGCTGTCCGACAGCGCCACCTGCAGCGGCATCACGATGTTGCACGAGCCGGGCCCGCACGAGGTGAGCGTCGCCACCGGCTCGTGGCGCACACGGAAATAAGCGTCCGCCATGTGCGCCGCCACCTGCTCGTGCCGCGGCGACACCATCCTGATGCGGTCCCGCACCTGATGGAGCGCGTCGAGCATGCCGACGTTGCCGTGCCCGCAGATCCCGAACACATAGGGAATCCCGCTCCTGACCAGATACTCCGCGATCAGGTCGGCGCCCTTCATCCGCGTCATGCTCGCTCGTCCGTTGGTGTCAGACCCTGTGGGGCTGACACCATCCCGCAACCGCCGGCATTGGGCAAGCCGGTGTCCACCCGTCATCCCGGAAGCTGAGGGCGCAGCCCGAAGCTATCCGGGACCTCCTGCAACGAACCTCACCTCACGAGGTCCCGGGTCGGAGCGCTGCTCGCCTGCAGCGCGCAGCGCTCCGTCCGGGATGACGGGTCGGTGCCTCACTCCGGCTCGTCGCGTCGCTTCAGCTTGCGCGGGCCCAGCAGGTCTCCGGGCGTCTCGAGCTTGCGCGACAGGAAGATCGCCGCATCGAGCTTGTGGAAGTTGCGCTTGCGGTAGAAGCGCAGGGCCTCCTCGTTGTTCTCGGCCACCTCGAGCACGATGTGGGTGCAGCCCCTGAGGCGGGCCGCGTGCTCGATCTGCTCGAACATGAACGAGCCGATCCCGAGCCCGTGATAGCCCGGATGCACCGCGATCTCCTCGACGAACAGCGGGCGCATGCCGCGCTTCTCGAAGTAGCGGTGGTTCATCCAGCTGTCGGTGCCCGCGATCTCGTAGGCGTACTCCGCGTAGCCCACCAGCTCCGCCTTGCCGCCGCGCCTGATCTCGAACAGCAGCTGCTCGACGCCCTCGTCCTCGTAGGTCTCCTCGAACCTCTGCTTGTGGCGCGGGCGCTGGAACTCCACCGTCTCCCGGTTCACGTCGCGGAACACGAGCTTGAGGAACTGCCACACGCGATTGATGTCGCGCCGGTGCATGCGGCGCACATGCAGCTCGATCCCCTCGGCGGTGGTTCCGCCCGCATACTCTTTCTCGCTCATGGCGACAGGATAGCAAGACGCGCGTCCCGGTGTCAGACCCTCCGGGTCTGACACCGTTAGTACACCGACGCTCGGTGTCTCCCTCTCCAGGTTAACCTCGCGGTGCCGGCTGGCGTGGCCGTCCTTGACCCAGGTCAGGCGCCGACGCCGGCGCGTGCTGAGCCGGGACGGGCCGGCGCGCCCTGCGTTCCCGGAAACCGAGGCCAGGCCTTCAGGCCGGGGCCGAGGTTATCCGGGACCTTCCCCCTCACTCTTGCACGTTGCCCCGCCGTGCACGCCACTCGGCGTAGGTGATGCGGCGCAGCTCGAAGGTGTCGCGCTGGCGCGCATAGCCGTTGCCGGAAAGCCTCCCGACCGGCCGCAGAGCCGCGAAGTCGACGTTGAGGGTGTCCGGGTCGACGATACCCGGGCGCACGTGCACGCCGAGCACCTCGCCGATCAGCAGCTCGCGGCGCGCGCCGAACATCAGCCCCACCGTGCGCCGGCATTCGAACGCCGCGGGCGCGGTCGCCAAACGCGGCGGCTTCACCTGGATCGAGGCGGCAAGCTCGAGATCCGCGGCCACCGTCTCGCTCTCGCCCGGCGGGAAATCGATGGCCGTGACGTTCATGGCCTCGGCGATCGCCTCGTCGACCAGGTTGACCACGAACTCGCCGCTCGTCTGGATGTTGCGCGCAGTGTCCTTGGGCGTCCCGTCCGGCCTGTGCTGAACGCCGAGCGCAATGACGGCGGGGTCCTCGGAGAACACGTTGAAGAAGGAGAACGGCGCGGCATTGACGACGCCATCCGGCCCCAGCGTCGTGACCAGCGCGATCGGACGCGGCACCACGAGGCCGGTGAGCAGCTTGTAGCGCTGGCGCGGCTCGAGATCGGCAAACTTCAGGCTGAGATCGGGCATTGGATCTGTAGCTTTGCTCGAGGAATGCGATGCGAGGGCGGGGCTTCCGGGAATGCGGGGGCCGCGACGCCGCCGGCCTACCTCCGCGACCGGTTCGCGCGCGTGCGATGGCGCTGGAACGAAATCTCGGCGCTGGCGTAGGCCTCCTGCAGCTCCACGTTCCAATAGCGCAGATCGGTGAGGGCGATGGGCCCGCCGGTGACGGCGCAGCGCACGAAATCGCCGGGCGACACGACCTGGAACTCGCCGTCGTAGTAGCGCAGCCTCGCCTCTCCCCTGAGGCCGAACAGACGTTCAAACCGATTCATGCCTCGTTGCCCCTCGGCGCGCTGAGAAGGAAGCCTGTGGCCGCCCGCAACCGCCGACGATAGCGCAAACGTATCGGCGCGGGCAGCGGCATCGTGTCCGGATCGGCCGTGGGCGACGCGGTCGTCAAAACAGGGAGCCCTGGTCCTCGTCCCGTGCGCCGGCCTTGACCTTGGTGCGCACCGGCTCGCTGCGCCGCGCCGGCTGCGGCGTATGCCCCTCCGGCTTGCCGCCACCGGCAGCCTCGACCCCGACGTGGCCATCCGCGAGCTCGATGTCGAGGCTCTGGCCCGGCGTCACCTGGCGGACCGAGCGCACGCTCGTGCCCCGGGCATCCCGCACCAGGGCGAAGCCGCGCCTCAGGACACCCTGATAGCCGAGCGAGGCAAGCAGCTTGGCACAGGCGTCGAGATGCCGTCGCCGGTGCCCCACGGCGTAGAGCACGCCCTGGCGCAGGCGCGCGCGCAGGAGGGCGACGCGCTCCACCGAGCGCCCGACGGGCCCGGCGACGAGTTGCGGGGTCAGGCGCCCGGCCAGGCGCTCCAGGCGCGCCCGGCGCGGCCCAGTGCTGCGGGCGAGCGAGGCCGTGGCATGCCGCCTCAGCGCCTCGAGGCGGTCGCGTGCCCGCCCCAGGCGCGACTGCAGGAGTTGCGGCGTCAGGCGCGACGCCACCCGCACCAGCCGCCGCTCGTGCGCGCGTGTGTTCTCGAGCAGCGCGCGCCCCAGCCGCCGCTCCACGGCGTCGTAGCGCTGCCGCGGCAAGGCCAGCAGGTCCTGCCGGCGCGGCAGGCCGCGGGCCGCCGCACGCAGATGCGCACGCGTGGCGTCGATGAGCCGGTGCACCGCCGTCTGCAGGCGCAACGCGAGCTTGCCGCTCTGCTCGATCAGCAGGGCATACTTGGGCACCGCCCATTCCGCGGCCTTGGTCGGCGTCGGCGCCCGGGCGTCGGCGGCGAGGTCGATGAGCGTCCAGTCGGTCTCGTGCCCGACGGCGGAGATCAGCGGAATCTTGCTTGCCGCCGCCGCCCGCACCACCGCCTCCTCGTTGAAGCCCCACAGGTCCTCCAGGCTGCCCCCGCCGCGGGCCACGATCAGCACATCGGGCCTGGGGATCGGGCCACCCACGGGCAGCGCATTGAACCCCTTGATGGCAGCAGCAACCTCCGCGGCGCAGGTGTCGCCTTGCACCCGCACCGGCCACAGCAGGACCCGGGCCGGGAAGCGCTCGGCGAAGCCCGCCAGCATGTCGCGGATCACCGCCCCGGTCGGCGAGGTGACGATGCCGATCACCCGCGGCAGGAACGGCAGCTTGCGCTTCCTCGCCTCGTCGAACAGCCCCTCCTGCCCGAGCTTGCGCTTGCGCTCCTCGATGAGCGCCATCAGGGCGCCGACCCCGGCCGGTTCCAGCGCGTCGATGACGATCTGGTAGCGCGAGCTTCCGGGATAGGTCGTCACCCGGCCCGTGGCGATCACCTCCAGCCCCTCGGCCGGCTTGATCCTGAGCCCCGGCACGGTCGAGCGCCAGATCACGGCCTCGATCCTGGCCCTGTCGTCCTTCAGCGTGAAATAGCAATGCCCCGAGGCGTGCTTGCCCCGGAAGCCCGAGATCTCGCCGCGCAGGCGCACATAGCCGTAGGCCCGCTCCAGCGTCCCCTTGATGGCGGCGCTGAGTTCCGACACCGAGAACTCCGGCAGGTTGCTGCCCTTCTGGGCCGTGTTGGCGGTGCTGTCGGCGGTCTCGACCACGATCACCCCTGGCTTTGTTCGACTCCCATTCAATGATACATGAGGGCGCGCCACACAACGGCCAAGTGTTGCGGCCTTTTCCAGGGTTTTTGGCGGGGGCTCGGCATGAACGTGCTTCTCATCGGGTCCGGCGGTCGCGAGCACGCGCTGGCCTGGGCCTTGTCGGCCAGCCCGCTGCTGACCGAGCTCTACTGCACGCCGGGCAACGCCGGCATCGCCGAGGTTGCAACCTGCGTTCCGCTCGATGCGGCCGACCACGCCGCGGTGGTGCGCTTCGCCCGCGAGCACGTCATCGGCCTCGTCGTGATCGGCCCGGAAGCGCCGCTGGTGGCCGGCCTCGCCGACGACCTGGAGGCCGCCGGCATCAAGGTGTTCGGGCCCTCCAGGGCCGCCGCCCGGCTCGAGGGCTCCAAGGGCTTCGCCAAGGATTTTCTCGCCGAGCACGGGATACCGACGGCGCGCTACGCCCGCTTCGCCGACAAGGCTGCCGCCCTCGCCTGGCTCGATGGCCAGCCCATGCCCATCGTCGTCAAGGCCGACGGCCTGGCCGCCGGCAAAGGCGTCACCGTCGCCGAGACCCGCGAGGTTGCAGCCGCCGCCGTCGAGGATTGCTTCTCCGGCGCCTTTGGAGCCGCCGGCGCCGAGATCGTGATCGAGGAGTGCCTCCTCGGCGAGGAGGCGAGCTTCCATGCCCTCGTCGACGGCACGCACGCCCTGCCCCTGGTCTCCGCCCAGGACCACAAGCGCGCCTTCGACGGCGAGAAGGGCCCCAACACCGGCGGCATGGGCACCTACTCGCCGGCGCCGGTGGTGACGCCCGAGATCGCCCGCCGCGCCATGGACGAGATCGTCTGGCCGACCGTCAGAGGCATGGCCGCCCGCGGCACGCCGTTCAAGGGCGTCCTCTACGTGGGCCTGATGATCACCGACACCGGCCCCAAGGTGATCGAGTACAACGTGCGCTTCGGCGATCCGGAGGCCCAGGTCCTCATGCTGCGCCTCAAGTCCGACCTGCTGCCGGCCCTGATTGCCGCCGCCGACGGCGTTCTCGACAAGTTCGACCTGCGCTGGCACGACGATGCCGCACTCGCCGTGGTGATGGCCGCCAACGGCTATCCGGGCGCCTACGCCAGGGGCAGCGAGATCCGCGGGCTCGATGCGGCGCGGGCCGTCGAAGGCGTCGAGGTATTCCACGCCGGCACGGTCCAGGACGGCCCGCGGCTTCTCGCCAACGGCGGGCGCGTCCTCAACGTCGCCGCGCGCGGGCAGACCATCGCCGAGGCGCAGCGGCGCGCCTATGCCGCCGTGGCCAGGGTCGAATGGCCCGGCGGCTTCTATCGGTCTGATATTGGGTGGAGGGCTCTACTGCCATGACTCCTGATCAGGGCCAATTTAATGCCACACGCCGGGAAATAGTGGAAAATTACATGTGGGCCGGCGACAAGCCCGACGAGGAGACAAGAAAAATCCAGCAAGGCCGAACGGTGCGGCACCTCCTTCTGGAAGACGTAACCACAGCGGCAATGCACCACGCTTTGCAGACGGGAACGGGGCTCGATGAGTTTCGCGTGCTGGCAGAGGGAGGTGTCTGGGTTGTCAATGACTTGCAGGGCGCTCTCACCGACTGGAGGGAAGGCAAGCCAGCTCTCAATAAGCAGTGGAACTTCTGGCGGCACGAAGGCAACCCTTGGCATCTCATCAAGAACCAGAAGCAGCCCTACATGGATCGCTCCTCCATAGAGGAAGCAGCTTCGGCTTATCTTCTTCTCCCTTACCGGGCCGAACGGCTTGAACGGACGTTCGTTGACGTATTAGTTGCGCTCGAGATGTATGCATTCGGCGAAATGATGTTCACGAAGTATCCGGTAGGGTTACGGTGGCTTCCAACGCGGTCTCCAATCCAAGAAAAACACATACTTCGAAGATATCTTGGTGGCCAAGTCTGGAGCGCTGCGATCTTTCTCGGGGGTGCTTGGCTCGCAGGCGATGCTTTGAATGGTTTGGTGGCGAATGTGTTGATCTTCGTTTTCTTAGCACTTGTTGTCCTCTCGACGGTTCTGCTGCCATTCGCGTGGCGGCATCAAACGAAAGCACGCAGCACCGTGTGGAAGTGCTTACACGGTATGTTCGAGACGTACTCTGAGCTCAGTTCGGATGGCACGATCAGCACACGCCGACTGAGAGAGGTTGCGGTAAAGGCGGCGGACGTGGGCGTAGGTTGGCCCGGGCCTCTCTTCGCTATCCTCGATGACAACCTTGCGAGATCGGGAAAGTTATAGTCCTGCTTGCATCACCAGGACCGAACACACATGAGCCCTCTGCCCGACC
>Ga0209382_10003654_pt1 | contig 21164 bp, 17 predicted proteins | sample SoiMetdeltSBSDD5_FD_187599 | JGI IMG/M metagenome (GOLD analysis project Ga0209382, IMG submission 187599) | Bulk soil microbial communities from a Populus tree surrounding site in Tennessee, USA - Soil MetaG P. deltoides SBSDD5 (SPAdes) (version 2) | ecosystem: Environmental > Terrestrial >... | reverse complement strand
ACGGGCAGGCGCTGGTAGAAGGGTGCGCCGGGGTCGGTGCCGGCCACCATGGGCGTGTCGATGCCGCCGGGATGGACCGAGTTCACCCGGATCCCCTTGTGCCCCAGGTCGATGGCCGCGGTCTTGCTCAGCCCCCGCACCGCCCACTTGCTGGCCACGTACGCCCCCAGGAACGGGAGGCCCTGGAGCCCGGCGGTCGACGACACGTTGACGATGGCCCCGCCGCCCGCCTCGACCATCGAGGCGGTCACCGCCTTCATGCCCAGGAACACGCCGGTGACGTTGACCCGCATCACGCGCTCGAAGTCCTCCAGCGTGGTCTTGTGCAGCGACTGGAAGTGGAGGATGCCGGCGTTGTTGATCAGCACGCTGACCGGCCCGAAGGCCGCCTCGGTGGCCTTGACCGCCGCCTCCCACTGGGCCTCGTCGGTGACGTCGAGGTGGACGTAGAGCGCGGCGTCGCCGATCTCGGCCGCGACGGCCTGCCCCTCCTCGTCCAGCACGTCGCCCAGCACCACCTTGGCGCCCTCGGCCGCGAACAGCCGCGCCTCGGCCGCGCCCTGGCCCCGGGCGCCGCCCGAGATGATGGCGACCTTGCCGTCGAGCCGTCCCGTCATGTTCGTCCTCTCGCTCATGTAGTGGGCTTGTCGGCGCCGACGGCCCACATGGCGAAGAACTGCGAGCCCCCACCGTAGGCGTGCCCGAGCGCCACCCGCGCCCCGTCGATCTGGTGCTCCCCCGCCTGGCCCCGCACCTGCATCGCGGCTTCGGCGAAGCGGATCATGCCCGAGGCACCGATGGGGTTGGACGACAGCACGCCGCCCGACGGGTTCCAGGGGATGTCGCCGTCCATGGCCGTGGCGCCGTCCTCCACCAGGGTCCAGCCCTTGCCCTCGTCGGCGAAGCCCAGGTTCTCCAGCCACATGGGCTCGTACCAGGAGAACGGCACGTACACCTCGGCCACGTCGATGTCCTCGCGGGGGTTGGTGATGCCGGCCTGGGCATAGACGTCGGCCGCGCAGGCCCGGCCCCCCAGCGGATTCACCTGGTCCCGCCCGGGCGCCATCGTGGGCTCCGAGCGCATGGCCCCACCCAGCATCCACGCCGGGTCGGTGGCCGCGTCGCCGCCCGCTTCGTCGGTGAGGACCATGGCGCAGGCCCCGTCCGAGGACGGGCAGGTCTCGGAGTAGCGGATCGGGTCCCACAACATCATCGAGTCCTTGACCGACTCGAACGTTATGCCCTCCTCGTGGAGGTGGGCCTTGGGGTTCTTGAGGGCGTTCTGGCGGTCCTTGAGCGCCACCAGCACGCCGATGTGGTCGGGGGCGCCCGAACGCCGCATGTAGGCCCGGATGTGGGGCGCGAAGTAGCCGCCCGCCCCGGCCACCAGTGGCGGCGAGAAGGGGATGGGCAGCGTGAGCGCCCACATGGCCTCGCTCTCGGACTGCTTCTCGAAGGCCACGGTCAGCACCCGGCGGTGGATGCGGGCCTGGACCAGGCTGGCGGCCACCAGGGTGGTGGAGCCGCCTACCGAGCCCGCGGTGTGCACCCGCAGCAGCGGCTTGCCCACCGCCCCGAGCGCGTCGGCGAGGTAGAGCTCGGGCATCATCACGCCCTCGAAGAAGTCGGGCGCCTTGCCGATGACCACGGCGTCGATGTCGGCCCAGGTCATGCCCGCGTCGTCGAGCGCCTCGACCGCCGCCTCACGCACCAGTCCCGCGATGGACACATCGCCCCGGGTGGCCTGGTGGTGGGTCTGGCCGATCCCGACCACGGCGACCCGCTCCTTGCTCATCAGCCCTCCCCTTCCAGCACGCACACCAGGTTCTGCTGCAGGCACGGCCCGCTCGTGGCATGGGCCACCGCCCGCTGCGCCTCACCCCGCGAGATGCGGGAGGCGGCCTCGCCGATGCGGATCAGCCCGGCGGCGATCAGCGGGTTGCCGGCCAGCGGGCCACCCGACGGGTTGACGCTCACGCCGTCGCCCAGGCCCAGCGCCCGCCGCACCAGGACCTCCTGGTGGGTGAACGGTGCGTGCAGCTCGGCCACATCGACCGGCCCCTCCCCCACCCCGGCGTGCTCGGCCGCCTGGCGGGTCGAGACGGAGGCGGTGAGGTCGCGCACCCCCAGGGCGTGCGCTTCGACCCGGTGGTCGAGGCCCCGGATCCAGGCCGGGTGCTCGGACAGCTCCCGCGCCCGGTCGCCGGCCGCCAGGATCACCGCCGCGGCCCCGTCGGTGATGGGCGGGCAGTCGTGGCGGCGCAGGGGCGCGGCGATCTCCGGCTCCTTGAGCAGCACCTCGGGGTCGTCGGACCCCTGCAGCTGGGCATAGGGGTTGGCGGCCGCGGCCCGGCGGCTGCGGGCGGCGATGCCCGCCATCTCGGCCACGTCGGTCACCCCCGCGTCCAGGCAGGCCCGGGCCTGCAAGGCGGCCAGCGCGAGGCTGTCGGGCCACAGCGGGGCCTGGTAGTAGGGGTCGAGCTGGCGGGACAGCACGTCGCGCAGCGATCCGGGCGACGACTTGCCGTAGCCGTACACCAGGGCGGTGTCGGCCGCGCCGGTCTGGATCTTGACCCACGCCTCGTACAGCGCCCAGGCGCCGTCCATCTCCACGTGGCTCTCGCTGATGGGCGGCGAGGCGCCCACCCCGTCGAGCGTCGACACGAAGCTGAACGCCGAGCCGGCGAGGTAGTCGGTGCTGCCCGAGCAGGTGAAGTCGATCTGGGTCTGGTCCAGCCCCACGTCGCTCTTGACCTGGTGCAGGACCGGCATCAGCAGCTCGACCTCGTTGCGGTACGGCTCCCGCCGCACGTGCTGCGACTGGGCGAAGGCCACCACCGCGACATCCCGCATCAGACATGCTCCCGGTAGGTCTCGTAGGCGGCATCGGGCTCACCCGTCGGACGCCACCACTTGATGGACGCGAGGTCGTGGGTCAGCTGGTCGTCTTCCACCCACACCGCCTCGACCCGCATGCCCATGCGCACCTGGTCGAACGGGATCTCCTGGATCATCCCGAACAGGCCCATGTCGCCGCCGTCGGGCAGCACGGTGGCGCACACGTAGGGCAGCTCCATGGCCGACCCCGAGAACTTGACGTTGACCACGCAGAAGGTGGTCACGATCCCCCGGTCGGGCAGCTCCACCTGCTCGCTGGTGGGCACGCCGTCGATCGGGCACGAGCCCCGGGGCGGCAGGATGACCTTGCCGCAGGTGCCGCAGCGCTCGCCCAGGATCTTGTGGGACTGGATGCCCCGCAGGAACCGGGACGTGGCCCGCCCGGCGGTGAAGGTGTACTCGAGCCGGGCCGGCGTCCGGATCGAGCGCACCGGCTCGACGTCCTGCAGAGCCGGGGGGAGCTGTACCGGGCTCATGCGGGCTCGAAGCAGGCGATGTCGGTGATGGCGCCCTCCCGCTGGTCCGCCCACCGGACCCGCACCTGCATGCCGGTGCTCACCCGGTCGGGCGACCCGGCGTCGAGGACGTGCAGCAGGCCGGTGTCGGCGCCGTCCATGCGCACCAGGGCCCAGGCGAAGGGCCGGTCGAGCGGCTGGTTCGGCCGGGGCGACGGCTCCCACGACCAGGTGGTGACCGTGCCGGTGTCGCCCAGCTCGACCAGCTCGCCGAGCTCTTCGCTCGTGACCGGGTCGTACTCGACCGGCGGGCACAGCACCCGGCCGTCCCCCGTGCGCACCCCGAGCACCAGGCCCTCCCGCAGGCCGGTCAGGAACGCGCTCTGGACGGGCCCGACGGTGCGGCTGAACGGATACTCGACCACCATCGGCGCCGACAGGATCTCGGCCTCAGCCATGCCACCTCCCCACGAACTCACCGTGAACTGAAACAGGTTCTACTTTCAGGCGGCAGGTCTAGCAGCTTTCCGGCCCGCCCACGAAACAGACCGGATCTGGTTCCGGACGCGAGGAGGAGGGGCCCGCAGGCCCCTCCTCTCCCGGTGCTCGATTGGTTCCGAGGGTCAGGTCGGCGACTGGCCGCGCCGCCGGCTGTACACCCCGAACCCGATGCCGGCCGCCAGCAGCACCAGCGCCACGGCCACCAGGCCGAGCGTGTTGGCGCCGGTGTCCGGCAGCCCGCCACCCTCGTCGGGCTGCGTGGTCGGCGGCGTGGTGGGGGTGGTGCTGGGCGTGCCCTGTTGCGGGACGATCGAGTCCGTCGTCGTGGTGTCGTTCGGTGGGGTCGTGGTCGACGACGTCGAGGAGGGCGACGAAGTGGGCGGCGTGTGCACCTCCACCTCGACCTCGTCCATGTCCATCGAGGGCGTGACCACCAGGAACGCCATGTCCTGCACGTAGCGGTCTGCGAACAGCCGCACGCCGGCCGTGACGCCTGCGCCGTAGGCGTAGAGGGACGCCTCGCCGGCCTCGGACGCCTTGAGCCATATCTCGTCGCCGTCCGACGCGGGGCCCTCGAACGGGCTGCCGTCCTCGTTGTGGAGCGTGACGCCCTCGCTCGGGGTCAGCTCGACCGACGCCGCCGTCGTGTGGATGACGAACGGCCCGATGAGCTGGCCGGGAATGGCGTCGACGTCCGTTTCCCCGGAGATGTTCACGGTGATGGGGCCGCCCAACGCGGGCAGCGCATCGGCGGCTACGGCGGCGAGGATCGCCTGGTAGTTGGCGAGCACCGCCGGGTGCCCGTTGGACCCCTCCAGCTCGAAGCCGTTGGTGAAGTGCCAGATCGCGGCCTGGGTGCCCGCCGCCTTCTCGGAGTCGGTGCCCGTGATCTCGTGGCCCTCGGGGCCCGAGCCGATCGGGAAGTAGCTGTTCAGGATGCGCTCGACCGCATCGCGGTTGGCGACCCCCGACTCGTCCCAAGGCGCCTCGGGGAGCACATCGCCCTCCTTGATGCCGCCGATGAAGTCGACGCAGTACGCGAGGTCGACGTCCTCCGAGCCGTCGACCTGCAGGTTCAGGAGGCCGGCCTTGGGGGTCTGGGTCCCGCCGCCCGGTAGGTGGCCCTTGACCGTCTCGTGAAGGTCAGAGACGCCCTGGAACTCCCCGGAGTCGCCGTCGTCTGCGGATGATGGTGCTGCGAACGTGCCGACCAGTCCCGCGGCGAGCGCGAGGCTGGCAACGACGGCTGCTACGCCTCGTCGCGAGGCAGCGCGTTGGGCAATGGTCATGTCTCTCCCCAAGCTCGGTTGCGGGTCCTAGAGCGAGGACCGCGCGTGTCGTCTGGTTACGGGCCCGGATTCGCCTGGCTCCCCACGGGCGCAGCGATCAGGTCGCCCTGTGGATCTCAGCCTGCCCCAGCGACCGAACGCGTCTCGCCCGCCGGCGGAGAAGCTAACACGCGGGCGCGGCCGAGCATGACATGCCCGGTTCAGAAGTCGTCAACCTGAAATCTTCTGCCCGGACGCGTCGAGGGATCCGCACGCAGCGGGTCCCTCGAGTAATCGCCCGAGGGACCCGCGAGGTGGCGGGCCCTCGATCAAATGTGATCTCAGAAGATGATGACCGAGCGGATGACCGTGCCCGCCTTCAGGTCGGCCACGGCCTCGTTGACGTCGTCGATGGCGATCTTCTTGGTCACCATGCCCTCGAGGTCGAGCCGGCCATTGCGCCACAGGTTGAGCATGCGGGCGAAGTCGCTGCGCACGTCGGCCGAGCCGTAGTACGAGCCCATGAGCGTCTTCTCCTGGAAGAACAGCTCGAAGGCGCTGAACGAGACCATCTCCTGCGGGGCACCCACGCCGATGATGCAGGTGGTGCCGCCGCGGCGGGTGGCGTCGTAGGCGCTACGCATGGTCAGGGGCAGGCCGATGGCCTCGAAGGCGAAGTCGAAGCCGTCGCCGCCGGTGATCTGCTGCGAGGCGTCGCCCAAACCGTCGGGCTTGACCGCGTGGGTGGCCCCGAAGCGGTGGGCATCCTCCAGCTTGGAATCGACCAGGTCGACCGCCACGATCTCCGAGGCGCCGGCCACCTTGGCCCCCTGGATGGCGGAGATGCCCACGCCACCGCAGCCGAACACCACGACCGACGACCCGGGCGTCACCTTGGCGGTATTGAGGGCCGCGCCCACGCCGGTCATGACGCCGCAGCCCACCAGCGAGGCGATCTCGTGCGGGGTCTCCGGGTCGATCTTCACCACGCCCTGCTCGGGCATGATCATCTCCTCGGCCCAGGTGCCCGAGCCCGCGAAGCCGGCCACCGGGGCGCCGTCGAGCATGAAGTGCGGGAGCATCCCGACGCCGAACGTGATGTTCATGCACAGGTTGGGCTGCTTGCGGTCGACGCAGTACTTGCACGAGCCGCAGGGGGCACTCCAGGCGATGATCACGTGGTCGCCGGGCTGGACCGAGGTCACGCCCTCGCCCACCTCGGCCACCACGCCCGCGCCCTCGTGGCCGGGGATGAACGGCGCCGGCTGCGGGATGGTGCCGTTCATGCCCGAGACGTCGGAGTGGCACACGCCGGTCGCCATGATCTTGACCTTGACCTGGCCCGGACCGACCGGTCCCAGCTCGACGTCGTCGCGGATCTCGAGCTTCTCGTCACCGGTGTTGCGGAGCAGTGCTGCGCGCATGGCGTCCCTTCCCCTCTGGCTCTCGGACGGTCTGGCGCGCAGCGTACCGGTCTGACCCAACCTCAGAAAGTCGAGGTAGGAGCCCTTGACCGAAAGGTCAGGTCCCAGTCAGGCGAAGCGGTCGGCGATCAGCTCGCTGGCCTGGCGCAACTCGGCCGCCACCCAGGTGGAGTCGCCCATGCCGTTGGCCCACGAGATGGTGGCCGACCACCACACGTGGCCCAGGACCTTGGCCGCCGCCGCCTCCAGCGCGGGGTCGACATCCTCTGGGAAGGCCGCCTCCAGGATGCGGGCCATGGCCGCGGTGACCTCGCCGATGGCGTCCACGCTGGCCGGGTCGCCCGCGGTCATGGCTGCGATCACCGCCCGCGTCAGGCGCGGCTCGCGGTCCATCGAGCCCACCGCCCGGCCGAGCACGTCCATGATGCGGTCGACCGTGGTCGCCCCCGTGGGCGGATGGCGCGTGACCCGCTGCTCCAGGTCGCCGAGCCACTGCACCATCACCGCCAGCAGCAGGGCGTCCTTGGACGGGAAGTAGCGGTAGATGGTGCCCAGCGCCACCTCGCCCCGGGACGCGACGTCCCGCATCTGGACGGCGTCGTAGCCGCCCTCGGCCGCCAGCTCCTGGGCGGCTCGGATGACGCGCTCACGCCGGGCCGCCTGGCTCTTGGTCAGAGTGGCTTCGGCCATCGCCCCGGCAACCTACCGGCTGACCAGGTCACGGAACGGTATGGCCTTGTCCTCGCGGGGCTCCGCCGGCAGGCCCAGGGCCCGCTCGCCCACGATGTTGGCCTGGACCTGGTCGCTGCCCCCGGCGATGCGCATGGAGGGCGAGTGCAGGAACCGCCGCAGCCACATGCCGTCGTCCACCACGTCGTCGCCCGCCAGCATGCCGTGGGCGCCCTGGGCCGCGATGGCGGTGCGGGTGAGGGCCTGCATGTAGCGGGCGAACGCCAGCTTCATCACCGACGCCTCGGCCCCGGGCCGGCGGCCCTGGCTCAGCGCGGTCTGGGTGCGGTAGCGCAGGAACCGCAGCAGCTCGAAGCGGATGTGAGCGTCGACGATGTGCTGGCGCAGGACGGGCTCGTCGTTCGACCCGCACTGTGCCGCCAGTGCGCGCAGATGAGCGGGGGTGACCCCGGTGCCGCCGGCGATGGACGAGCGCTCGCTGTTCAGCGTGGTCTGGGCGATGCGCCAACCGTCGCCCGGGCCGCCCAGCATGTCGGCCTCGGGGACGCGCACGGCGTCGAGGAACACCTCGGAGAAGTGGGCCTCGCCGGTCATCTGGCGCAGCGGGCGCACCTCGATCCCGGGCGTGGCCATGTCGAGCAGGAAGTAGCCGATGCCCTGGTGCTTGGGGACCGAGGTGTCGGTGCGAGCCAGCAACATGCCGTAGCGCGCCCGGTCCGGCGAGGAGGTCCACACCTTCTGGCCGGTCACGACCCACTCGTCACCGTCGCGGACGGCCCGGGTGGCCAGGCCGGCCAGGTCGGAGCCCGCGCCGGGCTCGGAGAACAGCTGGCACCACAGCTCGTCGCCCCGCAGCAGCGGCGGCAGGAACCGCTCCTTCTGCTCCTCGGTGCCGTGCGCCAGGATGGTGGGCCCGGCCATGCCGATCGAGATCATGAAGGCGCCGTTGGACACGCCGTAGTTGGCCTGCTCCTGGCCGAAGATGACCTGCTCGATGGGCTTGCCGCCCCGCCCGCCGTACTCCTTGGGCCAGGTGATGCCGGCCCACCCGCCGTCGTAGAGGGTGCGCTGCCATGCCTGGCAGCGGTTGATGTAGGTGGCCTCGTCGTAGGCGCCGGTCCACAGGCCCGCGGAGAAGTCGTCCGGGTGCCCCTTGGGAATGGCGTGGGCGTCGAGCCAGCCCCGCGCCTCGGCCCGGAACGCAGCTTCCTCCGGCGTGTCGTCGATGTCCACCGACTCAGACTAGAACGTGTTCTACCGTCGCTCCCAGGCCGGCGGGCGCGCCTGCCATGCTGGCACGGTGCCGTCCGATCCCATCCCGAGCCTCACCCGGTTCGGCTGGCGAGAGCTGGCGCGGGGAGCCGAGATCTGGGTGGGACTCGCGCTGCGCGTGACCCGGGCGCTGGTGGTCTTCGCCGTGCGCCATCCCCGGCGCCTGCTGGCCGCCCGCCGCGACTCCGGGGCCCGACGGGCTCTGGCCGATGCGGCCAGCCTGGGGCTGGTGGAGGCGTTCATGGCGCTCGGCCCCACCTTCGTGAAGCTGGGCCAGATGATCGCCTCGTCGCCGGGCATGTTCCCCGCTCCGCTGGCCGACGCCTGCCTGCGCACGCTGGACGACGTGCCGCCGTTCCCCGCGGATGAGGCGCTCGCCATCGTGGAGGACGACCTGGGCGTGGCCGCGGCCGACGCCTTCGCCGAGTTCGACCCGGTGCCGCTGTCGGCCGCGTCGATCGCCCAGGTGCACGGGTGCATCCTGCGGGACGGGCGGCCGGCCGTGCTCAAGATCCAGCGACCGGACATCGCCGACCGCATGAACCGCGACCTGCGGATGATGTACCGGCTGGCCCGCGTCGTGGATCGCACCCGCACCGGTCACCTGCTCAACGCTCCGGGGGTCGTCGAGGATCTGCACCAGGTCACCAACGAGGAGCTCAACTTCGTCCTCGAGGCCCACCGCCAGACCGCATTCCGCGACAACATCGGCGCCTTCGGCGACAACGCCTGGATCACCGCCCCCGAGGTGTACTGGGACCATTGCGGGCCCCGCGTGATCTGCATGGAGCGCCTCTACGGCACCCCGCTCGACCGCTTCGACTACGTGCGGGCCCGCGGCATCGACGGTGAGCTGGCGTTGCGCCGCGGCCTCAAGGTGTGGACCGAGGCGGCGCTCGTCCACGGCCCGTTCCACGGCGACGTGCACGCCGGCAACATCTGGCTGCTGGACGACGGCCGGGCCGCGTACCTCGACTTCGGCATCATGGGCGAGCTGCCCGCCGACCACCGCCAGGCGGTGCGCGACGCCCAGTTCACCCTCATGATCGACGGCGACTACTCCCGCATCGTCCGGGCCTGGCAGCGCATCGGGATCCTCACCGCCGACGTCGGGCCGGTCGACGAGGTGGCGGCCCGGCTCAAGACCGTGCTCGACCCCATGTTCGACCTGGCCCTCGGCGACGTGAGCCTGGCCGAGCTGCTGCGCCAGCAGGTCGAGCTCCAGCGGGAGTACGGCGCCCGCGCCGTGCGGGAGCTCGTGCTGGTGTCCAAGCAGCTCATGTACTTCGAGCGCTACGCCAAGGAGCTGGCCCCCGCCTACAACATGGCCCGCGACCTGTTCCTCGTGCAGAACGTGTTCCCCGAGGACGTGGCCCGCGTGGTGGCCGAGCGGGGCATCACGCTGCCGGACGACTCGGTGCCGCTGCTGCGCCCGCCAGCGCCCCCGGGAGGGGCAGGGCATGCACCACGACCAGCTCCTGCACCGCCCGGGTGAGCGCCACATAGAGCAGGCGCAGCCCCCGGGCATCGCCGCCGGCGATGGCGGCCGGCTCGACCACCACCACGGCGTCGAACTCCAGGCCCTTGGCGTCGGGCGGGTCGAGCACCGTGACCGCGGCCGGTAGCTCGCCCAGCCCGGCCCGCTGCTCCGGTGGGACCACCACGCCCACCGTGCCGTAGGCGCCGGCCAGGTCGGCGGCGATGCGGCCGGCCTCGCCCGCCGGGTCACCGTCGTCGACCGCCACGAAGGTCGGCTCCCGGCCCCCGTCCCGCACCGACCGGCACGGCGTGACGTCGGGCGCGGCCTCGGCCAGCAGCCCGTTCGCCATGTCCATGATCGAGGCCGGGACCCGGTAGCCGAGATCGAGGTCTGCCCGCCGTGCCTCGGGCGGGGCGCCGAGATGGGCGATGGCCTCGTCCCAGGACACCTGGGCGCCGGCCGCGGTGGCCTGGGCCAGGTCGCCCAGCACCGTCATCGACGCGGCCGGGCTGCGGCGGGCGAGGGCCCGGAGCGCCATGGCCGACAGGTCCTGGGCTTCGTCCACCACGATGTGGCCGTAGCTGCGCGGCGGCCCGCCGATGACCGCCTCGGCCTCGTCCAGCAGGGCCAGATCGGCCGCGGTCCAGGGCTCGTCGGCCACCCGGGGCGTGGATCGCCGCAGCATGGTCGCCTGCTCGTCCCGGTCGAGCACGCCCGCCGCGGCCGAGGCGAGCGCGGCGCGGTTGGTGACCAGCCGGCGCACGACGCCGGCGGCGGTGAGGTTGGGCCAGGCGCGGTCCAGCGCCCGGTTCCACTCCCGGTTGGCCCGCAGGTCGCTGGCCAGCTCTTCGGCGGGGACGATCTCGTCGCCGCGGCGCCGCACCAGCTGGGCCCGCACGAGCCGGTCGGCCTGGCGGCGGAAGGCGGCCCGCCCGACGTTGTGCGGGACGTCGCGGGCGGCGACCTCGTCGATCAGGTCGGCCAGGTCGGACCCCGCCACCCTCACCCCGCCCCAGGCGGTCGCCACCGCCACGTCCTCGTCCGGCGGGCGCCGCATCCCCGCCACCGCGGCGGCGATGACCGCGGCCTGGCGGGCGTCGCCCTTGACCGCCGCCGCGCGCTCGCCGTCCTCGCCCCGGACCCGGTAGGCGGTGCCGGCCAGCAGCCGCTCCAGGGTGGTCTGGCGGGCTGCCGTCTCGCCCAGCGAGGGGAGCACCTGGGCGATGTAGCGCAGGAAGATGGGGTTGGGCCCGATGACCAGCACGCCCTCGACGTCGAGGCGCTGCCGGTGCTCGTAGAGCAGGAACGCCGCCCGATGCAGCCCTACAGCGGTCTTGCCGGTCCCCGGGCCGCCCTGCACCACCAGGCAGGTGGCGAGCGGCGCCCGGATGACCTCGTCCTGCTCGGCGGCGATGGTGGCGACGATGTCGCGCATCTCGCCGGTCCGGCCCCGCTCCAGCTCGGCCAGCAGCGGGTCGGGGATGCCGCCGTGGTGAGCCGCGTCCACACTGTCGGGGTCGTCGAACACCTCGTCGAACAGGTCGTCGAGTCGGCGGCCGGTCATCATGAAGCGCCGCCGTCGCGACAGGCCGAGGGCGTCGACCGCCGTGGCCCGGTAGAACGGGATGGCCACGTCGGCCCGCCAGTCGACGACCACGGGGTCGCCGCGGGCGTCCTCCACGTGGCGCCGCCCGACGTACCAGGTGTCGCCGTACTCCTCGTCCAGGCGGCCGAAGCTCAGGCCCCCGACGTCGGTGTCGAGCGAGGCCAGCCGGTGGCGCAGGTGGGCCTGGGCGATCAGGCCGTCAACGGCTTCGGCCGCCATGCCGTCGAGCGCGGCGGTGGCGGCGGTGCGGTCGCGCATGGCGGCGAGGCAGGCGTAGGCGGTGTCGATGTAGGACTGCTCGTCGGCGAGATCGGGATGGGACACGGGCTCCTCCCGGCTCCACAGGGGGGCAGACGACGTTAGTGCCTGACGGGCGCGCCGACACGACGAATTTCCAAGTGGCATCCTTCCGGGATGGAGCGGCTGTCAGGCTTGGACTCGGCGTTCCTGTCGTTCGAGACGCCCGCCATGCACCTGCACGTGGCCATCGCGGCGGTCCTCGACCCCTCGACCATGCCCGAGCCCTACTCGTTCGAGCAGCTGCGCTCGTTCATCGCCGGCCGGCTGATGGGTGACGCCGCCTTCCGCCGCCGTGTGGTCCAGGTGCCGCTGCGGCTCAACCACCCGGTGTGGGTCGAGGACCCCGATCTCGACCTCGACCACCACATCCGCCGCCATGTGCTCCCCTCCCCCGGCGAGGCCGCCGAGCTGACCGCGCTCACGGGCGAGATCGTGGGCGAGCCGCTGGACCGGTCCCGGCCGCTGTGGGAGATCCACGTGATCGAGGGCCTCCACGACGGCAACGTGGCGCTGCTGGGCAAGATCCACCACGCCGCGGTGGACGGCGTGTCGGGCGCCGAGCTGTTCGTCCACCTCTTCGACCTCACGCCCGAGCCCGCACGCCGATCCGACGACGGCTCGCCCAGTCCGCGCCCCGAGCCCGAGCGCATCCCGTCGAGCCCCGAGCTCGTGGGCTACGCCCTGTGGTCGCAGATGCGGCGCACGGTCCAGCTCCCCGGCCTCATCGGGCGCACGCTCGGCACGGCCACCCACCTGGCCCGGCGGCGCCGCGACCCCGCCGCGGTGGTGGGCGCGCTGCCGCTCCAGGCGCCCCGGACACCGTGGAGCGGCGCCATCACCGCCCACCGCACGGTCGCTTTCGCCCGGGTGAAGCTGAGCGACGTGCGCAAGGTGCGGGCGGCCTTCGGGGTCAAGGTCAACGACGTCGTGCTGGCGCTGACGTCCAGCGCCCTGCGCCACTACCTGGCCGACCACGACGCCCTTCCCGCCGACTCGCTGGTGGCCATGGTCCCGGTCTCGGTGCGCGCGGAGGACGAGCACGGCCGCACCGACAACCGCATCTCCGGGATGTTCGTCCGGCTCCACACCGAGATCGACGACGTGGCCGAGCGGCTCAGCGCCATCGCCCTCGCCACCCGGGGCGCCAAGGAGGACCACCAGGCCGTCGACGCCAAGTTCCTGCAGAACTGGGCCGAGCATGCCGCCCCCGCCACCTTCGCGCTGGCCACCCGGCTGTACTCACAGCTGAACATCGCCGACCGCCACCCGCCGCTGTACAACCTGGTGGTGTCGAACGTCCCCGGCCCCGACTTCCCCCTCTACCTGGACGGGGCCGAGCTGGTGGCCACCTACCCCATGGGGCCCGTCTCGGAGGGCGCGGGGCTGAACGTCACCGTGCTGTCGTACCTGGACAACGTGGACTTCGGCTTCCTGGCCTGCACCGAGCAGGTCCCCGACGTGAACACCATGGCGGCCGACGTCGAGCTGGCCATGGCCGAGCTGCTGGCCGCTCAGCCCACCGGATAGCGCCGATCGCCGTTGCCCCGCGCCGCCGCCACCCGGTCGGCCTGGACCTGCTGCTCGTAGACCAGCCGGGCCATCCAGAAGCGGAGGAAGCGGGCGAGCGCGCCCTTCACGAACAAGGCCGCGCCCACGACCGCGAACGTCAGCCCCAGCAGCCCCACGACGATCGCGTCGCGCTGCTGGAGCGGGTTGCGGGTGCCGTGCGAGATGAACCAGGCGGCCACGCCGAAGCATGGCCCGGCGACGAGCCCGGCCACGCCCAGCTTGACCAGCAGGCGATCCAGCCCGGTGGCGGGATCGCGCAACTTCATGCCGGCCACGTCGGCCCGGAACTGCTCGACGCGCTCACTTGTTTCCGTCATCTCTCAACCACCCAGGTATGCGGAGGACAGCTTGGACTCGATCTCGCCGGGCAGACCGACCGCGGCCACGCGGCCCTGCACCAGCAGGGCGGCCCGGTCGGCCACCCCCATGACGACGCGGGCGAACTGCTCGACCACCAGCACCGACACGCCCGCCCGGGCCATGCCGGCCACCTGGCCGTAGAGCTGTTCGACCACCAGCGGGGCCAGGCCCATCGACAGCTCGTCGAGCACCAGCACCGCCGGATCGGTCGCCAGCCCGCGGGCCAGCGCCAGCATCTGCTGCTCGCCGCCGGACAGCGTGCCGGCCAGCTGGCGGCGCCGGTCCCGCAGCTTCGGGAAGCGGTCATACGCCGCCTCCTCGACCGCCGCGCGGCGCCGGCCGCGGGCGATCCCGGCCGCCATGCGCAGGTTCTCGCGCACGGTCAGGTTGGGGAACACGCCCCGGCCCTCGGGGATGAGGCACAGCCCGGCCCGGGCGCGGGCCGTGGCCGAGGCGGCATTGACCCGGCGCCCGGCGAGGATCACGTCTCCGCCGGCCAGCGGGTGCAGTCCGGCGAGGACGTTCAGGAGCGTGGTCTTGCCCGCCCCGTTGGGCCCGAGCACGGCCAGCACCTCCCCGGCGCCGAGCGTCAGGTCCACGCCGCGGAGTACCTCGATGGGCCCGTACGCGGCCCGTACGCCCCGCAGCTCGACCAACGGCTGGGCGGCGCGGCTCATCGCCGCCTCCCGGGCACCGAGCCGAGGTAGGCGTCCAGCACCGCCCGGTTCCCCTGGATCTGGCGCGGGGTGCCGACCGCCAAGACCCGCCCGAAGTCCAGCACGTGGACCGTCTGGCAGGTGGTCATGACCAGGTGGACGTCGTGCTCCACCAGGACCACGGCCACGCCCTCCCCGGCCACGATCCGCAGCACCTGGCGGAACGCCGCGGTCTCGGCCTCGTCCTGGCCCGAGGCGGGCTCGTCCAGCAGCAGCACCTTGGGCCCGGTCGCCAGCGCCCGCGCCAGCTCCACCCGCCGCGCCGTCCCGGTGGGCAGCTCGTCGGCTCGGGAGCCGGCCATGTCGGCCAGCCCGGCCACCTCCAGCGCGGCGTCGGCGTCCCGCCCCGGTCGCCGTGCCCCGCGGACCGAGGCGGCCAGCTCGACGTTCTCCCGCACCGTGAGCAGGCCGAAGAGCTCGAGTCGCTGAAAGGTGCGCGCCAGGCCCCGCCGGGCCCGCCGGTACGGCGCCAGCCGGGTCACGTCGCGCCCGTCCACCAGCACCCGGCCCGACTGGGGCGTCACGAGCCCGGTGACGACGTTGAACAGCGTGGTCTTGCCGGCGCCGTTGGGCCCGATCAGCCCGGTCACCGCTCCGGCCTCGGCCCGGAGGCCGACCCGGTCGAGCGCCAGGTGACCGCCGAAGCGCACGGTCACACCGTCGACCTCGAGCGCGGCGCTCACGATCCGACCACCTCCCGCTCGGGCTCCAGGCCCAGCTCGCGGTCGAGCGCGGCCACCTCCTCCGCGGTGAACGGCCGCACCATCCCGGCCCACTCCAGCGGCACGGCGTCCCCTGCTTCCTCGGCCGGCTCGCCCGGCCCCTGCCGAGCCTCCAGCACCTGGGCCGCCAGGCCGCCGGTGGCCAGCTCGGCCACCAGGGCCAGGGCGAACGGCCCGCCGGTGAGCACCTCCGCCAGGCGCAGGCCCACCACCGCAGCCAGGCCCACCAGCGTCCCCGCCACCAGCACCGGCCGGCGGCGCAGCGGCGCCAGGGCCTCGCGCACCGAGTGGGCGATGCCGTTGGGGTTCCGGCCCAGCGTGATCCCCAACGTGCCCGGCAGCACCCGGTTCACGTTCTCGAACCAGGGGGCTGCCTCCACCAGCAGCGGCAGCCCCCCGATCAGCACGCCCGCGGCGAGGGCGCCCGCCGCGCTGCCGATCCCGCCCACCACCGCGACCAGCAGCAGCGGCAGGCTCTGCACGAAGGCGAAGTTCTGGGGCCCGACCGCGCCGAGGGTGCCGCCGTACAGGGCGCCGCCGAAGCCGGCCATGGCGGCCGACAGCGTGAACACGGCCAGCTTGACCAGCGTCGTGTTGATCCCCAGCGTGGCGCTGGCCGCGGGGCTGTCCTTCAGCGCCAGCAGCCGCTGGCCGAACGTCGAGCGCCGGATGGCCACCACCGTCAGGTACAGGACCGCGAAGACCACGCTGAGGAACACCAGCCGGGCCCGCTGGGTGTCCACGCCGGGCACGTCGAGGGGGTCGACCACCACCGAGCCGGTCCCGAAGATGCTGATCCGCGTGTTCAGCAGAACGAAGTCGCGCAGCCCGAAGATCCACTGGTCGAGCAGCATGGCGAAGGCCGCGGTGGCCAGCGCCAGGTAGATCCCGGACATGCGCAGTGTAGGCAACGCCACCAGCGCGCCGACCATGCCCGTCACCACCGTCGCCACCACCAGCCCGGACACGCTGCCGCCCTGGCCGTGGTGGGCCATGAGGATTGCGCCGATGCCCGCGAAGCTCATCTGGCACAGCGACAGCTGGCCGGCGAAGCCCACCAGCGGGACCAGCGACAGGGCGATGATGGCGACGGCCACGATTTTCTGCAGCCCCACCGCGTCGGGCTCGGAGGCGATGGTGGCCGCGACCGCGCCGGCTGCCACGAACAGCCCGGCGGTGGCGAGCGCCCCCGCCCACCCCGGCCGGGGCACCACCTCGCGCGAGGTTCGGGTGCTGTGGCCCCGGAGGCGGCTGTGCGGCAGGGCCAGCAGCACCACGAACAACACGACGACCGGGATGGCGAAGCGGAACTGGGCCAGCAACAGCCGCTCCGTCGGCAGATAGGCGAGGGCGTAGGCGTCGAGCAGCCCCAGCAGGACCGCGCCCAGGAACGTCAGCGGCAGGCTGCGCAGCCGGCCGATCATCGCCGCCGCGTAGGCGTTGACGATCATGAGAGCCAGGTTCACGTGGGACAGCCCCACCGACGGCGCGACCAGGATCCCGGCCACCGCCGCGGTGGTGCAGCCGATGGCCCAGGCCAGCATGGCCGAGCGGCGCGGCGTGGCCCCGTTGAGCATGGCCAGCGGCCGGTCGTCGACCGCGGCCCGCATCGCCAGCCCCGCCCGCGAGCGGTACAGCAGCAGGCGCAGGCCCACGGCGAGCGCCGCCGCGGTCACCAGCCCGGCCACGTCGTGCCACGTCACGGCGACGCCGAGGACGTCGAAGGACTCGTTGCCCCAGAAGCGGCTGAGCGGCCGGGCCACGTCCGGCGGCCACACCCACAGGCCCACGCCGATGAGCGCGGCCAGGAGCCCGATGCTCACCACGATGCGGACCGTCTCGGGGGCGTCGTGCAGGCCGCGCATCACGCCCCGCTCGATCACCAGACCCAGCAGCGGGGCCAGCACCCCGAGCACCACCACCAGGGCGACCGGCGCCGGCCAGTGCCAGCCGAAGCGCAGCTGCCAGTAGGCGAAGGCACCCAGCATGCCCACCGCGCCGTGGGCGAAGTTGAAGATGCCGGTCGTGGTGTAGGTCAGGACGAGGCCGCTGGCCGCCACCGCCAGGATGGCGGCGGTGGCCAGGCCGGTGATGGTGGCCTCGAGGAAGACATCCATGGCCTGGCCCCGGCGCCGCGGCTCAGGCCGCGGGGTGCGGCACTCCGTAGTCGTCGGTCAGCTCGATGACGTTGCCCGGGTCGCAGTTGTAGATGCCCTCGTTGGGCTCGGTCAGCGCCTCGTCGTACTCGAAGCCGCCGGCAGTGGCGTGAACCGCGAGGCTGCACTGGGTGGCCACGGCGTTGCCCGGCGTCTGGGGCGAGTGCAGCCCGCCCGCGGTCCAACCCTCCTGGGCCGCGGCGTGCTCCAGGATGCAGGCCCGGCTCAGGTCGCCCCCGCACTCGTTGGCGGCCACCGCGAACAGCAGGAAGCCGGACAGGCCCTGCATCCCGAGCATGGCGGTCTTGCCGTCCGGGTTGTACCGCTCCATGAGCTCCAGGTAGTCGGCGAGGGCCGGCACCTCGTCGGCGAGGCCGAAGGGCGGGAAGGCCGAGCGCATGAAGGTGGCGTCGCTCATGCTGGACGCGCCCTCCTGCATGAACTTCTCGTCCAGGAAGTTGGGCTGGAGATGGGTGAAGGTCGGGTACCAGGCCTCGGTCTGCATGGCCTGCTGGAGGGCGACCATGTTCTCGGGCTCGCCGATCATCTCGAAGGCGGTCACGCCCTCGTCTCGCATCTTCTGCACGAAGCCGCGCCAGCCGGTCTCGCCCAGCGGCCGGTACTGCTCGTCGAAGACGACGTCGAAGCCGAGTTTCTGGGCCGTCTCCACGATCTGGTCGTGGATGGTGGCCGGGCCGTCGAGGTTCACCCACAGGATCCCCAGCTTGGTGGCGTCGGGGTACGCCCCCTCGAGCCAGCGGTAGCCGGCCGAGGCGAAGGAGTACACCGGGTTCGGCACGGGCTGGACCTGGAGCTCGGCCACCCGGGCCTGGGGCGTGACCACGTAGCCCGGCAGGTTGATGAGCCCGCAGGCGACCCGGGCGCCGCTGTCCTGGGCGTCGAACACCGCGCCCCCGCCCACCAGGGCGAAGTCCTGCTGGCAGGCCTCGCCGACCCGCAGGTTGTACTCGAACAGCTTGGCGTCGAGGTCGTCGATGACCACGGTGCGGCCGCCGATGCCGCCGTGCTCGTTGCACCAGGCGGCGAAGGCCACCGCCGCGTCGTACATCTCCTGGGTGAGCCCGGGCCGCTCGGCCGAGCCCTTGTCGGTGACGGTGCCGAGGTGGATCTCGTCGGCGGTCAGGCCGACTTCGCCGGCCGGTCCCGGCTCGCCGTCCCGGCACACGTTCTCCAGGTCGCCGAAGCCGCCCTGGTCGAGCCGGCTGCCGGTCGCGGTGTCCCCTCCCCCACTGTCCGCCGTCGCCTCGTCCCCGGCGGCAGGCGCCGTCCCGATCTCGGTCTCGTCCGCACCCCGTGTGCACGCTGCCGCCGCTAGCGCCATCACGGCCAGCGCCGCGATGGCGTGGCGAGCAGTTCTCACGGAGCCCCCTCCCGGCTGGTGAGCGAAATTAGAACAAGTTCTAAATCTAACGGGTCGTCAGATCCGTGTCGACACGAGCCCGGGGCAGGGGCGTAGGGTCGCAGGTGGAGGTGGTGGAGTGCGCATCACGGCGAAGGTGGACTACGCGGTGCGGGCCGCCACCGAGCTGGCGGCCGCGCCCCCGGGCCCGATGAAGGGCGATGCGCTGGCCACCAGCCAGGGAATCCCGGTCAAGTTCCTCGAGAACATCCTCGCCGACCTGCGCCGGGCCGGGCTGGTGACGAGCCAGCGGGGCGCCGAGGGCGGCTACCGGTTGGCGCGGCCGCCTTCGGACATCACGGTGGCCGACATCATCCGGGCGGTCGAGGGTCCGCTGGCCGACGTCCACGGCACCCCACCGGAGATGGTCGCCTACGCCGGCCCGGCCGCCGATCTGGCCAAGGTGTGGGTCGCGACCCGGGCCGCGCTGCGGATGATCCTGGAAGAGGTCACCGTGGCGGACATCGCCGGCGGCTCGTTGCCGGCCGCGGTGGAATCGTTCCTGGAGGCCCCGGACGCCTGGTTGCGACGCTGAATGCCTATGACATGAGCCACAGGTGAACAGCAGGCTGCGGGTGAGAGTCGGGCCTGCTGGCTGCGCTAGCGTGGACGATCTATGTCCCGCAGGATCGAGATCGAGCTCACCAGCTCCCGTGAAGACGGGTCCTGGACTTGGAGGGCCGCAGGTGCGCGCGAGCCCAGGGGCACGGTCGACAATGCGATCCTGCCCGGCGGCGCCAAAGTCGGCGATGTTCTCCGGGTCGAGATCGAGGGTTACCTCGATGGCCTGAGCGTCATCGCCGTGGTGCCCCCGCGCGCCGCCCGGACCGAGCCCGACCGCCTGGAGCTCAAGTCCACGTCACCGTCCGACCAGCCGCTGGTCACCACCGCCCTGGTGCGCGGCACCGGCGAGCGTGGCGACCGCGGCGAGCGCTCCGGCCGCCGCCGGCCCGAGCGAGGCCGCGACGAGCGGGGACGTGAGGGCGGTGACCGCCGTCCGCGCGAACGTGACCGCAACCGGCCGCGTCCCGAAGGCGAGGCCCGCCGCGAGCGGCGCCCCCGTGACCGGGACCGCGATCGGGACCGTGATCGCGACCGCGACCGTTCACGCGACGACGCCCGGCACGAGCGCCCGTCGCGTCCGGCGGCCCCGCCGGTCGATCTCAAGCCCAAGCCGAAGCGCCTGCGCCCGGGCCGCACCCACCGCAACGCCCTGCTGGAGGCGGTGCCGGCTGAGCAGCGCCCGATCGCCGAGCAGCTGCTCATCGGGGGCATCCCCGCGGTCCGCCAGGCCATCGAGAAGCAGAACGAGGAGCTCCGCGCCGCCGGCAAGCCCGAGGTGAAGGCGGATTCCCTGCTCCGGGTGGCCGAGGACCTGCGCCCCCGCGCCCTCGCCGCCGTCTGGCGCGACCGGGCCGAGGCCGCCGCAGCGTCGATCGATGACCTGGACCTCCGTGACCTGCGCTCGGTGGTCAACGCCGCCGGCGACGCCGGGCGCGACGAGGAGGCCCGAGCCCTGGCCGCCCAGCTCCGGGAGGCCCTGGCCAACCGGGTCGAGAAGGAGCATGCGGCCTGGCTGGCCGACCTGGCCGAGACAGTCAAGGCCGGGCGCGTGGTCCGCGCCCTCCGCCTGAGCTCGCGGCCCCCGAAGGCGGGTGCCCCCATCCCCGGCGACATCGCCACCCAGCTGGCGGAAGCCACCGCCGCATCCCTCACGGACGAGACCGGCCCCGACCGCTGGGCGACGGTCCTGGACGCGCTCGCCTACTCCCCGGTCCGCCGCCGGGTGATCCCCCAGTCGCTGCCGACCAAGCTCACCCCCGAGCTCCGCGCCACCATCGCCCGCCTGGCGTCTCGCCTCCCGGACATCGCCCACATCTTCGACATCGAGCCAGACCCGACGGCCGAGCGAACCCCCCGCGGCGGCCCCGCGGCCCGCAGGCGCCCCACCCGCAAGCCCGAAGACGCCAAGCGCCCCCGCGGCCCCCGCAAGCCCGAAGCCAAGGGCGACCGGAAGGCCGACCAGAAGCCGAAGGGCCAAGCCCCCGAAGCCAAGGCCGACCCCAGGCGACGCGGCGCCAAGCCCACCCCCACCGACGCCGAGGCCGAGGCCGAGGCCACCCCACAAGCCAAGCCCGCCACCGACACCAAGCCCGAGAGCGAGCCCGCCACCAAGCAGGCCGTCCCCGAGCCCGAGCCCGCGAGCGCCCCCGAGCCCGCCGCCGAGCCCGAGCCCGCAGCCGGACCCGAACAGGCCGACACGACCGAACCCGCCACCGAGCCCGAGCCAGCCGACACGACCGAGCCCGAGCCCGCGCCCGCAGCTA